>Ga0307515_10018079_pt1 | contig 12792 bp, 3 predicted proteins | sample 17_EM_MG_FD_194513 | JGI IMG/M metagenome (GOLD analysis project Ga0307515, IMG submission 194513) | Populus trichocarpa ectomycorrhiza microbial communities from riparian zone in the Pacific Northwest, United States - 17_EM | ecosystem: Host-associated > Plants > Roots > Unclassified | place... | reverse complement strand
ATACATATAATATAATTTGTGGTCTTGCTGAGTTTTGAGTCAAGAAAGCTAAGTCTACGAACTACTTTATTGTTTATTCATTATCCCTCACTCAATTTCTCATTTCCATTATGTTTCCCTTGCACTTCTATCCAACAATTTAATATCATCGATCCTTCTCGGCTCCAATTCAAACGTCGAGGAATCTTAGAATCAATTACAAGACAGAAGTATGAATCCATGTATAACAAAACCTAAATCAATTATGTCACAATGTTTTAAGATTTATTTTTGCCACCAACACAATCTAAAACAGTTATTATTTAATCTTTTTAGGAAATCAATATTATCGCGTTCCTTTTCTGTCAATAAAATATTTGTTTGGCACTGTTATAGCTTTTGCAATTTAAAATTTATCAAATATTAATTAATTTAAGAAATATTAGCAACCCCTAAAACACTATATAATCTGTTTAGGAAATCAATAATAATTTTTTTAAGTTTATTTTTTTAGTTTTATCCACCGATATTTTGTTATTTTTTTGTATTTATTTTCTATAGGACTTTTTAGTGGTTTTGAAAGTAATAAAGATTAACTTGGATTTTTTAATTTTAATCTTTGTTGAATCTAGCTTTTTAAAAATAAATTTTATTTTTTAATTAAATTAAATTAATTACATTAGAGGAAGCAAATTTTGTTCAATAAAGCTATTGCCAGAACGTGTTGACTGGATTGGATTGGAATGGATAGAAGAAGGTGAGGATGACTTTTAAGGTAATGTTTATTTTGTATTTTAAAAGTGTTTTTAAATTTTTTTTATTTTTTTTGTTTTAAATTAATATATATATTTTTATGTTTTCAGATCATTTTGATGCTTTAATATCAAAAATAATTTTTAAAAAATAAAAAAAAATATTATTTTAATGTATTTCCGAGTAAAAAGCACTTTGCACAACAATACACAATTTTCTTCCGAATTTCTTGGAAATTATATTTTAGTGGGCAAAGCAATCTTAGCATAAATTTCATTGAAAAACATCTCTGAAACATTCAAATTAAGCTTTCACGATTTTTAAACTGTTATACTTTTGGGTCAGGAGAAACGAGATATAAGTGCAAAGTCATTGCTTTGCGTAATTATTACTTTGCTAAGAAACAACAATTCAGTTTGCACAATTTGAAGTCAACAAGGAATCTTGTTTAATATACTTTGCCGCGTTTCCATTAATTAATTAATATTGCCGCGTTTCCAACACTCACTCACTCACTCACTGTTGTTGTTTCTTGAGATTTGATTTCGTCTTTACATGTTTTACACATCCTATGTCAGTCTGTATACAATCTAAGATTACTTTGTCTATAAATACTGCTAACAATGTCTTTCTTCATTCCTCATCTCTCCCAAATATACTCTGAATCCTGTAAAGGCCAGCCAAACATGGGGTTTTCACCTATTTCATCTCTCTCTTTCTTTCTGTTTCTCTTCCATTTCCATTCAACAATTTCTTCATCTGATTTCTGTGCTCTTGACCAAAGTCTTTCTTTGCTCCGATTCAAAGAATCCTTTTCCATTAATAGCTCTGCTTCAGTGCTTTGCCAGCATCCCAAGACAGAGTCGTGGAAAGAGGGTACAGACTGCTGCTTGTGGGATGGGATCACTTGTGACCTGAAAACCGGGCATGTCACTGTACTGGACCTCTCTTGCAGCATGCTTTACGGCACCCTCCATTCCAATAGCACCCTCTTCTCCCTGCATCATCTTCAAAAGCTCGACCTCTCTGACAATCATTTCAACTTCTCCCATATTTCTTCTCGATTTGGCCAGTTCTCCAACCTGACACATCTTAACCTAAATTACTCAATCTTTGCAGGTCAAGTTCCGTCGGAAATCTCTCATCTCTCCAAATTGGTTTCACTTGATCTCTCTAGAAACTACGACCTAAGTCTAGAACCAATTTGTTTTGACAAGCTTGTTCGAAGCCTAACCAAGCTTAGAGAACTCGATTTGAGTAATGTAAACATGTCACTGGTTGTACCTAGTTCCTTGATGAATCTCTCTGCTTCTCTGTCATTACTCAAACTCTTTGGCTGTGGATTGGAAGGAAAACTCCCATCCTCAATGGGAAGATTTAAGCACCTCAAATACTTGGATCTCTCTATAAACTTCTATCTAAGTCTAGAACCGATTTCTTTTGACAAGATTGTTCAAAACCTAACCAAGCTAAGACATCTCGCTTTGGATTATGTAAATATGTCTCTGGTTGCACCTAATTCCTTGAAGAATCTGTCCTCTTCTTTGTCATATCTTTCCCTCAGTGGTTGTGGATTGCAGGGGAAGTTCCCGGGTAACATCTTTCTCCTCCCAAACCTTGAATCACTGGATCTGTCATACAACAAAGGCCTCACTGGCTCTTTTCCTTCGTCCAATTTGAGTAATGTCCTCTCTCTGTTGCGTCTTTCTAATACAAGAATTTCAGTTTATTTAGAAAACGACTTAATCAGTAATCTAAAGTCATTAGAATATATGTCTCTTCGTAATTGTAACATTATAAGGTCAGATCTAACCCTGCTGGGTAATCTCACACAGCTCACCCTTTTAGACCTCTCAAGTAACAATTTTACAGGTGAGATCCCATCATCACTTGGATACCTTCTACAGCTTCGTTCCTTATATCTCTATTCCAATAAATTTAGGGGTCAAGTTCCAGATTCTTTGGGTAGCCTAGTTAATCTTTCAAATTTAGATTTATCGAATAATCAACTAGTAGGCCCTTTCCATTTTCAATTAAATACTCTTTCAAATCTAAAATATCTATTTTTATCTGATAATTTGTTCAATGGAACAATACCATCCTTTTTGTTTGCTCTTCCTTCTTTATATTATCTTGACCTTCATAACAATAATCTCATAGGTAATATAAGTGAACTCCAACACAATTCATTGAGATTCCTTGATTTGAGCAATAACCACTTGCATGGTACAATCCCAAGTTCGATTTTCAAACAAGAGAACTTGACCGTAATTATTCTTGCGTCCAATAGTAAATTGACAGGTGAGATTTCTACTTCTATTTGCAAGCTGAAATCCCTTCTGGTCCTGGACTTGTCCAACAACAGCTTGAGTGGTTCTATACCATTATGTTTGGGGAACTTCAACAACATGCTCTCAGTATTGCATCTAGGCATGAACAATCTTCAAGGCACTATCCCTTCAACATTTTCAAAGGATAATAGCTTGGAATATCTCAACCTCAGTGGAAATGAATTAGAAGGGAAAATATCACCGTCTATCATCAACTGCACAAAGTTGGAAGTTCTTGATCTTGGCAACAATAAGATTGAGGATGCATTTCCCAACTTTCTAGAAACGCTTCCAAAGCTCCAAATTCTAATTCTAAAATCCAATAAACTCCAAGGTTTTGTGAAGGGTCCGAATGCATATAATTCCTTCTCTAAATTACAAATTTTTGACGTCTCGTACAACAATTTTAGTGGGCCATTGCCAACAAGGTATTTCAATAATCTTGAAGCAATGATGGTCTCGGATCAAAGCATGATTTACCTTAATGCAACAAATTACACTAGCTATGTCTATTCCATAAAAATGACATGGAAAGGTGTAGAATTTGAGTTTTCAAAAATCCAAAGTACCATCAGAGTACTAGATTTGTCAAGTAATAATTTTACCGGAGAGATTCCAAAGATGATCGGAAAGCTTATAGCACTTCAACAACTCAACCTCTCTCATAATTCCCTTACAGGTCATATCCAATCATCATTAGGAATTTTGATCAATTTGGAATCATTAGATCTATCTTCAAATTTGCTTACCGGAAGGATCCCAATGCAGTTGGAGGGTCTAACATTTCTTGCAGTCCTAAACTTTTCACATAACCAGCTTGAGGGGCGTATACCAAGTGGAGAGCAGTTCAGCACCTTTAATCCAAGCTCATTTGAAGGAAACTTGGGTTTATGTGGATTTCAAGTACTAAAAGAATGCTACGATGATGATGAGGCACTATCATTGCAGCCATCAAGCTTTGATGAAGGAGATGATTCAACATTGTTTGGAGATGGATTTGGATGGAAAGCTGTGACAATGGGGTATGGATGTGGGTTTGTGCTTGGAGTTACAACAGGATACGTTGTGTTTAGAACAAAAAAACCTTCATGGTTTTTTAGGATGGTTGAAGACAAATGGAATCTCAAGAGGAAGAAAACAAAGAATGTTGGCAGATATGGTGCTAGAAGAAACTAAATAATTCAATTGATATTTTTAAGTAAGTTTTGCAAGCATTTGAGTTTTCAAATTTTATGTTAATAGTTTATGGTAGGGTATCTTTTCTCTACAATTTATTTGATCAGTCTTACCTTTCTGATTTTGCTGTGCAAACAAGACATCAAGTGGATTTGACATTGAAACAACACTAGAGTGGCAGATTCATAGTATTGGATTCCTATTTTTTTATATATATAGTTTACATAATTCAAGGTTAATCGGGTGTTATTCTATGAAAAAGAATCCATATATGTAACAGGTTTGTGTTGACTATAAAATCATTTATGTTGTGGTCCTTGGAGTATAATTAGATATTCTGGATAGAAATGAGGATGAATTATAAGCAAAATTCTAGTATAGTCATCAATTTATGACATTTTTAGTTTGGTCCTTCAATTTAACCCTAGAAATATGATAAAATTTCAGATGGGTCCTTAACTGTAATATTAGCCTTTTTCAGATTGGTTTGATGAATAAATGAGGGTTATTTAGTAAATTATTATCAAGTCTTATTATTTGTTTTATTATGGATTAGATTTCGGGAAAACCATTTAATTTTGGGTTTTTGAGAAAAATAACTAGTTTAAGTAAAAAATATATAGGGTTATGGAATAGACCTTTAGTTAAGTGTATTAAATAGGTTGAACGTTCTTTTTGAGTTGTTTTTGAATATGTCTCATTTGTATTCAGATAATCATGATATTCTACTGGTGGGACATTAGTAGGATTTCCTTCGGTACCTACTTTCGATCGAGATCTGTTTGCTTTCAAGTAAGGTGAGTGGATAATTTTTCATATGCATGAGAAATATTATAAATATTTAAATTGTTAATATGAATTGGATCATGCTTCTTGATAATATATATATATATATGTTGATTATTATTTTTGTTACGATAAATCGTGATCAATTATTAAATCTGAATTCTTGATATGAATCAATATATATTTTGAATTGACTTTTGAATTGATAGCTCCTCATTTGATTGATGTCATTAGCTAAGCCTTGAGATATGAATATGTCTGTTTGATTATGATTATGAACCTATGGTATGCCGGTCAAAATACCCATACCAACATGGTTGTATTACTCTCTGTGCACATCGTATCTGAACCCTAGATGGTCGGGGGAGTCACCAACTTCTGTGGACTAATCAACCCATAGCACGGAGCCTCATGCTCATTGCATTTTGATTTTCTGATGAGTTTTACCTTATGATATTCTTGTTATGGCCTATTTGAGAAACCTTCCTATACGAACCTAGAGCCATAATTGTATATATATTCTTCATTGTTGTATTACTTCGTGTGTGTATATTGAATGTTATCTACTCACTAAGTTGTTGAACTCACTCTCTCGTTATTTATCTTTTTCAGTCTTATAGCTTTTTAGCGGGTCATTTTTGTTGGACCTTCAGAACCTGTTCTTTTTGTTGTAATTAGTATTTTTCCTTTATATCTAGTTAGTGCTCCATAATTATAAAATTGTATTAACTATTGTATTAAGATAATAAAATTATATTATGAAATTTATTTTGTTATTAGTGTTGCGTTGAACTCTGATTGAGTTATTTAAATGATAAGTTTGCATGTAAGTTTGGGTTCGTATAGGTATAGAACCTTGGAGGGAAACCTTACCTATGTGCCGATCATGGATCCGGGAATCGGGTCATGACATCCATAACAACATTTTGTTTAATTTCTTCTAGTTCTCATGAGGAACGATACTATCTTCTATCCATTGCAATGCAAGTCAATGGTTTTGGATAGAGCACAACAGGCAATAATTACCAAAACTTTTCCATGACACCCTCAAGCATGCATGGGATTTCTATGCAAATATTACAAATCAATAAAAATACCTTGAAGAATTAGCTGAGTTTATAACAAATCACTTATGAGAACTGTATTGTTCAATATACTATAAAATAACTGGTGGAAGCATGGAACAACACGATGATCAATCAATATATACTTACACTAGATTTTTTCCCCCTTGTTCTCCTCATCCAATATGTCCCTAATAGGAAAATAAGTTGCTTTCTTGCAAGGTTCAAGAAGATCTGAACCAGCGTAGCCCTCACACAAACTTGCTATTTATGCAGTCAAAGTCAATTTTGCTTTCGATTTTCTCCCCTTTCAAAACAACCTACAGGATCTCAGCCCTGTCTCTTTGATAGGTATCCCAATTTCAAAGGCCTGAGGAAGACGACGGGATTGCTTCATCGAGTTCTGAAGGTCGGTTGGTTGCAACAAGTACCATCTATTGTGCGTTCCCTGTTAGAATATTATCTCTGTTAAGACAATAAGGTTTCAATGGGGGCCGTGGGTTTGATTAGACTATCTTTCTTTCTTTCTTTTTTTATAGTAATCAAGAATATTATAAATAAGGAGAACTTATTAAAAAGATGAGGCTGCAATAAGGAAGATTACAGGGGGGATAAAACATAGAGAGAGCGAGAAATTTACAGCCCCGACTAATTAGTCCAGTTCATGATACATTCAGGATTTCTATAAAGATTGAAGCTTGTATAGCTGAAATTTTTAACAGAGGACTTTAGCTAAAAGGCCAACCGATAAAAGGTAAGGACAAAAATCACATCCCAGTCTGGAGTTTTGGAGTCAAAGATCATATGGTTGTGCGCTATCCAAATTGACCAGTATAATTCTTTACAGAAAAGGATAATTACTTGACGCTGAAATTTTTCTTTTAACAGGCCGGACCTTGGGTTTGCTTAGACTATCTATAGAGCTATCTATTTGGCTTGGGCAGCATGCAATTATAGAGTAAGTAAAATAAGCCGTTTGGGTCATTTCTAATTGCATTTATAACTTAATCATTTTCATCTATTTCATATTATTTTTTATTTAAAATAGAAAAAGGACAAATCAAAGTATATAAGTTGAAAGATTGATAAGAAACCATGATCAAAACTTGTCAAATGGCTATTCAATTATTTTAATACTCAAGTATTAATTATATTTTTCTCATATAGAGAAAAGGCAGCAATCCCTAAAATACCAATTAACTAGGATGTGATACTTACAAGGTGATTTCAAACGTTTCAAATAATGCTTGTGGTATCCCTAAAGTATAAATTGAACTTTACATATATTGTTAGAGAAAAGAATAAGGTTACATATCAATTAAAAACATATTTAGTTGCATGAATTTAGTTTTGTTTATATTTTGATTTTGTGGGTATATTTTGATTTTGTGGGTTAATAGGGCGTTTCTTCAAGTTTTGATTGGTTCCTATTTTGTTTGTAAGGCATTATGTTTATTGTTCTTTTTTCTCATCTTGTATAGCCATTATCTTATTGGTTGTCGCACGTGTGCGGCGTCGCGGTGAAAATTTCCACTTTAAATCTAAAATGTATCTATCTATCTGGCAAATATAGAGGGACAAGAAAATCTAGTATTTTATCTGTGGAAAATGAAATGGGAGTCGCCACCTAGTATTTTGGTTACTAGGAACCCTAACTGGTCTCAGAGATCGGGCACGGGGACTGGTTGCGTAAAGAGAAGATATTAGCACCCCAAGTACGCCCTACCTAAGTTAAGCTGCATTGTTTTATTATCTGATAAAATCTAAAGTCTCGTTGTGTTTCCTAGTTGTAGGTATGGTTCGAGAAAAGTCCTCTTCGGTAAGGAGATCCTTATCTTATTGGGTAATTCTGATGTTAACAAAAGAATTTAATATCCAGAGTACGTTTTACGTATAAAATCGTAAACCCAGATATTAAAGGAAAACAAAATAATTTTTTTGGAATTTTTGAAATATTGGCCTAGTTCTCATGGCTTGAATAAACTGGTTATTAAAGCCAAAATGCATGCTAAACATATATATTTTTTAAAATTTTTCTCTGTTGTATGAAAATATGATGTTAGGATTTTTTGGTTTTTTTTATATATTTTGGAGAGACTAGGCCATATACATGAAAACAAAACATTTTTTATTTTAAATTTTTTTATGACTTAAAAAAAACCGGGTATTTTAATACCGGATTTGTATCTTTACAATATAAGAATACAAACCGATATTGATTAAAATGCAGTAACAAAATTGCAAAAAATCACAGATTCTTTGAAATAATTTTTGAAGAATTTTTATTATTTTATTATTTTTATTTTTTTGGGCTGTATCCAGTTTGGTCCATGTGACTGGGCTAGACCCAGCAGATCTAACCAGGTCACTGGCCCAAACTAATGACCCGCCTGGGAAAACAAAAGGAACGCGTGAGCTTCCTCACGCTCACGCGTGCATGCTCAGTAATATATGCAAATATTACTGTTCAAGTGAATTATAATTCACTTGAACAGTGAAAATGCCAAAGGAAATCACATGCACAGAGACGTAAAACGCATACCTGGACGTGGAACCGAAAGGGGCGAAGTACGATGGCGAACACTCACAGTGATGCTGGTGGCGGTGGAGAGGTAGCCGACAAGGGCTCACGGTGGTTCTGACGGTGGCAGTGGCTGGGAAGCTCGATGACAGCAGCTGTTTCCTCTTCTTCTTCCCCTTTGCGGAGGCGTTGCTTCTTCTCTTGGTTTCCTTTGTTCCCTCTGTCAACAATGTTCTTCCTTCTCTGCAGCGGATTCGTAGAGGTGCTGGTGGTGGCGGCATGAGGAGTGACTTGGGCGGTGGTCGGCCTTTCTTCCTTTTCTTCTCTGCGTTTTTCTTCAGCTATGTTCTCCTCTGTTTCCCTTTTCTCCTTCTGCTTCTCATGGTGCTGTTGGCTACTGGGAGGGCAGTGGCAGCTGGAGATGATGCTGGGGGCGGTGGAGATGATGCTGGGTAGTTAGGAAGGTAGCAGTGGCTGATGACAGCGGCTGTTTTCTTCTTCTTCTTCCCCGTGCAGAGGCGCAGGTTGCTGCCTTTTCTTCAATGGTGCTGCAACGGGGGAAGAAGATGGTGAGCTGAAAAAGAATGACGATGTCGTGGGCAGTGCTGCTGTTTTTGTGCTCCTGGTGGCGTTGGTGTCGCGGCAGACGGCTGTGGTCGCTCTTCCTTTTCTCTACTGCTTCTGTGTTACTTCTTCTCCTTGTTTCTTTCGGTTTCTCTCTTCTCTACACTCTCACAGTACCTCTCCTCGTTTCAAACTTCCCTTCCCTTTCAGTTTCAAAAAGCCCCCCCTTTTCAGTTTCAAAGAGTCTCTCCTTCTTAGGCAAAAGGGGCGCGGCCTGCTGTTGCGCGTGGGGAGCAGGGGATATCGGGTGAGTTCTCCAACGGGCGTGGCTTTTCAGGGCACGCCGGCACTGTTTTCTAGCCATGGGGTTTTGGGTTTTGGAAGTAGCATGCGGGGGAGAGAGAGAGAAACAGTGTCTCTCAAACAACATTGAACATTGTTCCCTTTTTTTTATTTATTTATTTATTATTTATTTTATTTTTATTTATAGAAATCCAAAAATAGGTTACACATTGGGTATAACATATATTAATAAAGTTCTCGTCTTTGATTAAAAAAACACCTAGGATGTCCCTTTAGGAAAAATCAATACTGTCCTGTTCCCATGAGGCAATACCAGGTGACGTCATACAAGGAATCACTGTTAATCTCAATTTACATGCTAGAATGTGATCACTGATGATCTCAAGTTGAGAGGCTTTTCTTTATATGATCACTATTGATCTCAAGTTGATGGACTTTTCTCTGTAATTTAGCTCTTGAAAATAGGTTTTTATTCATGAATAACATTTTTGCCGACAATAAAAAAGAAATATTGTTGTGTTCCCATTCTTGGTCTCGTCAATTGAGACTTTGGGGTCATGAAAAAGGCAAAAAAGGCAAAGCCGCCGGTGCTCCGCTGGTTTTATGTAATTATTACTTTGCCTTGGTTTCCATTGGTCTCGCAAGAACAATTTAGTGGGCCATTATTTTGGATAATTTTGAGTCAAGAAGGAAAGTTATAGGAAAGTTTTAGGAACAATTTTGACTCCCTCATTTTGGCAGACAACAAAGGCCTCACTGGCTCCTTTCCTTCCTCCAATGTAGTGAATATATAATATTCTTTGTTGGTTCCCATCATCCTTTCCGGGAAAAAAACAACAACACAATTATTAAAAAAACAAAATGATATGAGGGAGGTTTCTTCATTTAAACAATTAAACAGGTTAATATTTTCTTTGTTGTGAATATATAATATCTTTGTTTCGTAGTTCAATTGGTCAGCACATTGGTTTAGTTGAAGGTTGCAGGTGAGAGCTCCACTGATAACATTATTAATTTTTATGCGACAAACAACAAGCAATATCTTTTATATATATATATATATATAAACAAATGCTGACCCAGCTCCTTCACTGGAGAAATGAATAGTTATGCAGCCAGGCTAAAGGTAACCCAGCAGATGTATTGCGCTAGAAAAGTTAAGAGAAAAGTGGAATAGTTGATGTCTATTGGACTAGGATTTTAGCATATATTAAAATACCTTGGTTATTTATTATAGCAATAAATTGTGAAATATTAATAATTTTTTTGTTTCAATCCTCAAAAAAATTTTATTTTAAACTTTGTAGTTGTTTTTAATTTAATTCTTCAATATTAGGGTTATTAGTTTTTGAACTTCATAATTTATTTTGATTTACTTTCTATAAAGTTTTTTTGGTTTTATAACCTGGGTTGTGATTTTGAGGGGTTAGTCATGTTGATTTGGGTTTTTTTTTATCCTTTTAATTATTATTATTTTTTTAATTTCATCATTCAATATTGGGTTGATTAGGAATTGAGTTTCGTAATTCTTTCTTAATTTGTTTTCTATCGGGGTAATTACAATCTCTTGACCTAGGTCACGAGTTTGCAGGTTAGCTAGGTTGAATTGAGTTTTTTTTTTTAATTGAATGTTTATTTATCAATTATATCCTTTAGTATGGAGTTGATTGAGAATTGAACTTTACATTTTTCTTTCTTTCTTTCTTTCTATTGAATTATCTTATTTATATGACTTAAGTCTGATAGGTTAACCTGAGTTGACTTAGGTATTTTTTTATCATTTTTTTATTTGATTTTTTTAAATTTAATCATTCAATATTGAGTTGATTGAGGATTGAGTTTTATTAAAAAAAACAATTTGTTTTATATGAAGTTATCAAGATCTTATGACCTAGATCGTGGATTAGACCGGTTGACTCGAGTTTTTTTTTTGTTTTTTTTATTGAATTTTTTTCAATATTAGTTGATTGAAAATTAGACTTCATAATTTATTATATTTTGTGTTCTATAAGGTTATCTTGGTCTCATGATCCAAAACATGAGTTTGGTTAGTTGACCCAAGTCATGAGTATTTTTATGTTATTTTTTATTGATTTTTTTAATAATATTATTAAAATTTTAGTTGATTGAGAATTGAGTTTTATAATTTGTTTTAATATCGATTTATAAGATTATCTTGGTTTTGTGACCTAGGTTTGACAGATAAACCTGTGTTGAGTTGTTTTGTTTTTTTAGTTGAATTTTATTTTTATTTTTAAATTTATTTCCAATATTGAATTAATAAAAATTTAAATTTAAATTTATTTAGATTTTATAACCTGAAAAATTAGTTGACATTTCATACCATCCCACATTGAAATGTAAGAATTGATCCCGCGAGGCCACATAGATATGTAACTTCATTACCATTACTGTTTTATGCAATGAAACTGGTCTGTTAAAGGAAAACTTGACATTAAAATTGAGAGAAAATGGATAGAAGGATCCAAATGAGAAACCTTCGGAATACTTTGGACATAATTGATGAAATTATTTATTCTTAAACTTAATTTATAATTATCTTATAAGTTTGTGGCTAATGTTTTATGTTTCCCACAAATTGAATGTGGACTTGGCAGATAAAAGATTCATCCCGCATAAAGTGGGGCCCAACTGAATCAATTAGCTGACGTGTCCTTGTCCATTTGTCTTGTTAATAGAAAGTTAGAAACCTCTTCAAAAACCCCCTTATTTTCATCCATTTTCCAGCAATCCAAACAACCCTCGTAAGAAAATTTGCCAATGGCTTCTCTCTTAGGTTCGTTGCAAACAAGCCATTATCATCAACAACTCCTACTATTTCACTAGCTTCTTCTTTGGTGCATTCCACAAAGATCCACTCCCCAAAAGTGTCTCTAAAGTCCAGTTTTTTAATGCAAAAAACGTGAAAATTATTGAAACTTGAAGGAAAACAAAGATCCCTTCGAGCCATGGTGGATACTCAGTGAAGATGTCATGGGATCTTCCTCCTCCCTCTGTCAAATTAATCATTCATGGAAAAAACTCGAAGGTTGTTCTTTAAACTCTTTAAAGATTGAAGTTTTGATTCTTTTGTTTTTTAATGTAAGAATTGAAAACGCACTATATTTTTTGGATTTTTTTCTGTCTAATTTGTGATTGTAACAAATGTTTGGATGTAACAGTTGAATTTTATGAATTGAATTTTAGATTTTTTGTGATTTTGGGTTACTGTGTTTACTAAAAGTCATGGGGTGGTGAGGGCAGAGGAAGATGCTGAGAAATCTAAGCAAGTATTGATTTGGTGTCGTCAATTATT
>Ga0307515_10018078_pt1 | contig 12792 bp, 7 predicted proteins | sample 17_EM_MG_FD_194513 | JGI IMG/M metagenome (GOLD analysis project Ga0307515, IMG submission 194513) | Populus trichocarpa ectomycorrhiza microbial communities from riparian zone in the Pacific Northwest, United States - 17_EM | ecosystem: Host-associated > Plants > Roots > Unclassified | place... | reverse complement strand
TTGTAAATCATGCGTTAATTTTCAATATTTAGATGGAAGTATCAAAAACAGTGCTGATGAGTCCTAAACACAAGGACATTTACAAGAACTGGCAATTGCTTGCAGAAGGTGAAAAGCAGGGACTTTACGAATGCTTTAATATTTTTTATGATGATTTATATCGCTTCGGACTTTCTCTTTACAAAAACCCCGAGCTTGTAAAAGAGGGTATCCATAATTTATTTTTAGAACTTTGGACGATCAGGCATAAACTGGCCGATGTGCAGAATATCCAGCAATATACGCTGACTATTTATAAGCGGATATTATATAAAACTTATCAGCAATTATCAGCCGAAACCCAAACCGGCAACTTGATAGATGAGCTATCGATAGAAGATATCCCGGCTGACCCCTCCTATGAGTCGATACTGATAGCCAGTCAGCATGATGAACATATGAAAAAAAGATTGCAAAAGGCGCTAAACGAGCTATCGCCCAGGCAGAAAGAAATTATCCGCCTTCGGTACTTTGATGCCGTTTCATTTAAAGATATTGCCGACCAAACCGGCCTGAGCGAACGTACTGTTTACAACACCCTGCACAACGCCATTAAAGTTTTGCGCGATGTATTTTGCTGGGTGATTATTTTCAAAGGAAGCAAAATGATTCTTTAATTGATATCATGCATTCGGGCCAAGTCAAATAATTATTGCATCGTCTGTTTATTTGCCGGAAAAGATTTTGATAGTGAATCTGAATTACAATTTCGGGTATTCCGGAAATGTATTGCTGATTATTTCAGTTGTAATGCAGAACTGCTTAAAATAAAAACGTATGTTTTTAATGATGGAGCACTCATGAGCAGCGAAAAATGCTGGCAGTTAAAAAACAAATAGGCTATCACAGCGGTATCAGAACAAGATGTCAATACTCTCGGAATATGCATTTTTTCTCAAAGCCAATTGCCCATTAATCATAGCATGTTTAATAATAGGCAATTATGGTTCAGGAGTTTCAATTTTGTAAAGGTGGTATTTTGAGGAGATTTGCACTATCCGAAGCTGTTAATGTTATTACCTAATGAGCTGTTTTTTTTGTAATTTTAGTCACAATGAATAAAGAACATAAACCAGCGTTGCTTTAGTCATGAATCCTAAAGCTTCAACCGTAAAATCCCAAACAATTATCAAAACAGGCGGGTAATTTTCCAAATATGAATATCAGCAGATTCATTTCACTATTTCTTATTTTATCCTGCGATTTCACATTCAGCCAGTCCAACCGGGTTGATGGAACAAAACAGCAATTAAAGACACTACAAGCAGACACATCCCGAATAAACCTGCTTTTAGAAACAGGAAAAAAATTATCCTATGGGCTACCTCAGGATTCCGCAAAATCTGTTCCGATAAAAGGGATCGAACAACTACTACAGGCTAAAAAATTAAGTGAATCGATCCATTCCCAACAAGCTTTAAATAAAAGTCTTTGCGCGCTTGGAAGTTATTATTACTTTATCAAAAAGCCGGATTCCGCACGCCTCTATTACTTACAGGTAATCAGGTATCATACCCTTCACAATCAGTTATATGCGGCCAGCGAAATCTGGGATAAAATGGCGGGCGCAACTCCAAGTATCGAAGAAACGGTAAACAATCTTTATGAGGCCTTAAAGATATACCAAAAATTGAAGCTGCCCGAAAAAGAAGCCATCTGCCATAAAACCATTGGCGAAACTTATCTGATCCAGGAAAAATTCCAGCAGGCTGAAAAGGAATTACTTATTGCATTGCAGATACAGCGTTCTATAAACTACCAGCGTCTTCATGACACCTACGGTGTTTTTGTTGAACTGTACGAAACCCAGCGCAGATATCCCGAAGCCTTTAAGTATGCCATGATGGCTTTGGAAAGCATTCAGGAAACACATGACAATGAACGGATACCGGATTGCTATAAAACCATAGCCAATTTATATTTCGCCATCAGGGAGCCGGAAAAAGCACAAAGCTATATTTTAAAGACCTATGACTATTATTTGCACCAAAACAATACCAGGCAATTAACAATAGCCGAAAACCAGGACCTTTACGATGTTGTCCGGGCGCTGAATGGTCGTTATTATCTTGAAAAAAAACCAGGTACCGCGTTATCAGTAATCAGGAAAACATACCAAAGCAGCCCGCCCCGAACCTATTTTTCATGGTACCTGTATTATTATGCCCTTGGTGATTACTATACCACAATAGGAGATATTGGCCAAGCCGAAACTCAATATTTAAAAGCATTAAAATATGCCACTCTAAATAAAGGGCCGGATTTTATTCTGGAGATGCAGTTCAGGCTGGCAAGTTTTTATATGCAGTTCGGGCAATTCCATAAGGCGGCTAAAATGTTGAATATATTATTTGCCAACAAAAAACATTTATCCCCCTTGATTAAAAGGGGAATATACTCCTATCAATATAAAATTGATTCAGCAAATGGTAACTGGGGCCGGGCATTTCAAAATTTCAGGAATTTTCAAGCGCTGAATGATAGTATTTTCTCAGAAAAAAAGAAACTGGAAATTAAGGAGGTCCAGTATAATTACCAGCGGGCCGGTCAGGAGAAAATAATAAGCCTTCAAAAAGCTGCGCTGGAAAACGCCAGCGAGACACATCGTTTTATATTGGCGATCATTGCCTTACTAATCCTGATATTGGGACTGGTTTATAACGGGTATCGTTTAAAGATGAGAAGTAACAAAAGGTTGACAGCTAAGAACTCAGAAATAGACGAACAAAATTTTTTGCTAAAGAAGGCATTGCAGGCCCAAACGAAATTAGCCGGAGAAAAAGAATGGCTCATGAAAGAACTTAACCACCGGGTAAAGAATAATCTCCAGATCATCATCAGCCTGCTCAATTTCCAAACAAGGTTCCTCAAGGCACCGGATGCCAAAAATGCGATCATGGAAACGCAACATCGCATTTATTCGATGTCACTAATCCACCAGAAACTATATCAGTCCGGAAACAATACCAGCATGGAGATCAAAGGATACATTGCCGACCTGGTTGAGTACTTAAAAACCAGTTTGGCTATACGCAGGAACATCACAGTACTGATGGATATAACCGAAACAGAACTGGATGTGTCATACGCCATTCCACTTGGAATAATTATTACCGAAGCCATTGTCAATGCGGTCAAACATGCGTTTCCAGATGAAAGATCAGGCCAAATTGAAATAACGCTGATCGCTGATAAGGCTGATATTTTTTATTTGACCATTAAGGACAATGGGATCGGGCTAAAGGATGGAATTAATTTATCAAAAAATAAATCGTTGGGAGTTTCCCTGATTAAATCTTTCTGTGATCAATTGGAAGCAAAGTGTTCTTTTAATAATAATGAAGGGCTGACCATAGCTATTACTTTTAAACATGAAACACCAGTTATCCTTAATTATTAGGTATGAATTCAAATATCGGGCGCAACTTTCCTTCTCCGGAAAATCCCCAATCCGCCACAGGTAATAACATAATTTCATCAGCGCTGAAATATGGCAATAACCGGTTCTAAATACTTCTCAGGTCGGTAAATAAAGAATTTTCAACCACATTCATCAAGTTATTTCTTTATATTTATCAATAAATTTAACGTTTTCATCCAATGTTTAACCGCCGTCCTACAGACGGTAAAACGAGGATGCCAGGTCGCCGCTCCATGAACGAAAAAGTACTAATTGTAGAAGACGAATTTATTGTAGCCAAACACTTAGAATCTATTTTACAAAAAGCTGATTATCGTGTATGTGGCATTGCAATATCCGTTCCCAAGGCCATGGAGATCATCCTTGAAGAGGAACCGGAAATTGTGTTACTGGACATTTTCCTTAAGGGTGAGCAAACCGGCATCGATCTGGCCCGCGCGCTTAACGAAAGAAATATTGCATTTGTATACCTTTCTGCCAATTCCAATCAGAGCATATTGGAGGCTGCAAAGGAAACCCGGCCTTATGGATTTATGGTAAAGCCATTTCGCGAGGACCAGGTATTAATTGCGTTGGATATAGCCCGATACCGCCATATTAACAGCCGCGAGGCCGACTTCAAAAAAGAACAGTTAATTACATTGCAACTGGCAAACCTGCAATACTCCGGAGAACATTTTGCAAATAGTTTCCTGGCGATTGTCCGGTCACTTCAGGCCCATATACCATTCGATTATATTGAAATGGGACGCTTTAACGCTCACAAAAATTTCATCCAGTGGTGTTCTTTTCTCCGGACGGGATTTAATATTTACGATACCATCTGTACAAAAGAGTTTTTACCGCTTACGAGCCTTAGCGCAATTCAATTAGATCAGATCAGGAAGGAAACCCCACATGATGTGCGTTCTACCATCTACAATGAGGAAAAGTTTGACTCAATGATTCAGAGCAATCCGCTTAAAAGACTTTACGCCGATGCTTTCCATGTAAAATCCTGCCTGACCCTGCCGCTCCTTGTTGACTACGGGCTACCATTCGTCCTCACGTTTTACAGTAAATCAGGAACCGCATATGAGCTAAAAATGCTCCAATTCCTCAGCCGGATACAAACAGCCTTAACCAATGCCATTACTAATATAGTTGCGGACCCGAGGTTTCGGGACGAACAAATCGCGGAAGGCAGGCCGTTCAAACTGTCAGCAGCACCTACCGAAACAAATTCTGAAATCCCCTCTGGAATCGTGGGTAAAAGTCACCCCCTGTTAGCTGTTCTCGATTATGTTGAGCAGGTAGCCACCGTAGATACATCCGTACTCATACTTGGGGAAACAGGAACGGGCAAAGAGAAAATTGCTCAGCGTATTCACTTACTATCGGCAAGGAAGGATAAACCTTTGATAAAAGTAAATTGCGCTGCACTCCCTCCCGGTTTAATTGAATCGGAATTATTTGGCCACGAAAAAGGCTCATTTACAGGCGCGCTGAACAAGAGAGCAGGAAGGTTTGAACAAGCAAACTCCGGCACAATTTTTCTTGATGAAATTGGAGATGTACCGCTTGATATCCAGGTAAAACTGCTGCGCGTTCTGCAGGAAAAGGAATTTGAAAGAGTTGGAGGAACCACAACAATCAAGGTTGACGTACGCATTATCGCAGCCACTAACAAAAACCTTGAGAAAGAAATTGCAGAAGGGCGTTTCAGGATGGATTTCTATTATCGTCTGAACGTCTTCCCTATTGTATTACCCCCATTGCGGGAACGAACTGAAGACATTCCTTTGCTGGCTAATCATTTTATTCAGCATTATATGCAGAAACATCATAAGCAACTTGATGGCATCACCCAGGATGCGATGAACAAACTCTTGGAATATCATTGGCCAGGTAATATCCGGGAATTGGAAAATAGTATTGAACGCAGTGTTGTTTTGGCTAAGGACCACGACATGAACAAAGTCTATATACAACCACCACTGGACGAATATTTTTCAGACAAAAAACCAGGTGCTGTAAAAACGCTTGAAGAAGTAGAAAAAGAACATATCCAGGTTATTCTGAACAAATGCAATTATAAAATATACGGCCCTGGCGGGGCTGCTGAACTGCTAAATCTTCCGCCATCTACTTTAACCTCGAAGATGAAAAAACTGGGCATTTCCAAAGACTGACCACGTGACGAGAAGAGAACCAGGAAGCCAACTGTTATACCTTATAAATATTTAACGCTGTGATGGCATCAGTATGTCGGCAAAGACAGGAAGGAAAATCTGTCGAAAGACATTTGATTAGGTGGATAGTTTGCAAACTGATCAAATTACAGTTATAACCGGAGCGTTATTTTTGCTATTTATGTAAACCGGAATTTATGAAAGAAAAGATTCTTATTGTAGAAGATGAGGTTATTGTAGCCAAAGCCCTTGAAATGTTGCTGGAAGAAGCCGGTTACAATGTTTGCGGTATTGCGGTATCTGTTATAAAAGCCATGGAGATTATTGAGGCTAAAAAGCCGGAGCTTGTCCTGCTGGATATTTACCTGAAAGGCAATTTATCAGGGATTGATCTTGCTGAAACCCTTAATGAAAAGAACATAGCATTCGTTTATCTTTCTGCCAATTCCAATCAATCAGTTCTCGAAGCGGCAAAAAAAACGAAACCCTATGGCTTCATGGTCAAGCCCTTTCGGGAACAAGATGTTCTGATTGCGCTGGACATCGCCCGGGAGCGTCACCGTGACAATGTTCAAGCCGGCCTTCAAAAGGAACTTATCCTGGAAAAACAATTGGCCGGGCTTTGTAATCCGGTGGATAGTTTTGATCAAAATCTGCTTGCCCTGGTTCGGATGCTTCAGCCCTTTATTCCGTTTGATTATGTGGAACTGGGGAGGTTTGAATCTGGTGAAAACAATCAACAATGGTGCAGTTATTTGCGATTGGGGCTCCAGGAATACCAAACGATCGGCACGCCAGAGTTGCTCAATATTCTGCACCTGACTGATAAGATGCTGGAAGAAATGAGGGACGCTTGCATACATGAGATCAGGCCGGCCATTTTTAACCAGGCCGACTTTACAGCTTTGGTAACCGGCAATGTATTAAAAAAACATTATGCGAACACGTTCCATGTCAGGTCAAACATGGTTTTACCGCTGCTTATAGATCATAAACGCCCGTTTATATTGTCCTTTTACAGTAAATCAGAACAGGTTTTCGAACCTTCCATGCTGCAATTTCTGGGAAGGATACAGCAATCATTGATCAGTACGATTTCTACTATTTTATCGGCGCCCTCTAAACCGGATCAGGGCTTAACTGAAAAAACCGCAAGGCTGTTTAACGAAATACCCGATCAATCAAACTTTTTCCCGGGTATTATCGGCAAAAGCCAGCCATTATTGACAGTATTGGATTACGCGAGGCAAGTGGCGGTTGCGGATACCTCTGTTTTACTACTTGGAGAAACCGGCACCGGCAAGGAAAAGATTGCAAACTATATCCACTGGCTTTCCCAAAGAAGCAATCAACAGATGGTAAAGGTAAACTGCGCCGCCCTGGCCGGCACACTAATCGAATCAGAATTGTTCGGACATGAAAAAGGAGCTTTCACAGGTGCAATTTCAAAACGCATGGGGCGCTTTGAGCAGGCTAACGGCGGAACACTTTTTCTTGACGAGATCGGAGATGTGCCAATGGATATTCAAGTAAAACTGCTTCGCGTACTACAGGAAAAAGAATTTGAGCGTATCGGCGGCAATGAAACCATCCGGGTAGACGTTCGTATTATTGCTGCCACGAATAAAAATTTAGAGAAAGAAATCGCGGAGGGAAGGTTTCGCATGGACCTGTATTACCGGCTAAATGTATTTCCCATTACCCTCCCTCCCCTCCGGAGAAGAAAGGAAGATATACCATCGCTCGTCAATTACTTTATAAACATTTACGCTGAAAAATATCAAAAAAAAATCGTGTCCACATCGGCGACCGCCATGGAACAACTGATGCGTTATGACTGGCCAGGTAATATCCGGGAACTGGAGAACAGTATTGAGCGCAGCCTGGTGTTAACGCGGGGGGAACAAATTGAGCAGACATTTATTCGATCGGCTCAGGAAAACCAGCTTTCATCTGGGGCTGACATCGTAGTCAAAAGCATTGAGGAAGTTGAAAAAGCCCATATTCAGTTGGTACTTATTAAATGCAATCAAAAAATATACGGTCCAGGCGGAGCTGCGGTGATGCTCAACCTTCCCCCCTCAACCCTCACTTCCAAAATCAAAAAGTTGGGCATAGGGAAAGAGAAAAGTTAATTAAAATTAATATTTTTTCAATATGAGATTTTACTCCTCTACGTGGCAAAAAGGCGGTTCTCATTTTATTCGTAAGGTTTAAATAGAAACATTTTAGTGCTGAGTCAAAAGTTAAATTTATTTATTCTTTGACTTGGAACTTTCGACTTAAGACTATCCGTCATTACCGATTAACTTGACATTAGTTTGTATCGGCTATTTGATCCCATCTTTTTTTGCGACGCAATGCCCATCCTTTTTCTTTTTTAAAGCAAATTAAGATTTGTACACCGTTTTGATTCCGAATATTACAGCTACCTTCCAATTGCTCACACATTCCTGTAATCAACGTAATTCCAAGCGTGCTGCTTTTTTGCGGATCAAAATCGTGGGGGAGGCCAATACCGTTATCCCTTATTATTAACTCATAATCTTCATCGTTTTGAGTAAAACATATTTCAACAATACCTGTGGCCTGTGCGGGGAAAGCATATTTAAATATATTGGTAAGCGCTTCGTTGATAATCAGGCCAATCGGCACCGCCTGGGCGACATCGAGTTTAACCTGCCCTATCCGTTGTATGATGGTTACCTTTGTCTGCTTTTCTTTCAATCCGGACGAAATATAACTAACCAGGTCATCTATATATTCCTTCATTGGAATTTCATCAAGATTCTCAGACTGATATAGCTTCTGGTGAATTAGCCCGATTGAATAAATTCGCTGCTGGCTCTCTTTAATTGCTTTAATAGCCACCGGGTCATTTAAATGTGCGGACTGAGAATACAACAAACCAATAATAACCTGGAGGTTATTTTTGACCCGGTGATGTATTTCTTTAAGAAGCCATTCCTTTTCCTCCAGCAATTCCCCTTTTTCATTTAACAAATTCTCCTTTTCGTCAACAAGCAATTGCAAAGAATTATTTTTCCGGCTGATCTCAAACTGCTGAAGTTGCAATATTTGATTGCTTTTCTTCTTTGCCGAATAGGCATAAAAAAGGAAAGCGGACACCAGCAGCAGCAGCACCAGCGTCCCCAAAATCAATTTCCTGGTAAGGCCGGCCTTTTCCAGCTCTTTTTGCTGAAGTCGTGCATTAGTTTTCAGGGTAAGGATATTTTTTTCTTTCTGACTGGTTTCGTATTGCACAAGCAGCTCTTCTATCTGTTTGGTCTTCCTCTCTGTGAAAATAGAATCATTCAGCATCTTGCTGATCTCAAGGTGCTTGATTGCAGATAACAAATTACCCGCTGCCGAATCGATCTTAAATTGGATGTAATGTACTTCCTTCAGTTTGATAATATCATGGGTTTGTTTGGAAAACGACAGGAACTTATCGGTATATATCCTGGCCTTATCATACCGCTGCCATTTAATACTCATTCCGGCAAGTAACAGGTATTCATTTGGCTGGTCTTCGGGCCGGCCATTAAGTGAAGCTTGTTGAATTGCCGCCAGATAGTTGGCCTCGGCCAATCCATATTTTTTTAGGGCTCCATAACAATCACCCAGGCTTGCGAACACGTACTGGCGGGCGAAATCTGATTTTGGAGAAAGCATCATGTTTGTTTTCCTAAGGTATTTCAGGGCCTCTTCAGGTTTATTAAGAGTAATCATGCCCTGAATAATTTGCCGGAGAAGTACATAACAAAAGAATTTTTCATGAACATCCTGCTGATCTATAGTTGTCATGATTTCCATGGCACGAAGGTTGTAGTCGACAGCAGATCGGAAACTCCCCAGTTCGCGATACCAGCGTGCAATCCTGAAATGGATCCGGCTCTTTAAAAATACATCTTTCAAAAATGGATCATTAAGTGCCTCCAAATCCCATTTGATAGCGTTGTTATAACTTCCCCGGTTACCTTCCACTATCGCGAGCATATCAAATGTAAAGCTTAGTCCGCTGTGTTTAATCTTCCGCTGCCGGTTTAGTATCTGATGCAGTTGTTTTTCGGCTACAACAAAATCCCTGTGATCAAGGTAGGTCCTCGCAATACATTGGGATATAAAAACCTGTTTATCTACATTGCGCAGTATCTCATATATCCGGTTACTTTGCTGATAACGAAAAACCTTTTTGGAGATCAGCGTATCCATCGGAGGTGTCCTGTCGGCAAACGCATACCATGTTTCAGCCTGCATTTCCAGGGGGGCGCCATTGATTTCACTAAGACTAATGGCCTTTTCAAAGAAATAAGATGCCTTGATAGTATTATCACATCTGAAATAATATTCACCTAGCCCAATCAAAGCGCGGTTGTGCATCGGCACTATATTGAGCTCACGGCTAATTTTAAGCGCCTTGACCAGGAAACTCTTTGCGCTGTCGATCTTAATTTTGTTCTTGTAGTTCCACTCTGAATCATAATATGATTTAGCCCTATCCAGTAGACGTGCTACATAACCGCTATCGATGACCTCGCCTTTGGCCGATCCATTAATATCAGGAACATAGAGTTGCCCGGAAACACTTTTTGATACCAAGGTCATCAGCAGGAAAACAATCAGCCTAAGTTTGTAAACGAAACATAAACTCTCCGAACCATGTGTCATAAACCGCGCATATTGTTGCTTAGTCCGCATACTCCATCATTGCTTAGCTATACATAACATTGCACATCTGTTTCCGGTAATCACTAAAATTACTACCCTCGTTTTTTTTGAAGAACTTACTAAAATGTGTATTGGCCTCGAAACCTAAGTGGTAGGCAATTTCCTTCATTGTTTTGTCGGTGTAAACGGCTTGCCGTTTTGCTTCCTGAAGAATTTGTTGTTGTATGTGATGACTGGCAGGAAATCCGGAAACCCTTTTAACCACGTTATTAAGGTAGTTGGCGGTAACGGCGAGCATCTCCGCATATTCTGTGACAAGTTTTTTCGAGGCAAAATTATTTTGGAGCAGGAAAAAGAATTTATTGACCAACTCTGTACGCGATAATTGCGGGGTAGAGTTATCTGGTTGACGGACTTGTCTTGTAAGATAAATAAGAAATATCTTAAGGTACTCTCTCAGGATTTCCATCTTCAGTGATGAACAGTTATTGAATTCCTTTTGAAGATTATCTACGATATGATTTAATTCATTTTCAATATCGCAGGTAACTTTTATAACAGCTGCATCTGACGCGTTCCCAAAGAGCCCGCATCTGAACAATGGATTAAAATTATTGGGGGTTGGGCCTAAAAAATCCGAGGTAAAAGATATTATACAGCCTTGAATACCGGGTTTTGCCACAAGGTTATGTACCTGTTTTGGTTTGATGCAATAAATCATATTTTCACTTATCGTATGTTTATTGGCGTCGATAAAGTGATGTCCGCTACCTTTTTTTACCCAGATAATATGATATCTTTCCTGCCTTTTGGGTTGGCTTTCTCTACGTCTGTTACTCAAAACATCTCTCAGGGAATAAATTTCAAATGGTTGTTTTGAATCATAGAATGGTGCGGCTTTAATAGCCTGCGGTAATGTAATAGTTGTATCTGGATACGTTAAACTCATTATAACCAGGCCGGGAATTTTAGATCCGTTTATCAAAGGAAACCCGCCTCGTTATTTAACCAACTCCCATACCAAATAAATAACAACTTGATTTACAGGCTATTAATAAAATAGAAACAATCAAAACCACGTAATCTCGGTAAAACCAGGTAAGTAGCCCCCGAAATCTCGGGGTTTCACCTATCAGAGGAGCAATTATAATCGCGTTGATTGATAACTGGTATTGCACCGAAACCATTCTGCAGTAGCTTTAACGCCATCATGGTAGGAAGTGGTTTTAAAATGGAAAGTATTTTCAAATTTTGAAGAATCAAAGCGTATCGGACATTCGTATTGATAGCTCTTATCAAGCGTTCTTCTTTTTGAAAGATCAAACCACGCGTGAATTTGCAGCAACCATTTGGGAATAACACGCAAGCATTTTTTTGTGTTCAAATGTTGAGCGGCTAAAGTAATAAACTGACGGCCGGTCAGCGCCGGTTTGTCCGAGGGCAGGTGCCATGTGTTCCCCATTGCTTTTTCGTGGATGGCAATAATATAAAGAGCCCTTACCATATCAGGTAAATAATGCATGGCATGCGGGAAGTCGGCATTCACAGGCCATGTAGCTGGTAAGCCTTGCCACAGGAGCACGAAAACTTGCTTTGTAAGGTGATGATAATTGGGTTGACAAGGACCATAAAAATCGAGGACACGGGCAATAGCTGCCCTTAGGTTCCCTAATGCCATTTCACGCTGGACTGCCGAAACCGCTAATACAGCCATTTTACCTCTGTGATCAATTGGGTTGAAAGCAGTGTCCTCGGTCATGATGCCATCTAATTGACCGTAGACGCTTATGGTGTCAATATAAATAAGTTTGGCGCCGGTACTCTTGCAGCCTGTAATTACATTATTCAGAATATTCAGTAAATAACTGCCTGATTTATCTGCATCATCAAAAAAATCAGTCATAAAATAAACAGCAACAGAACCTTTTAGCGCATTGTTAACCTCTTCCTGGTTTAAAAAGTCAATTACCACATAGCTGGCGCCCGGTATCTCCCAAAGAGTTGTACTTACCACTCTGATTTTCTCCCTGTAAGCCATTAAAAGGGCTACCAGTTCGCTTGACAGCATACTATCCGGTCCGATTATCGTATAGAGTTTATTTTCGTTATTCTCCATTGTCATATATACGCTGAACCTCTATCTCAAAAACTATGGCATAAATCACAATTTTCTGTATGCTTCCGTTTATAATCTAATTCACTTATCTAAGCGGTAAAAATAGAATAGCGTGGCAGATATAAGTTATCCATATCATTTAAACAAGTGTCGTTCTTACACATAATTAAAGTAACAAATAGCCCTGATAAATTTAGAACACCTCAGTAGCGGGGTTTTAAGACACAAAAAGCCCCGCGCAATTATTGAGGGCACTGAAAAAGTCCCTTTAATATCAACGGGACCTGAAAAGGAGTAGAAGCGATAGTTTTCTACTCCTTTTTTTGTATCTTAAAGGTATAATCGGAAGCCTTTTAGATGTTAGCTCAACAACA
>Ga0307515_10018077_pt1 | contig 12792 bp, 9 predicted proteins | sample 17_EM_MG_FD_194513 | JGI IMG/M metagenome (GOLD analysis project Ga0307515, IMG submission 194513) | Populus trichocarpa ectomycorrhiza microbial communities from riparian zone in the Pacific Northwest, United States - 17_EM | ecosystem: Host-associated > Plants > Roots > Unclassified | place... | reverse complement strand
ACTTAAAAGTGCATTTTTATCAAGGTTTTATATCATTATTTTGCACTTGAAGTATCAATAACTCCTTAACTAGAACATATTTTATAATAACAAGTCTGATAATATAAGATACCTTTAATTTATGGTAAATGTTCATTTTAAATGCAAGTCTATCACATAAATCAAAGGATGGATTGATGAGTTTAACCACTGAAATTGAGAAGACAAAGAGAGGGCTAAGCTTAGAAATGAGATGCTGGTTGAATTCAAATTGGAACACCATTCGATTATTGGATCATAAATGGAGTTGTAGAATTTGGATTTAGGTCTGGTTTATATGGATAGAAAGCTAAGAAATAGGCCTATGAATAAGAATATCATCAAAGCACACCACCAAGAACTTTCCCATAAATGGTCGAAGCACTTGTGTCATTACTCTCATAAAAGTGCTTGGTGCATTGGAAAGGCCAAAAGGCATGACTAGCCATTCATATAAACCATCCTTAGTTCTAAACATCATTTTCCATTCATCTCCCGAATGGATCCTAATATGATGATACCCACTCTTCAAGTCAATCTTAGAGAAGATCTGAGCTTTTGCCATCATATCTAGCATGTCATTTAATCGAGGAATTGGAAAATAATACTTGATTGTAATCCTATTGATGGCTCGACTATCTACACATATTCTCCATGACCCGTCTTTCTTAGGTGTTAACAGTGCAGGTACTACACAGAGGCTCAAACTCTCTCGTATAAATCCCTTTTGTAACAACTCACATACTTGCCTTTGCAATTCAGCATGTTCACTCGGGTTCATCCTATAATGAGGCAAGTTTGGTAATGTGGCACCAAGGACAAAATATATGGCGTGTTGAACATCACGCATAGGGGGTAAAGCAAAGCATCAGGTAGTTCAGAAGGGAAAACATCTAGATATTCTTTCAACACTTCCCTTACCTCTTCAGGTGGCTCTTCTAAAAAGTCTTATACAATCTCCTTGGCCACTAAAGCAAACACAACAGACTCCTCACAAATCTCCTTATCAAACTCCCTAGGACTTGTTATGTTAAGCCATCCTTCTTTCACTTTATTCTTCTTCTGACTATCATCATTAGACCTTGGAGGTAATCCAATAAGTTGGATTTTTTTACCTTGAAAAATGAATGAACAAGAATTTGATTGTCCAAAGATTGTAACGTCCAAATCATATAACTAAGGCCTACCCAAAATGACGTGCCCTACGTCCATGGTAATGACATCACACCAAATTTCATCATGATAGTCCAAGATCTTTATGGGGAAAAAGACATCCCTCTTTGATTGCTATAGATGTATCATTAACCCAGGACACACTATAGGGTTTAGGGTGTGGAACAAACTTTAAGCCTAAACGGGATACACTACCCAAGAAAACTGCATTGATACAACTACCACTATCTATGACGATCTTGCACCCTTTATCTCCACATTTAATATAAGTGTAAAAAATAGCAGTTCTTCTCCAATCCTCAGTTCATTTGGGTTATGTTAAAGCACATCTAACTACATTTAACCTAGTTGTCTCCCGTCTTACAAAGTCTTGTTTGATTTGAGTGGATATAGACCTAACACATCCTAGCAAGTTGGACTCATCCTCCTCATCATTGAGGTCCTGAAAATCATCGGGATTGAGTTCATATACCTTATCATCACAATTGTCTTCTTCGCCCGTATCCTCGTGCCCCCTGATGAACAGAGTTTTACTGGGGCAACTAGAGGAAACATGACCAAAACCCTGACATTTAAAACACTAAATCCTTGAGGTTAGCTTAGGTGCTTCATGGAAAATACCATTACCCTTGTCTTCTCTAGGTATCTGGGAAATCAAAGGGCTGGGTTTACAAGGTGGGGCACCTAGTATATAATTATTACCTGATTGGAACCTAGAAGGGGTACTACGAGTGTCCTGACGTCTCGTCCACTAGCTTTTTGTGACCAACTCATAATTTTGTACTAGGGTATAAGCTTCATCAAGGGTGGACACACCTCTAAGCACAATCTCTCTTCTAATGTCATCGTTTAAGCCTTTTCGAAATCTACTTAATGTCATTGCCTCATCCTCCCTAACTATACACTTCATCCTATATTCATCATATTATGCCACATATTCATTGACAAGCTTACCTCTTTACCTCAAGTTATTCCATTGGTCTAAAAGATTTCCCCTACAAGAACGAGGTAAATACTTCTCTTGCAACTTAGTTTTCATTTCAACCCAATCTGTAATAGGGGGTTGACCTCTCCTAACCAAAGACTCTTCTACACTCTCCCAATAGATTTGAGCGGTCCCACTAAGTTTCATCTTTGCGAATCTTACCCTTCTATTTTCAGATAAATTATACCAGCCAAAGAATTGATCCATGTCACGGGTCCATTTATTAAAGATCCACAGGGCAAGTTGACCCTCAAAAGTTGGGGCTTCTACTTTGATATGCCTCATGACTCACTCATCAAGGTCATCGTAGTCGTGATGACCTTAATTGCGGTTGTATTGACGGTTCCTAGGGTGAGCTAGTCTTTGACGGTAATCATTGGAACGCTCACTATCGTTAGGGTCATCAAAGTCATTGTGACCCTGTTGTTGGTTATGTTGGCGGTTCCTATGAGGAACTGGTCTTTAAGGATTCCTGTGGTTGTCATTAGAATGTTCACTCTCACTAGACTGTCTTACTTGCAAAGTTTCTATGGACTCCACCCTCCTAGAAATATTGTTCATTTGATTGGACATGTTGTTCATTTCTGTTTGCATAAGTTGTAATTGCTCTTGAATATCTCTAAGAGCATTACTAGAGTCCAAGTCCATGATAACTATGACTTCTAGGTTGTGTACTAGACGACCACTACGTAAATGCATGCAAAACTTATCCTAAGACTGTGATTGAGATCACAAACAATACTTGCAAGTAAAAACGCAAAAAATAAAATTACAACTAATATTTGTTTTATTTATTTATATTGGAGACTAAGTAATGACAGATTAAACCAGGAAAATTCACAAGCAAGAAACGTAAGTGCTCTAAATGCACCAGGTAATCCAAACACAATGTTTCAGTTTTCTCATAAATTTAACTAAGCTCCACAATTAATTAAGAGGACATGATATTCAATGCCAATAAACAAGCCCAAATTTAAGGTAATTCAATTTGTGAGGCGGACTATATAATTTATTTATGGGTAAGCACAAAGAATAATATTAATGTTAAATCTTGGTTAACAAGTGTAAAAGCATACCAGGAATGATGATATTCAATGGGTAAAAGAATTTCTGACTAGATGACGTGGCAGCTGACACAATAGTATATGATGATGTGGTGGAATCTGCTTATATGGTAGACCAGTGATGTGGATGACTATGTTGAAATGGTGGTTGGCGTGGATCTAGATAGCTGACATGGCGGCTGACGTGGCAGAGTTAATTAATTTTGCCTCCAATGTCTTCTGTGCTGCAATCTCTTTGCTGACTTTCCTTTGTTGTTGTTGCTGGCGGCGCGACGTGATTGCTGAAGGCAAGGAAAATTGTAGTATGTTGAAGGTGGTGGTCGCCGTCGGCAGGTTCCACTACTCTGATTGTTGCTGACGGTTGAGGGCAATGACATTGTGGACGGTGGCAGATGAAGATTTGTTGATGGCGTGGAGAGGATGACACTAGCTTAGGAGCTGCCATTGACGAAGATTTACTGCTGTTGGCGTGGGCGACCTGTTGCTGCGTGGATCTATTGTTGTTGCTGAGGGCATAACACTATGGACCAGGGCAGGTGAAGATCTGTTGCGTTGCTTGCCTTTGCTGTGGTGAACCATAAATCAATGTTGGCTGTGATGGGTTTTGTGGGTGGCTGGCAGATGAGCTCTTATAGATTTTGATCTGCTGTTGTGGAGGCGCTGCGGGGGGCTGTTGTGGAGGCCAATCTTTTCAGGAAGATGAACAATTTTTTTTTTTAATCAGAGCAGTAGGACGCTTTTTTTTAGATCAACTCGGATCTAGGGTTATGGTTAAGCATAAACATGTAGATCGTTAAATTGTAAGAAAATTAAAACTCATGCTCTGATACCAAATTTGATGCGGGATAATGAATAATAAGAATTAAAGCAAGAAAATAAAGAAGCTTTGAGAGAAGAAGCTAAGAAGTCAAATTCGGCTTTTGATGTAAAATGTGCAACTATCCAGATTTACGACAACAATCATAATTCTCAATCCGACCGTTGGATTGGGCTGAAATGTTACATGGAGTCTCCTGACATGTTGTAATACCTTGGGTTAAAGTTTCAGATCAATCAGAATTTGAGAAGGCATCGCAATACGGGTCAACAAAGGCTGTACAAATTTTGTTATTTACTTTTTTTTTGACTTGTGGAATTCCTATTTGGCTAGGATTCTTTTCCTAAAAAGATGTGGCAGCTTATTTTGGGAATCTCCTAATTCTTCAAAGATCTTTAATGGGCTGCAACATAGTTTCCATATGTGGCAAGGATTCATAAATATTTTAGAATCCTTTTCTTACAAGAATTCCTTATTCATCCTAGCTACAAAAAAAAGGAAAGAAGATATCAGAATTAATTCTACCTTCAAATTTGATTCTCCTAGCTTATATGAGACTTCTAAAGGGCAACAAATCTGATCCTATTATATTTAGAATATTAAATTCGGATTTATTATTGTTATTATTATTTTCTTCTTAGTTTAGGGTTTATTTATATTATTTGGGCTTAATTGTAAGTGGACATCATATATGTCCACATAAGGGGTCCATTAAGGTTTATTTTAGTTTAGGGTTTATTTATATTGTTTGAGTTTAATTGTAAGTGAGCATCATATAAGTCCACATAAGGGGTCCATTATGGTTTATTTTAGTTTGGAGTCACTATAAATAAGGGCATAACCAGACATGTAAGGTTACGCAATTCCGATTAATAAAACTTCTTATTTGCTGCACTGTGTGTGTGTTGGTGAGATAATCTCCCTTCCATGGTTCTCTAAAGAACTGAAAACGACTTATTGAAGAACAACTGGCTTCGTGGCATCATCCCTATACTTCTCGTTCACGAATCAATATTCGTTGGGTGGGGGTTTCCGTTTCCAATAGTGCTGGTGCCTAGGTACAAGTTATCTTTGTGTCACACTCCTATCAAACCTGATTTACTTGGCTTTCTGGGAATTGGTGTCTTTGCGTGTGGGTTGCGTGACCACGTGATCACATATGAACGAAACTGATGAAAATAAACTGAAGACTCGAATAAAAATAGAAACGAAATATGAAAAACGATGAAACAACACCTAAATATGTTGAATATGATGAAAATAAACTGCAGGAATCGAAAACAACAGAAAGAAATCGAATTTTAAAAGTTGACGCAAAACAGACTCGTTTACAACGAGTTAAGTCGGAATCTGGAACCTAAAGTAAATAATGTCCAATTGAGCTAAAATTTCAGATATAGTGCTACATCAACCCAAAAAGACAGAATATAAAGTTTGAGGAATTTATGATAAGGTTTGAAATACTGACGCAAAAACGTTATGAATCAGACCTGATTAGACTCGAAATTGAAACCCAAAGCAAACGATATGAAATTGACCCCAAACTTAATATGTGATGTGATTAGGACCCTAGTAATAAGAGTATCAAGTGTGAGCTAATTCCGAGTTGATTTGGTCTAATTTTCCCTTGTTTAGTTTTCTGCGGCATAAACCAATAACGTCTCTTCGAACGATTTTTTTTCTTTTTTTATGCTACTGATATGCTGCAAAATCAAGGAGAAGAAGAAATTGGACACTAAGGAATTTTTGCGGAAACAACAAGAAGAAAAAAATTCAAAAGGATATAACCTGATTAATGGAGCCAAGCTCTGATACCAAAAGTTTCGTTCATATGTGATCACGTGGTCACGCAACCCACATGCAAAGATTTGTCCTGCTTTCATTGGTCTACTGAGGACCGGTTCTTTGGTGGTGCTGCTATGCTTCACCCTGAGCCGGTGGGCAATGCTATCTGATGCTATCTGCCTGTAGTGGGGACCAGTTAGGGTGAGGTTTTCTCTTCAATTGCTTGATTTTATCTAGTTGCTGGAAGCTGGAGCAGATGTGAAGGCCATGCTGCAGTCTGCCTGTAGCGGGGGTCAGTTAGGGTGAGGGTCTCTCCCCTATGCTTGGTTTCCTTCCAGTTCCTGGATGCACAGTCCTTGCTATAATGGATTGCTGGATTGTCATGCCATTCCTGTTCAGGTCATTGTTGCAGGTCTTCTGCAGCTTGTGTTTTTTGGAGCCCAACAGCTTGGGTGAGGCTCTCTCCCCTCATGTTTGGGCTGCTGATGTAGTGGTGCAGGGTTGGCCTGCTGGCAATTTCTCTGTAAGGTACACTGCAGGTTAGGGTCTGCTTCTTGAAGCTGCAGGTTCTGTTTGGTTGTGTGCTTTGTGTGGTCAGTGGTTTGTTGCTAGGGCTCTCCTGGCTCTTATGGTTGGCTGCTGGACATGACCTTGAATCCTCTTGTGGGAGTTGTTACTGCTATATGCAGGTTTATGTTGGGTGGAGCTGTGCTATGTGCTGGCTCCCCAGTTGTTGTATGGGTTGGCCTTCAGTAGTGTTCATTCCTTAGGGTTGTCTGATTCTGGGTAGCTGGATGCTGCTGGTCTGTTGCAAAGGTTCTCTTTGCCTGTTGTGGGGCATTGTTTGGGGTGTGCTTGGGTGAGGTTCTCTCCCCTTGTCCATAATTTCTGCCTCTTGTTTTGTTTTGGTTTTTTCTGCAGGGATGGTCTGCTGGTGTTGGCCTCTTGGTTGCTGCTATATACAGGAGTCCTCTGCATGTTCCCCTTTGTTGGGAGTGTAGGTTGCAGCTGCCGTTAGCTTGCTATCCCCATATTGCAGGGGTGACTTGGGTGAAGCTCAGTAATTCCCTGCTTTCTGCGTGTGATGTTGGCTGATGCGTGGTCCCTGGCCCCTTGTCGGGTCTCTGTTTTGATGGCTTCTTCCCGCTATTGCTGGAACGGGCTTGATTTGGATTTGCTTGTTGGCATGTTGGAATGGATTGTGTATTCTGGCCTCTTTGTGCTGGTTTTGTGCTGCTCTAGGACTTGTGCCTTCTGGGCTTGCAGAAGCTGCTACCATGGATAGCCTATGAAGGTTGCCTCTTTCCGCTGCTGCCTGCTGCTTTGTTGGGGCTTTGTCTGTTTGGGCGAGGTTCTCTCCCCAATGTCCGGACTGTTTTGTCTGCTGGAGCTACTGTATGGATGTTATGCTTACTATCATATGGTTTGATGCTTGTTCAAGGGAGCCTGTTCCCTTTTATTGTTCTATTTCAGCAATCTTGTCTTGCTTATGGTTTGTTCAAGGGAGCCTGTTCCCTCTACTTTCTGTTCAGCAAGCTTGTCTTGCTTATGATTTGTTCAAGGGACTTTGTTCCCTTTTTCTTGTATTGCTGGTCTCCAGCGTATTTTTGATCTATAATATTCTTACATTTGATCAAAAAAAAAAAGACACCAATTCCTGGAAAGCCAAGTAAATCAGGTTTGATAGGAGTGTGACATAAAGATAACTTGTACCTAGGCACCAACACTATTAGAAACGGAAACCCCTACCCAACAAATATTGATTCATGAACGAGAAGTATATGGATGACGCCACGAAGCCAGTTGTTCTTCGATAAGTCGTTTTCAGTTCTTTAAAGAACCATGGAAGGGTGATTATCTGACCAACACACACACACAGTGCGACAAATAAGAATTTTTATTAATCTGAATTGCTTAACCTTACATGTCTGGTTATGTCCTTATTTATAGTGACTCCAAACTAAAATAAACCCTAATGGACCCCTTATGTGGACTTATATGATGCCCACTTATAATTAAACCCAAATAATATAAATAAACCCTAAACTAAAATAAACTCTAATGGACCCCTTATGTGGACTTATATGATGTCCACTTACAATTAAACCCAAATAATATAAATAAACCCTATACTAAGAAGAAAATAATAATAACAATAATAAATCCGAATTTAATATCTTAAATATAATAGGATCAGATTTGTTGCCCTTTAAAAGTCTCATATAAGCTAGGAGAATCAAATCTGAAGGTAGAATTAATTCTGAAATCTTCTTTCCTTTTTTTTGTAGCTAGGATGAATAAGGAATCCTTGTAAGAAAAGGATTCTGAAACATTTATGAATCCTTGCCACACATGGAAACTATGTTGCAGCCCATTAAAGATCTTTGAAGAATTAGGAGATTCCCAAAATAAGTTGCCACATCTTTTTAGGAAAAGAATCCTAGCCAAATAGAAAGTCCACAAGTCAAAAGGAAGTAAATAACAAAATTCGTACAACCTCTGTTGACCTGTATTGCGATGCCTTCCCAAATTCCAATTGATCTGAAATTTTAACCTAAGGTAGGACAACATATCAGGAGACTCCATGTAACATTTTAGCCCGATCCAACAGTTGGATTGAGAATTATGATTGTTGCCGTAAAACTGGATAGTTGCACATTTTACATCAAAAGCCGAAGAAGCTAAGAAGTGAAAGCAAAGGAAGAGAAGAATGGGGATTGGAGATATGCAAAGTTTGCAAATATTTTCATTAATCATCAAAACTGTCTACCAAAGTGACAGAGAAACATATACATAGTAAAACCCTAAAACATCTAACTATTGAGCTCAGCCCATCAAATCAAACTGTTTAACATAAATAATTCCAAATAAATAAAATAAACAATGAGATAGGCCCACATGGGCTTAGTCTCTCAACCAAAGAGTGACAAGCTTGGCCATCCTACATCATCACTATCCATATACCAGTATAATTTGCGGTGTGGGTCTAGTGTCCCCACCATATCCACCGGTGGCACTGGATGCAAGGTTTTGGTGGAGTCACCATATGCATGAAAAGGGAAATCAAAGCATACAATGCCTCAAATTACTCTCTGCTTTGTAAACAATAATAAACTAAGATATCAATTTGTCTGCTCCACATGCCATTTTTCCACGAGCAACATGAATATAATCACTAATATTTTGTGAAACAGTCTTGAATTTGCATGCACGAGACTCTGAAAGAACGTTGTTTCTAAACCCTGAATCAAACCAAAAAAGGGCAGGGAACCTAAAGGAGCATGTGAGTGAAACCTTATTCCTGGTATTAGGGTTCTATACTAATGCTAATCTCATGATCATGTGGCCACGCAACTCACAATTAAGATTGAAATCTGACCTCGAAAAGCTGAAAGATGTTTGATAAGAGTGTAACATAATGTAAACCTGTCCAAGACACTAGCATTATTAGAATGAAGTCAAATGATGCTACGAAACCAGTTAATCTTCAATAAGCTAGATTTAGTTCGTTCAAGAACCAAAGAATACAATAATCTCTCTTTAATGTTAAACTGAAAAGTTCAAAAGTATTATTCATCTAAGGTTTTTTTTTAAAAATTTAGGCTTTACATGTGTTTAAATATTTCTGAGAAATTAACCCTAATGGATTTACCCTTGTAGGTTGAATTGATCCACTTACAAAAACTAACCCAAAACCTTTACTAGTAAGCCCAAACTCTGATCCAAACAAACCTTGGATCTTAGTTGTAAACAAAGTATTAATTAAGCTCAAACATATAAATAATAATGAAAACAAAAAGTATGAACAATAGCTTGTTGATGCTATATATAATAGAAAGAAAAACAAGATAAAATATCTTAATTTCGTAACTTAAATAACTTTTGGCCGAGATCTACCTTCTTAGATACTCTAGGATGGCGTAACCAACTTTTAAAGTCCTTTACAAGCTAGGAAATATGATCTAAATAAGAATTTAATTGTTGAAGTCTTTTTTCCTTGTAGAACTAGGATTTCCTTTCAAAATATGAAAAACATTTTTAGAAAATAATTCCCCTTGTAGCTGCCCATCACTTTCCTTCTTTGATTAGGAGAATCAAATCTTTAGCATTAAATAATCCTTCCAAGTCTAGAATTTAGATTTGACAACCCCCTTTAGTTTCCTTGCATGACTAGAAAACTTTCTCCTTTGTTGCTACATATTCTTCTAAATAATAGTGACAGTAATGAACAAATTTCCCTTTCAATTTTAGAAGAATATTTGTTGATCCTTGTAAGAAAAGGATCCTAACATCTTAGTTAGTTCAAGACAACTTTAGACCCCATGTGACTCAAACCCATACTCATTAATATAACCCAAATTAAACCTGATACAAACTCACAACAAGCCTACTTTGTTGCCCAAATCAAACCCATACATGGGCTGACCTGATTTGGTCGAATGAACCATCAAAGAGATTGAACCAAACCCATCATCATGCATAAACCAAGGCTGACTAAAACTATCCCGTGCCAAAAATCCATCATGGATGAATGGAACACAAGCTAAATTCCAAGGAAAAACACAATCTTGACCGAATGACCTCCCTATCAAACCTAAACACAAAATCGAAGGCCCTTCATGAGAAATCCATGGCTGAACCGTATCACATACAAAGATTTGATCACAAGAATATAAGCTTTACTTAAGTCAATCAGAAAAGCAACGAAGCACAAGGAATGTAAAAGGCAATAGACTTGAAACAACAAAACATAATGACCCTGTTAGCCTTAAACAACTTACATGAATATATAATGCCAAAATTAAGAAAATCATGCCAACCATGAATATAACATGAATTCGAAGATGGTTCTTGGCTTGGTATAGTAGTAGATTCATTAACTTATTTCATTTTTTTCTTGCTAGTACAAACCAATCAAACCTTCTCCTTCTATCCCTTTCTGGTTTCCCCATGATTTTCATGAACTATTTCTCTCTCCTTCTAGTTCCTTTTCACTCCTACATTCCTCGAATTTTGCTAGATTTTTATTCCTTCCTCTCTTCCTCTCACTGATTTACTCCCTTCGATTCTGGTTCATGATTTAATAGAGTAAGGGATACCAAGAACGTATCCTCATTCTTATTGACCTTCCCTTAAGGTGTGACAAAATGTGACTCATTTTCATAAAAAGTTACATCCACGCTAACAAACATTTTCATACTTAGAGGATGATATAACATTTATACTCTTTGTGAGTATCCATTGAAAACACATTTCAATTCTCGCGAATCCAATTTCCCAACAGCTTGCCGATAATCCCAAACAAAGAAAACACACCTAAAGGTTTTAGCAGGAAAATGTAGGAACACTTTCCTTATAGGAACTCTATTGGAGTTATGAACTCAATAACCCTCAGTGGCATCCTATCATCCTCTTAATGAGATATGTTGCTTTGAAAGTTGCATCTCTTTAGTAGGTTTTAGGAAAATTCCTTGTAAACATGAGAGATCTGGCAACATGTAATGTCTGTTCTTTTGCTCAACTACAACATTTTGATTTGGTGTATTTACACAACTAGTCTAATGCAAAATCACATGTTCCAACATGTAGCCTTGAAGAACTCCATTCATGTACTCTATACTATTATCTCTCTATGATCTGAGTTTTAGCATTAACTGTATAGAGATCATGTTATAAAACCTCTTAAAGTAAGAAAATACTTCATTTTTATTATGCATCAAATAAACCCAAGTAGTACGTCTATAACAGTCAATAAAAGTAACAAACCACCTACAACTAGATACAAAAACAACTTGACTAGGACCCTAAACATCCAAGTGAATCACCATAAAAGTTTTACTATTATTATTAGTTGAGGAATAAGTGGCACATATATGCTTAGCAAATCTGCAAGCATCATAAGATAAGGTTTTTGCGATGCATTGCTTAGATAGTGTTGGAAAAGCTTTCTTAAAGCTACAAAAGATGGATACCCAAATCAATTATGCCACAAAAGTAATATTGATTGACATCTATAGAAATGATCCAGCCAATATCTGAACCCACTTATGTTTCCTGGACCAACAAAATCAACTTCTAACAAATATATGTCATCTTCAACTCTACCACTCTACCATAGCCAATCACCTTCTTCAGTTTAGATCCTTGAACACACATTGAGTGGAATATAATGAGATTTTACACTTTAAATCTGTAATTACTTTACTAATAGATAGAAGACGTGAAGAGAACTTGTGAACATGAAGAATTGAGGTTAAAGATAAATTAGGAGTATATTAGATTGAACCTTTACCATAAAAAGGGGCCAAGGAACCACCATCTATATGAACTTTATCTTTTCATGAGGAAGGATTGTAAGATGAATTTTTTTTTAAGACCGAGTCATATGATCACTAACTCTTGAATCTATAACCTAAGGATCAAAATAAAAAATGGTGGAAGAATGTCGCGATGTCGTGGTCGCACAAATTAATTACCCTAGCTTCAAACACAACACACAAGATAGTATGGAGCAAGCAAGGGATCGATCCCACTAGGAAGGTTCAAGTCAGATTTTTATGCTAGATGACATGCAATTTGGGGGGGGGTTTGGACTTTATCTAGGCTAAAGCAAAAGAAAACAAAAAACTATCAAACGAAATTTAATAAAATCAGAAAATTATCAAGAGAATAAACCTTGGTCGCAAGCACACATCCACCTACAGTAATCAGAATTGATCATAGAAATGAAACATCAATTTATATTCTGAATATTTATCTCTTCTTAACATTGGTTAGTTAACGGATCCGCCGTATAACTAACCCTGACCATCAAACAACCACAGTGTCCGCACTAGTAATTTAATTCAATTGCAGCCTTAAGAACTAGATAAGTTGATTAATCAAGAAAACATAACTATCCGCAGTCTATGTTTGATTTGATTGAATGTTCTCCCTAAGATTAATAACGT
>Ga0307515_10018076_pt1 | contig 12793 bp, 8 predicted proteins | sample 17_EM_MG_FD_194513 | JGI IMG/M metagenome (GOLD analysis project Ga0307515, IMG submission 194513) | Populus trichocarpa ectomycorrhiza microbial communities from riparian zone in the Pacific Northwest, United States - 17_EM | ecosystem: Host-associated > Plants > Roots > Unclassified | place... | reverse complement strand
TGAACGTTGAGATTAAAAAAAAAAAATAGAGTATAACTAAAATTTTCTTTTTAATAATGTTGACGCCAACCACTTTTTTTTTAATTATAATTTATATTTATTTAAATACTAAATTGCATCTAAACCTGATAATAATAATAAAAAAAAAAACAGTATGAAAATACAAAAAGGTTATTTTTTGCTTTGAAAAGTAAGTGAGTAAATCATCCTCAATTAATTTAATAAGAAACAATAAGCCTTATAAAAAAAAAACTTCACTGTCCTAGTCCAGTTGAATAATTTTCTATAAAAAAGGCAAAACTGTTAATACACTATCATTGAATCTGGATTAGCAGTGTTTTTCCATGGGTTTTAGCTCTTGTTAATTCAAGAGTCGTTAGCTACCAGGTAACTTTGAGTCCAATAACAAATGGTAAAATGATCATAATTGATGATGCAAAGAGAGGTTAAAACGAGTTAGGACGCCTCTGCACTGGAACAAACACATGTACCGATTAAGGAATCGATATTCGACTAACGTGTCTCTCCAATGCATTTCATGGTAATAACACGTGAATACCCAAAACAAAAAAATTGCAGAACACCCATGTTACTGTGAATCGTGCGGCAATAAAGACGAACATTTCCTTCCGCGTTATTGACGACAGTATCTCGAAATGCAGCTCAGCTTGGGTGTAAAGAAACCCAAGGTCCCTTGACTAGAAGTTTTGAAGGAAAGGGGAAAAAAAAGATGAACAAGCATCATAAACAAGGCAAGATATAAATGGTATCAAAACTTCACAACATATTTTTAATGTATAAATGTTTGATTGTTGTTCTTAGACTTTATGCTCAACAGTTCGCAAGAGCTTCAGTTAGGAAACTTTATTGGTTCAGGCTGCATGGCCATTTGCACAAGTTCAGTCTGTTCCTTCACATGCACCTGGTAGAAACCAGTGGCTGATGCAGCAGATGGCCCACGTCCAACATACTTGATGTCGTCCACCGTTCCTCTTTCCAGTGCTTTCATGGCAGTGGAAAGTCGTGGAGCAATGTAATTGTAAGCGCCCATGTTCATTGGCTCTTCCTGGCACCAAACAATCTCCGCATCTAAAAGAAACGCAGACAAAAAAGAGTCAGGATATAGTTGCTCGTGATGTCAAAAGATAGGTAGCTCAGTAAAAGAGAAAAAAGAAACTCAAGTTTAGCCACCCCGAATATGAAACCACGCCCAACTACAATCTCCCCAAAGAATTAATGTTCGAATTTTATAAGAAACTGATAAGATGTTTCAATCTATTGTGCAGTAACTAAATCTCATACATTTGTGTCTCTAGGAGACTAGACAACCCATTAAACCATGAAGGTAAAAAGACTTACTTGGATATCGCTTAAGCTCACGCTGAATAAGATCATATGGGAACGGGCATAGCTGTTCCACCCTACAAATTGCAATGTCCTTTGCCTCAACCTTTCCACGCACTTCATCAAGCTCGTAATAAATCTGCAAGCAAGGATTTCAAATGCCATAACTAACATCCTCTAGGTCTGCATAAAAAACAGAATTCAGAACAAGCAACAACCAGAAGCCGCGTATCACACCTTTCCAGAGCAAAGAACCAGACGCCTGATACCCTCCTCAAGGTCTGAGTGGTCATTCCGATCCTTTATGAGACGTTTAAATCTGGTCCCCTGTTTGTCAAAACCAGGATGGCCTTGTACATCATCAAACTCTGAGAGATTTGATTTGCACTCCTTGTGACGAAGTAGGTTTTTGGGAGCTATCACAACGAGGGGCTTACGGAAATCTCTGTGTATCTGTGAAATGAAACAATTGCACATGAGAAATTGCAGACAGCTGTCAGGATGGTGGAAAGGGATTTATAATAGTTGCCCTCACCTGACGGCGCAAAACATGGAAGTAATTGGCAGGGGTTGTAACATTTACAACCTGCCAATTGCATTCTTGGATTTGCTTACGAAGAGTTGGTTCCATCTCAGGTATAACATAAGGATTGTCATCGCTCATCTACAATAAGATTCAAATAGACATTGGTAAGGACTATGTTCGTATAAACCAGGACAAATGAAGAAGACACATTTGAGATTGTATAACAAAAGATTATAATAATTTAGGGGAAAATATTTTGAAATATGAAATTCCTTCGATGTTGTGAATAATCTGTAAGAAACCATTTGTTATTTGTTATGCTATTTGGTATTTAAAACTTGTGCTATTTGTTATTTGTTGTGAATAATATGTAATAAACTTCTTGGATTAGGGAGCCATATAGTCGACTGCAAGGGAAAGAAAAGGGGATAAATGTCTTCGTTGCGAATACCTGAAGGAATCGTTCCAACCGTGCACTAGAATGTTCAGGGCCCTGGCCATCATATCCATGAGGAAGAAGCAAAACAAGACCAGTTTGTCGCAGCCATTTTGATTCACCACTGCTCAGGAACTGGTCGAATATCACTTGAGCCCCATTAGCAAAGTCACCAAATTGAGCTTCCCAGATTACCAAAGAATTTGGACTTTCCATTGAGTAACCCAATTCAAATCCAAGAACACCGAACTCTGAAAGAGAGCTGTGCACAAGACAGAACTGCTATTAGTTAAATGAAAGTCCAGGATACAGCACCAACTCGGCGAGAGAAATACTGTCTCAGTAATCACATAGTGCAGACTCTTAAGTTACCACAAGCAAGTCTTTGGCAACAAAATATATCTATTTAATTTAAGGGATTCTTGAGGCATTTTCTGCCCAGAAAAGTTCAACACAAGAAAAGAAGGAAATATTTGGTATATTACCTGTTGCTGACAGTAAACATCTCTTCATCTTGGTTCATGACAACATGATCCAGGGGGCAGTACTTCTCCCCAGTTTCCTGATCATGAACCACTGAATGACGGTGACTGAATGTACCTCTTTCAACATCCTGACCACTCAATCGAACATGGTTGCCTTCTACTAGAAGTGTGGCAAAAGCAAGAGCCTCTCCAACAGCCCAATCAATTCCCTCCCCTGTTTCAATCATTTGTAGACGTTGCTCATAGACCTTCTTTACAGCTCTGTGAGGCTTAAAATTTTCTGGAAAGGTGGTAATTGCTTTGCCTACATTCTTCAGGATCTCAGGTTTCACTCTGCATAACAGCATAAAGATTTCAATATAAAAATGCAAAAAACAAGGCAGCCAAACAAAATCTAGAACTAGTAAGTTGCCAGCATACCCAGTGTTTCTGACACGTGAAAGCTGTTCAGGTGACTTAAACCCGGTCCAATGAGATGAAAGCCAATCTCTTCTTTTAGGAACATAATCTTTGCTTGCCAAGAATTCTTCATTGAGGATTGAAAGGACCTTCTCCTGTATCCTGCTAATATCTTCTTCGGTCACCTGCCCAGATTCTAAGAGTTTCTTTTTATAGATCTCCAGTGCTGATGGATGATTCCGAATAACCTGGTAGATCCCCAATCAGAAATGTCACAAGTCTGATTGACACATCTCAAGAGAGAAGTTGAATGGGTAGTACCAACAGAAAATAGGATTATATTGCCACAACAACAACGAAAAACATAATGCAAAGTAATATATATACATATATATATATATATGCTAACCTGATACATTTTGGGTTGGGTAAAAGATGGTTCATCGATCTCATTGTGCCCAAAACGACGATAGCACACTAAATCAACCACAACATCTGAATGGAAAGTCTGGCGCCACTCAGCTGCAAGTTCGCACACATGAACAACTGCCTCCATATCATCTCCATTTACATGGAAAATAGGTGCATTCAATGCCTTGGCAACATCAGTGCAATACTGTGAAGATCTTCCTGCCCTAGGATCAGTTGTGAAAGCGACTTGGTTGTTCACCACAATATGTATGGTCCCACCAGTTGTATAGTTTGGCAGTGCACTAAGATGTAGAGTTTCATACACTACACCTTGTCCAGCGAAGCTACCATCACCGTGAATCAATATTCCCATGTTCTTAGTCCTGTCAGAATCATTGGAGTAATATTGCTTGGCTCTAGTTTTTCCAACAACAACAGGATCCACAGCTTCTAGATGACTAGGATTTGCAACCAAAGATAGATGGATTCTCTTTCCACCTCTTGTTGGACGGTCATAAGAAGTTCCCAAGTGATACTTGACATCACCAGTTCCAGTGTAGAGCCCAACTTCATCTACAGGTTTTGTGCCACCACTAAACTCGCTAAATATTTGACGGAGTGGTTTCCGAACCACATTACCCAGTACATTCAATCTTCCTCTGTGAGGCATTCCAATAACTATGCTCTCAACCCCAAGATCAGCTGACCTATCAAACATCTCCTTCATTCCAGGAATCAAAGTCTCCCCACCTTCAAGTCCAAACCTCTTAGCTGTCGTCCACTTAGTGGCCAAGAAGTTTTCAAACTGCGTACTCCATATTAACCTATCAAGAATAACTTCACGCCGCTGACAGTTGTACTGCATAGATGTTGGGGTTTCAATCTTGTCTCTCAACCAGTTGCATTTTTCACGATCTGCAATGTGCATGTACTCATACCCAATGCTCCCACAATAAGCCTGCTCAAGCCTGGTCAATATGGCTCTAAGAGTCTGCACTGGACGGTTTTCGGACAAAAATCCAGCCATCCTCCACACTCCCAAAAAGAATTCTCTATCAAGATCAGCATCTGTGAAACCATATAGAGCAGGGTCTAAATCATCTGGGATTTCTCTTTCTTCCAGCCCCAATGGATCCAGCTTAGCTTTCATGTGACCATTAACCTGGTAAGCCCTGACAAGCAACAACAAACGCATACTCTCCTGAATAGTTTGGCCTGAAATTCCAGGAGAAGTAGCAGCCTGACCCACAAAGTTCTTAAAGAAATTGTCCCACGATTCATCCACGCTGTTTGGATCAGTTTCCCAGGCTCGCTGAAGCTCCTCTAAATAAACACTACTGGTCCCATCTAAGAAGTTATCAGTTAGCTTAGAGAGGGGCACAGGACGGGGGACAGGGGCAGCTTGCGCCTTTGACTTAAAGACTGTTGAATGAAAGTATCTATTCTGAGGGGGTATAACCCGTGATCTCGTTGCATATGATCCACCCTGAGATAAAGTCCTCCTGATAGCAAGCCTTGCTACACCAGAACCCGCTCTAAACCATGCCATAGCTGTCAGTCCACACAAACCCAATACCACCAATTCTTCAAAGACTATATACTATATACCTCCCAGGCTCAAAAATCAATCATAAAAAACATGTACTTCTGCCTTGTTGAAGAACACCTGTTAAACAAAGAAACAAAGAAATTAAAGCATTACTATCAAACAGTAGCACTTAACCACTTTAACAACTGAAAAATGACGGCACTGGACGCTGAAAAAAACATAAATAACAGTGATTAAATCCTCTATTAAATCTGGCTTTCAAATAGGAGATAAATAAATTGACTAATAAAAAAAGGTGAAGCAAAAATAATATCAGACAATAGTGCTTAATCACTCAGCAATTGAACAAAAAGACTGGATTCAATCAAAGTCAATAAATTCTCAAACATTTTGGATTCAGGTAAAAAAACGCAGGTTACAGATTAATCATAACATTACAAGAAAAGGAAATAACATCTGCATAGCACTGTCAAAAACATACAGAATAAGCACGATTTGAGCTCGAGTGCTGTAGATTTGCAGGGAAACATTGTGAGGGGAAAAGGCGAGAGAGAGAAATGCGATTGGACAGAAATAAAATGCGTACCGGAGAGAAAGGGATGGAAACCTGACAAAACCCTAGCGCCGTGAAAAAGCGATTATGCTGTCTTGAATCCAACAACAGTGTGCTCTCGTTTTCTTTCTTTCCCAGTATTCTCGAAGCTGATTATTATTATTGTTGTCGTTGTTAATTCTTTATTTATTTGTTTCCATTTATTATTTGCTATTTCCTTATTTATTCATTGCTCTGTTTTTGACTGATATAAGTTCGTCTTGGGGTCAGGCCCATGAAAGCCCAACAGGGTTTTCAGGACATTTTGTGCTGTTGACCTGGCTTTTCATGTACACTAATAGTGCATGCTGGTATCACATTTTCGCTTTATTTATCTTTAAAAAATATTAAATTAATATTTTATTTGTTGTTTTTTAATAATTTTAATATACTAATATTAAAAATAGTTAATATCAAAGCGGTAAATAGTTAATTTAAATGGTGAATATTTCCTATAAAATATCAAAGCTAGAGAGGAGCTTGGTGTGCTTAATTGCAAATCACTAAATTTGACTTAAAATCAAATCTGTAAAGCACATAATAAGCACTAGTTTTTATCGTGCCTTAATTCTGTACCAAATAAAAATGATGGAAATCTAAAACACGAAAAAAAACACCGTGGTTTTGAATAGCCAGCAGGGTAATAGTTTATATTTTCATTTTTTTAGAATAATAATGATGTTTTAAGTTGCGTTTGATTTTATAATAAACATGATAGATAAAAAAAATGTATTTGGTTTGAGAAATAAAAATCAAGATATAAAATAAATTTAATTTGAAATAATTTTAAAATAATATTTATTTTATTTTCAAAACAAGAGATAGACATTGTGAGTTCTGACTTGTAATATTACTTGTTCAAACATTGTCGGTGCATAAATTAACATCGAATAAATGGGGTTTTTATTGATTAATCAAAAGTCAACAGGCCAAGCATACGGTACGCATGCTTCGCGTATTGTTCGATGATCAAATAACCGAGCCACTTCACAGGTCAAATCTAAATTCCACAACTTAACTCAAGGAGCAGTGCAATATGGACTGAATTTTCTTGGCTGCGAAACCTTTATTGTTCGCTCGCTCACACCTTCTATCAGGTTCGACGTGGACATTCTTGTGTTCAACCTTTGCAATTATGGTGTGTAGCGAGTAGGTACGTGGTGTCGTTAAACCCAAGAATTAAAGATGGTTTACCACTGAATTTAAGGTGGCCTTACTCGTTAGGTTTCTGGTAAGCATAGGCATAGCCGATTAAATGATTTTGCTATTTTTTTAAATGAAAAAAATAAATATAAGATGATGGGATACATTATCAAATCTATACAAGATGATGTAATGCCTCGTCATTCTTCAGGGTCCCAACTCGAAATTTTTGGTCATCTATCATCTATCCCTCTCCTCTCCTCCAATAATTCAGTCTTTTGGCGGACTCGTACGCGAACATTCAGTATGAAACGGCCAATATAACCGGCAAGTAGCCAGCCACCGATGGCAGCAGCAAGGCAGGCTATCGCACGAATAAATGAATTACATTTTATTTTCCCAGTAGAGTGTTTGGGTGGTAGCATTCAAAGAGGCGCACGCACGAAATTACAAATTCTAAAGAAACATAAGAGAACACCAGGCATCTTATAGGAGAAAAGAGCTAAATTTGAATTATCCATCTACATCAAGTCAGTCATCGAGTTGAAGCCCCAAAACGACAGTAAGGGAAAAGGAGTGATATATTATAAATTCCACATGTTGAGAGAATAAATACTGCTTTAAGCACACTAACGTTGGTATTCTAGAAAAATAACAGGACACAAATACATGTACCCAGCACAACGTCATCAGCATTAGTCTGACACCGCAATGGGTGCCACTTGCATAACCTTCACCCTTGGTTCATATCTTGATTCTCCATTTATGATCCACAGCAAGCTGACTTTTGGGCAGCTTGGCCACCATTTGCTGCTTGATCTGGTTGGTTAATCCTGATTGTTTGAGGCTGGTACCACCAGACAAAGGGAGAAATACATCAATATTTGTGAAGAAACATGGGGGCAGAAAACAATTCCCCTGGAAAATGGTACTATAAACCCATTTTCCAACTAGGGAACTAATTGAAGAAATTAAAAGCAAACGTTACCTCTGCCCTGGAATCAGTTTCTGAGATCCTTTGCTTGATATCCCTCGCAATTGAAAAGAAGACCTCCTCCACGTTCAAATTTGTCTTGGCACTCTGCAGAAAATACTCTGGGTATAAACAGAAGATAACAGATAAAGCAGTGACGATTCCAGTCTAGAAGCATATTTGCACTTACAGTTTCAAAGAACTTGATCCCATACTCATCAGCAAGAGCTTGGCCCTTGGAAGTGGGCACAGCCTGGAGAAACACAAGACGAAAGTCTTTCCTAATTATCATCAATGGAGTATATGCACAAACACTTACAGGAATTGAATGAGGATCCCTAATGTAACACCCTAAATTATAAGACAGAACAAGACTCCTCCACACTTCTAGGGTGCAAAAGAGGGCTCATCCCATAATTAATGAACTTGCAATCCAACCCACCAAGTTAATGAAACAAACATTTCCTACAGGTAGTAAAATACAGTACATACCCTTTTGCTTTCATCCATGTCTGCTTTGTTTCCCACCAGTATCTTGTTGACATTGTCAGAAGCATGTTGTTCAATGTTGCGAATCCAGTTCCTAATATCTGATCATAAACAGAAACTAGCTCTATCAGAAATTCAAGAATAAAAAACAACAAAAGAAAGACCCACAAGACGAAGGAGAAGCTCTGCTATATCAAAAAGAAGATCTTCCACAAATCCACCTCGATGAAACAGTTATCAAACAATAAACAGATTTTGCTGGGTACCCACACCAAGAAACATAAAATGCGAGAAACACACGATGAACAGAAATCAAGCAAAACACAAGAACAGATATGCTGGTTACCCACACCCAAAAACAGAAAATGCAAACAACACACATTGACAATAAAACAATAGCAAAATGGATAAAATATTGAAATTTCTTCAAATCTGAAGGCTAAAGGTAAGGCAATAAGAGAATTTACTATTGAAAGATGATTCATCAGTAACATCATACACGAGCAAAATCCCCATGGCTCCTCGGTAATAAGCTGCATAAGAATACAAAGCACTTAAGCAACTCCAGCACCATCTAGAGATCAAAAGAATTATATTAAATGAACTGACATAAGCCTCCAAACTCAGGCCTCTCCATCATGTACGCAAGTTAATACAATTATTTCACCACCAAAAATCTATGAAAAATGCCATAAATTTTACAATAGAGAGAATTTGTAAATGCAAAACACATACCTGTTGTGATAGTTCGGAAACGCTCCTGGCCTGCTGTATCCCAAATTTGCAATTTAATCCGTCTACCATCAAGCTCGATGGTTCTTATCTTAAAATCAATGCTGTTGAAGAAAAGTACAGATAAAGGATAAGATAAATGCTTAACAAACAGAATCAAAATGAAGTTTCTAGCCATCAGCACATCATGATTGGGCTCTTATGCCAACAAATTTACATATATATCCAGATCCTCAGCTAAGGAAATTGTCTGGAATGGTTATGAACACAGCCAAAAGTGGGAAGTTAATTTTTCAACTTCATTTGCATCACTACATTTTAAGTTTTCCTCAGACATAATGAAACTAACTGGTGACTTGAAATCCCCCTCGATTCTTCCCTTGTAAATTACATGAGCAGTCCCACAGTGCTTCTTCTCATTAACCTAAATCTCTATATTTACATGTCCAGAGATGGTAAAATATTTTCACAATATAAAAATAGCAGAGTTCTCAGGAACGCAAACCCAATGGTGGTAATGAAACTGGTTGTGAAGGAACCATCAGAAAAACGCAAAAGCAGACAACTCTTCCCCACGCCTACAAAGACATTGACAAGAACTGGGATGTCAATTAATCACAAGAGACAGAAAAACAAAACAAGGCATGGTATTTAGATCAGCCCATAATGCCGGGATTAAATTCCCCCAGAAACCACATAGATTCACATTACTTTTAAAGTCAGATGGAAACAGACAGGAAATGAAGCAGCCAGCAAATACTAATGTAAAATATTAGGTTTAACTTTAAAACAAATCCAATCAAAAATCGGTATCACTGGTCAAAATAAAACAAGTGGGGCGAAGGACATTTTGGGGACGTTTGATAGATTCAAGAGTGAAAATGAGATATTACATTTTAAATGAACTAAATCACTCTGCTTTTCGTGCTATTAAGACTCTGTTACAAGTAGATTCAACTTGTAATAAAATTAAAATATAAATTCCACTTGGGATTGCAAAGAAATCCTATTTCCATTCCATTCTCAATACTTGGAGATCCAGATGCACCGCTATTCTAAAGAAACAAGAAAGACAAAGGGTGGAACTTATACAAACTAACCTGTGATGCATTTAACGCAATTCAAGTCATTCAAAATAGAAAGAATCATAATTTACCAAAAACTACTGAATGACAACTCAAGTATGTCTAATTTTGTTGTCTTTAATCTTCAAATACTAGCATCTACCAATTTCTCCAGGGAATCAGCATAAATGACTCTAAGTTAGGAAGACAAATCAACCGGGCAGCTGGCTACTATACAGAGACAGTCAGAGTTACTGCTTTGTTTCTTTTACATACTAAACTCAATTCTAAAGACCACGTTTTGGTAAAAAATATCTACCATATCAGTTACATGCATGCCTGGGGTTATCTGCAGCTTCTCTTTTGGGAAAAGTTGCCCGCAAACACAGATAGGAGCTCATTTACAGGTCCACATCTTCTCTACCAACGAAGCAGAAAAACCACAGACCATCTAGGATTCATTACCACAAAGAAATCTCCTTCTCCTTGAACATTTCTTTTATTATTATTATTAACTTTAAGCCACTTATCACCCGGTTTTTCTTGATGGTTTCCATGGCACCAAAAAAATCAACTGTGATCCGACAATTGGCCATTAGATTATGTTGAACTTGGGCTGTATGTAACCACTCTTGAATTTATCTATTTTATTTTTTATTTTTTGTATGAATTTGCATCTGCAAATGCAAGTTCAAACAAGGATTCTGCGTGCTCCAAACAGAGAGCACCATCTCTAACTACATGAAAGTGTCTCTTCAAAAAGGCCAACTCTTGGCAAATGTAAAAGTCTTGCCTTGCAGTTACAATGGTGCATGTATGGGTCTAGATTGCTACTATTTCTTGCAAAAAGGCTAGAGTATAGGGGTATCTTTATAATCCCTCACTCAAAACCCCATTTTGATGGGGAAATGAAGCAGATAAACCAAGTCAAAATGCGGGATCAAATTATTGGCAAGTTAAAACATTGTTTTTAACCCTCGTTGTGACACAAATGCTCCATTCCAGCATCGCCTGATCTAAGACATGTAACCAATCTAAATAAATAAAAAATCAAAACTGCCTGGACACGATATGCTCATACTTCAAAGCATAAAAGGAAAACCTGTGACTTAAAATTTGGAAAGGATGATGACAGTACAGACAAAGAAGCTTCCAGGTTCTCCAAGCATATGCACATACAATGTAAATGAAAACTAAAATAAAATAACATTGTCATCCAAATATATGTATTATGTATGGAGCCTTGATGCTTTCATAGAGTTTCTGTCATGCCACGCACATCCAGTTAAGACCAACTGCCACAGGCTCTATGATCGATTAAAACACTACATTAAGGGTCCTGCTTACCGAAATTCAATTCACTACTCACGCAAACACAGGTTTTAAGGGTACTCAGGCAGACATTAAAAAGAAAAACCCATCACTTGTCAATTTCATGCATGCAATCAAACAGCAATGTGAATGCTATGTACAGCTATAAACATGACCAGTGCCGTCTTTTGATGCAAATGCTTATTAAAAACCGATCCCCACATCACCAGATCATAAACAAACACCAATTAAGCAAACCCTCAAATGGTTACACCCATACAGATCAACATTCCTTAAATCCAACACAAGATCACAAACACCATACGAAACCAAAAAATAACATTTGTCAAAACCTTTAAAAAAAAAAAAAAACTTAGATCACCGAATCACATTCCAAATAAAAAACCCAGTAGGGGAGGGGAACCCTTTCCAATCCAACAAATCAAAACCAAAACCCACAAAAAAAAAAACAAAATAGTAGAGAGAAAGAAAAAACTAACCGCTGTCACCAATCAAGAGAAGCTTAATCAAGTAATCATAATCAGCACGAGCCCTTGCTGGTGGTGCAGCCATCGTCTGTTTTCCTCTTTGAATTCCAAAAAATAAGAATAAGAATCCCTTGTAGATGAAACAAAAACAGGATCAAAAAATCGAAAGCAGAGAGAGAAAGAGAGTGCCTTTTTAGGTTAGCAAATGAAGGGAAAGAGAGACTGTCTGATTCGTTTGGGACTTCTTGTATCTCTCCGCGTGGATTCCGTTTCCAATTTTCTACAGTTGTATTCTGCCAATGACAGTTAACGTGGACTTTTTATAAGGAGGGCTTGGCTGTATTAGATCGTTCCTCTTTTTTGAATATTTTAATCATTATGTTAGATTCAATCATGCTGTCTTCGTTGAAAAGTTTTTGCCCTGCGCTTCGAGGACTAACATTGTAGATGTGTTTTCTAGTACAGTGAAATTTATTTTTAAGAAAGAAAAAAATAACGTTTGTGATTAATGCGATAAATTAAAAACATATATAATATAAACCGGTAAATTGTAAAAATAATTGTGAATACTAGTTATAGACTACAGCAAAATATCTGTCTTTCTAGTTAAGAATAAAAATAAATACACGTGCAAATATTCGTGTAAATATTTTATGTTGATTTTAATTTTATTTTAATTTTATATATTTTTGGTTATTTACATTTGAAGTATATAATTTTTATTTTTATAAATGCATCATTCCATTCATACTAAACATGAAAGAAAACAATTAATGATGAGTTACAATAATATTTTTAAAACATCGTGAAACTTTAGAAACTACCAAAAAGATTAATTACTGATTTTAAAA
>Ga0307515_10018075_pt1 | contig 12793 bp, 14 predicted proteins | sample 17_EM_MG_FD_194513 | JGI IMG/M metagenome (GOLD analysis project Ga0307515, IMG submission 194513) | Populus trichocarpa ectomycorrhiza microbial communities from riparian zone in the Pacific Northwest, United States - 17_EM | ecosystem: Host-associated > Plants > Roots > Unclassified | place... | reverse complement strand
GTATGCGATCTAATATATATAGCGTATACTAAGCGAGAAAATCCAATATTTATTGGATATATCGGATAAATCCGGTATCCGATATCGATTTATTTCAATTCGCTTATCGTAATTTTTGGCCACACTAACTACGCCAATGGATAGAGTGCACAGACTAACGACGACGCTGCTTAACTCATGACCTCCCTCTTTGCAACCAACACGCCTACCACGTCCCTCGAACCCCATCATTCATGGAAGAAGTCGCTCCAAGACGGCGAGGTAGTATTTCAACGTCTACTAAACATAAAAGGGCTACCGTGACGCCTCGGAAACGCCAAGCCACTCTCTTCGATGCTGTCGCTGGTACATTCACCCATAACCTTCAAGAGCGGAGTAGCACAGTGCTAACATTTCCACAGGCAGAGTGTCAATAAATGGATTTATCGCACCTAGTTCAATACCTTTGAAGAAGCACAGGGATACAATCTCATCCTCTACAGTACCCATAAGGCCAGACGAGCTCCTCTTCAAACGTTATAATGCTCCAACAAGGTTTGCAGAGACCGATCAATACTTTGCCAATAGACACCTCAGCCCTCACCAGAAGTTGCCTCACTCTGAATTACTAATTTCCTTACATGCGTATATCTCGAAGTTTTATGGATGCTCAATTCCACGAAAAAGCAAGAAAGCCTGGAGGTCGATGGATGAAACTGCTCTTCTTGCTATGGGAATTCTCATTGAAGAAACAGCTAAAGAGTCTCTTGGTGAGACTGGGGACTTAACCTTTACCGAGGGTGAAGACCATGATCACTTAGGCTGTCCAGATGTCTGGGATGGTGCCAATGGGGTGAGAAGCGTGCTTGCCAGAGAACACGCAACCCCGGAGATTGAGCTACGTAGACAGCCATCTAGAGTCAACCAGAATGTGCCAACACACATCAAGAGGAGGAGAACAGCATCCACCTCGAATTCCAAGCGTGACCAGAGTCGGACTTAGACTGCATGCAGCATCCCATCCTGATCGATCAGAGTCCAAGAAAAAGTCTTGCGGTTCTTGCGAATAATTTGGCAAATGCTTCTTGGAGGTGAGCTAACCTGTTGGTTTCATCGGCACATTGGTCCCACCATACTGGGATATCGATACAATACCACTTAGGCCGACCTTGAAGGTGCTACTCGTCGCCAATAAGACGTCTACTACCCGAGCTGCTCTATTGGTCATTCAAATCTGTCATATTTATTTTATAGCGGATTCTCTTCTGTGGTATATTTCGAAAGGCCGCTGCCAAAAGAAAATTTTGTCCAAACTTCTAGGCAAACCCTGCGTAAATTGTAGCATTACTTTCTTCGCTCAGTTCTTTAGTCGATGAATCGGTTTTACTTAAAGATCTCTCACCTAATTTCTATGATATTAAGCTATGTTAGAGTTGAAAAGAAGGCTAGCGTTAATACGTGATGCTAACTATTAGGAGAGGGAAACAAGGATAGGCTAATCATTCTAATTGTTACTACAATCTTGCCGCAACAGTCCAGTTGTAGTAGATCAAAAATGCTTATTAGACCTAAGCCGTTCTTGAATACACCTCAAAAAAACTTCCCAATATTAGATGACTACAAAGTCGAGAGTGCGGAAAATGTCCACCAATTCATTCAGATTGTAAACGCTATTGTCGCTGTTCTTACATACATTGCCAAGGAAGGATCTACAATTCATTGCTGCTCGATTCTATTTTCTGAACCCGGGTTCTACTGGATTTGTCAGCGCCAATACTTAGCGCAACCTAGGTGTCTTATAACTGTAAGTGTATCATCCAAATAAACGGGGTCTCCCAGAGACGGAAATGACATTCTCAAGTGCTGCACCCTTACGACTTTCTCTACGGCAAAACGCGGTTAGGAACATTGGTTGATCACCAGATACAAGACTTTCTATACAGCATTTGTTCCTATGACATGTGAATGGAACTATTTGCGCCCTTCTCTTTAATACATATATCAAGCCCTTTATATTCCATTAGACGTAGATATGGTCTTATTCCCAAAATATAGACCCTTCGTTCCTTCTTGAAAGTTCTCTACTAACGTTCTTTAGTGCGTCTAGCTTGTCATCAACCTTGCGGTGAGAGGAATATGAAAACTCTATCCCAAACCCCGTCACACTTTAAGGAAGACCGCAAGACTTCTCAATGTTAAGGCGGCTATTTTATATGGTGATACTGCAACAGGTTACTGAAATGTACTTGCTCAAGTGCTCCAACTTGGAGGGGGAAATGAGTCTATGAACACGGTGCCCGCACAACTCTTTCAATGTTGTATGATAGTTAATTTGAGGGATTGTCGCTGCACGAATGGAATATTCTTATTGGTTAGGGAGGTCCCCTCTATCCGTAGAAGCATCCTCCGAAATATGGGTGGAAATTTGGTACTCTGAGTCGTACATCGTTAAGCTTGAAGGGCTCGGTATCAAACCTCTTTGCAATGACGGCTTGGGCTGTTCTCCAATCTCCAAGGACATGACTTCTCACGAACTAAACTATACATTTTAACAGCCACAATCAGGTTGAATTCTGTTCAAATTCTTCGTGGATGCTGTGTTCTTATCGATTGCCCCCCAAAATCGAGTACCTCCAAATCCTTTCTTTCCTATCAAAGTCGACTCACTCAATAAAGAGTGATTTACATCCATCCCGTTCGTATACCACCTGATTCTTTCCCTCGTATTCAGTGCTAACTCACTAAACTGTTGCAGCTCTATGGTAAAGATTCTGCAAACCCGTCACCTAGTCGAAGAGCGCTTTTACTCACCTTAAATACTCAGGCACCCAAATCATCCCCTCCTGCTGCAAAGCAAGCACTTATCCTTATGTGGATTCAGAAATCCGGCGTAGCGCATAGCATCAAAGACCTCGAGAAAGCCTTGCCCTCCATCGCATCGATCAATGGCATGCAGGTCAAAGACTATCTTCAGGCACTATCAGACGACGACAAAATCCGCGTTGAAAAAATAGGGAGTGGCAATTGGTACTGGTGCTTTCCGAGCGAAGAGAAGAACGCCAAGGATACTGCTCTCAACGCAGCTCAAGATGATAAAGAGAAAGCAGTCTCATTGGTGGCAGAACTGCAGGAGAAGGTTGAGGAAGCAGGCGCAGCTCGAGCCGAGGACGAATATATGCTTCTTGGGTCTGGGAACGATCGCAAGTCGCTCACTACAAAGTATACGGCGTTACTGAAGGAATTAGACATGCTGAGGCAAGAGTTCGCTGGATACAATGAGAATGATCCCATGGAAGTGGACAAGAAGAGACATGAGACGGAGCAATACAAAAGAGATGCTGAGAGGTGGACGGAACATATCCAGAGCATTGAGGGATGGATCAAGGAACAAACTGGTGGCGATAAAGATCAGATAATGAACATCATGAGGAGTTATTATGGAGATCAGTTCGACAAGGAAGACGAATGTCTACGCGAATTCTAGAGCTTCTGTAGTATGAACATGGCCAATGGTGATCCTTATACTGAGGAGGAGGGCATGGCATAAGATGATATTGCTTCAGATTCGCCAGGTACTTCAGTGTATTCCAGGAGCTGCTCCTCTGCTTAGAAATTGAAGTGCCTTCCATTTCCCATCTTAGTAAATTGGTTTAGATTACATAAGGCTCTGATGGTCGTGTAAATAGGATGATGGTGCTTGGAACCACTGCTGCAGGGGCAGTTATAGATTCTTTACTGTTCCCTTTCAGTTGCTATAATTTGTGGAGGGCTATAGTCGAGTGAGGGGCGGAGGCTGAGGCTGAGCCCACGCCATGGTTTTTATCCACCGCAATATCTTAACTCCGCCAAGTATTGATGACAGGAGATTAGTCTGGTGACTCATGCCCATTGAATTGGTGAATCACAGTCAAATACGTGGATGTTGATAATGCCTATATAAGACGACTTGTTGGCAAAAATCACCAACCGAATACACTATCGTCATCGGCTCGTTCATACACCAAGCGCACGAAGCCAAACATCTACAATACCTGCCATTCCTCCGAAAGTCGACACTAAAGCACGAGTTCTACTCCTTGCCATCCCAAAAACACCCCCGGACTTACAGCTACACTATCGCCGCCATTGTGGTTAGTCCTTTGTCCCCGAAAGACCACGCGTCTCTGAAAAATGGCATCCTCCACAGAAGTCTTTGGTGTCGCATCAGCAGCACCAACTGGACCAGCAAGCCCACAACGGAGGGAAAACAGAGGAAGAAGGGATCAAGGTAGGCCTCGTGGTTCTAAAGAAGGAATCAATCCAACTGCACAGTCTGACAGAGAGCGGGGTGGGCGTCGCGGGGGACACGGAGAAAGAGGACGTAATACCCAAGGTAGAGGGAGCACTCAAAGGAACAGTATTCTAGAACACAATGTAGAAGAATCGCCTCCGCAAGCACCACCGCCCCCTCTCCCTGGGCAAGGCACCTCCGGTGTGCGCCTGATTGGAGATGCCGCAACGAACGAAGGCGTTAATGGAGCTACAAAGGATAAAAACCAAGACATAGACGAGGTAGAGGCTGAGATATGCTTCATATGTGCTTCTCCCGTAGTCCACAATGCTGTGGCTCCTTGCAATCACCGAACTTGCCACATATGCGCATTGCGGTTGAGGGCTTTGTACAAGACGAAAACTTGTGCTCATTGTCGGGTAAGTACCGTCAATATTTTGACTGAACCATTAGCATGAGGCTAATTGATAAATTCTAGACTAATGCCAACTATGTAATCTTTACTGATGACGTGAACAAGCGATATGAGGACTTCTCAAGTGATGACTTTTCCAGCTCGGATGACAACCTAGGCATTCGATATGAGAACTCCGATATATTTGAGGATACTGTGCTCTTGTTACGTTACAATTGCCCAGATCCAGGTTGTGATGTAGCATGCTTAGGCTGGCCAGATCTTCATCGACATGTCAAAAGTGTACATCAGAAAGTCATGTGGTAGGTCATACTCTTTTCTGAAACAGCTGTCAAACAGTATCTCATACCAAGTTAGTGAACTGTGTACGCGGAACAAGAGCGTTTTCACACACGAACACGAATTATTTACATTCAATGAACTCAAGAAGCATCAGAAGTTTGGTGACGACAACCCAGGCGCAATTGACCAGAGCGGCTTCAAAGGTCACCCAGAATGCGGTTTCTGTCGACAGCGGTTCTACGGTGACGATGAGTTATATACACACTGCCGTGACAAGCACGAACGATGTCACATCTGTGATAGACAGAACCAGGGACGGCAGCAGTATTATGTTGACTACAACGCTCTGGAAATTCATTTTCGAAAAGACCATTTTCTCTGTCCAGACCAAGAATGTTTGGATAAAAAATTTGTTGTTTTCGATTCTGAGATGGATTTGAAAGCCCACCAACTGGAAGCCCATCCTCACGGTCTTTCGAAAGATGCCAGAAGGGACGCTAGGAAAGTCGATATGTCTGGTTTCCAGTACCGCGCTCCACACGAGCCGGAAAGAGGTGGGAGGAGAGAAGGCCGAGGAAGAGGCAGAGGCAGAGGCAGAGATCCCAATACAGAACCAATACCCCAGTCTTCTGCCCAGCCATTGCGAAGGGATGAGCTTGCATATCAAAGGCAAATGGCCATTCAAAGCGCTCAATCTGTGTCCGGTCGAACCTTCGGCGGCCAACTCACTTCTACCAACGCTTTTGCTGCAAGGCCCCCGCCACGAGCGCAGGAACCAGCCGCCGTAACTGCTCCTCGCCCTGTCCAAAGCGTGAACGCAATTTCTGCCTCAATGGGCTCTCCCGGCATTGGTTCGAGCGCCGACTCACCAATGACAGGCTCCCCTCCTCGAGAGGTAACATTGACGCCACAGGAGCAAGCCCGTCGCTTGCGCCACAATGCCGTCACAGAAAGAGCGGCGAACATACTCCGAAATGATCACACCAAGCTCGCTGAATTCAGGTCTAGAATATCCTCTTATCGCAGCTCCAAGCTTTCCGCCACTGAGCTAATTGAGTCATTCTTCTCACTTTTCGATACTAACTCAGTGGAGCTGGGAAAGCTCGTTAAAGAACTTGCAGACATATTCGAAATAGCCAGCAAGCGGGACGACCTTCTCAAAGCATGGAGTAATTGGAAAGCTATTAATGAAGATTACCCCTCTCTTCCAGGCTCAAGTGGGCTCTCGTTGAGTGGTGGTTCTGCCGCGCATGGAGGATCTAGAGTCTTGAAATTAAAGAGCTCCACTGCCCAATCGTCACGTTCTGCCGTGAGCAGACAAGGCAGCTGGGGTTCTGCTTCAAGCAGCAATCCTTTTCCACCATTGTCATCTGGTATAGCTGGACCAGGCAGTCGTGCTGGAGCTTCTAAGCCTGGAGCAACGCCATGGGCTGCTTCTTCTGTGCCGGCCCGGCCTTCTCCGGTCCCATCCCGCGTCTCCTCCCAAGTATCGCTAGCTAGAAACACCTCCAGCGATCTCTTAGAAGCGTTTCCTGCTCTACCAGCAGGAGCGAAGCCCACTAGCACATTATTCAGCCCTGGATATGGAGGTGGAGGTGTCATGCGACGGGACAATGGCGCCCGTAGTACTCATGTAAATGCCTGGGGGCCTGGCTCCACGTCTGGTACTAGTACCTCTGCTATCTCTTCCAACGATCCAGCTGAAGACGGAGCAGCCGGAGCGGGTCAGAAGAGAAAGGGAAACAAGAACAAGAAACAGACCCTATTCCATTTTGGGTAATGAGGGTGCAGGAATTACGCGCTGGCACATGATGTACGTGCTAGCGGACGACGCGGTGTGACCTATGATTAGAAGGCTCGTTTGGGTGGGTGTCAGGGGCTCGAAATATCCCGATTACATAGCGTAGGCGCTGCAATTAGGGAAATAAATGCGATGGGGTGGCTGGAATGGATGGGATAAGCGCGGCGTTGAGGATAAAATGCAAAGGCTGCATGCCGTCTGGAGCGGGAAGGGTAGTAGATAGGTGTGCAGGCGCAGAATCGGATAGATTAGAGGCAGCTGCAGGGCGCGTTCGAAATGACAGCGATGTGCTCCAGATCCGCGGGCGACTGGTCAGAGGCGGCGCGGATGAGGGAAACAGGGACGTGGCTCTGGGCCGCGGTAAGGCTGCTAATTGGGGCTCCTCGCCTGACCTCCGCGGGCAGCTCTCTGTATCGCACCCATATCACCACCGCCATCGCTCCCACTGCTGTTACCATTGCCTCGTCGCTGCTATCCTCGTCCAACCTCGTCGTACTGCAGCCACGGCCCATTGCATTCTTGCCGGCACGGCGAGCTCTCTGCGCATGCAGCGTCCGCGCAACCGTTGCTGTTGTGGAACAGCACAGTCGCGCCTAGACCTACCGCTGCTGGAGTAGAGGCCATGAGACGGCAATAATAAGCTTTGCTTCGTACCTCGACCATCCCCACCTTCACAGTCATCGCCAAAGCATAAAGCACCCTTAATCTACCTCCGCACGCATGCACAATCCCAGCGCCTCGAAATCCTCACTAACATCGAGCGCGATCCGTGGTCCTTAGGCTCTAACGAACGACAAAACATGTACCCGCGAAATCCATATCCAGTCCCAGCTCCTCTACCACCGAATTCCGAGGGTGCAGCTCAATCGGCCACAAACGCCAGCCACACAATGATCCAACTTCCGCCCTCCCAGAACCAGCAGATGTATGGCGGGAACGACCATCTTAAGCCATTTCGAGGGAAGAAAGGAGATAGGATGTTCAGGTATGCTTGCCCCACAATTTCCGGTGCATATGCTCATCCTGCTCCAGTCTGCAAGTCGAACAACAGCCCATCCGTGCCCGTATGTGTGGTTTTGGCGATAAGGTAGGAGCAATCCGGTTTATGCAAGTTTGGGCTCGGAGCTTTACTGAGACATGCGGGAACCCACAGGACCGAAGACCAATTACCCCACCGCCATGCATCAGACTCATTGTGTGTGACGCAAGTACTGGGAAAGAGGTTGACTTCACGTACGAAATGCCCTCCGCTAAGCTTTTCTGCTGTTCCTGTTTGAACCAATCCATCTGACGGCCGTTCCACTTCTAGCGAAGTCGATAGCACCTTTTTTGTCCTCACAGTCGACCTGTGGGATGCAGACGGCACACATGAAGTTAATCTCGTCCGTCATTCAAGTGGTGCACCAACCGTTTCCATTTCTAGCTCGACAACAACATCATATCCTCCCCCCGATCGCCCTCCGATGTACATGACCCAGATGTCCATGCAGACATATCGTGACCCTTACGGCCAACCAGTACCAAATCCACAACCTCAAGGCAACCCTTACAGTGCCCCGCCGCCCATTCCACCCAGCTATTATCCACCAACACCCAACACACCAATCACCCCTGCTGGGTTTCAGTTCTCTTCAGCGCCTAACGTTACAGGCACTTATGTACCGATGACCACTGCTATGCCGTTACCACCGCCACCAGCTACAGCAACTGGAATGTTTACAAGAAACCTCATTGGTAGCCTTACTGTCAACGCCTTTCGCCTTACAGATACAGAGGGCAAGGTCGGCTTTTGGTTTGTCCTTCAGGATCTCTCTGTCAGGACAGAGGGCAATTTCAGGTAAGCTGTAGTGATCGCTGATGAGGTTCTTCGCACTCACGAGCTGGTGTTAGACTCAAGATGAATTTCGTTGATGTGGGGAGCGGTCAAGGAAACAATACTTTAAATACTGGCAGAGCCCCCGTTCTAGCTACATGCTTCTCCGAACAATTCCAAGTCTACTCGGCTAAGAAATTCCCTGGCGTAATCGAGAGCACGCCACTCAGTAAGGTCTTTGCCAGCCAGGGCATTAAGATACCTATTCGCAAAGATGGTCCAAAAACGCTGAGCAATCAGGCCGAATACGATGCTGATGATTAAACATAAAAACCTCAGAAAAATTAGGAACCGGCCATGGACAGATATGCCGATCTATGGGTATAAGTATTGAAAGGGACGGGATTACAGTATTGCTAACGATTGTTGCGTTTCAACTTCTCTAATAGAACGCACAATTGTGGACACATTTGAATAGGGCGCGGGTTGTTGTCCACGAAACCCTTTTGTCAATTATATCTGGCGTCATGGAGACATTGGCGTCGATGAAACCAATGGCTATTCTCGCTTTTTTTACGGACTGAAGTAGAAAGGGAGAAGAAAGAGTCTTGTAGACTGCTGTATGAGAAAAGAGACCAAGAATCTCGCATCACAAGTCTGAAATGCGAAACAGGTTCATAGCTCTTTAATACGCATCGCTTGGCTTCCACGTCATTTTCTTCGTACGCAGTTTTCAGTAGAGCCCTAACGTAGGTGATGGGCTTTTGACGGTTGGGGGGGTTTTGTCGGTTTTTCCTTACCGCTTGCCTGATTAGGCTTAGCAACGTATACTGCCGCTTCGAAAATCAAAACATTTAATTCCTTAATGCTTGATCTATATTTGAGAAATTTACCACTAACGCTACTATGCCCCGCTGGACTCGCGAACCTGATGCGGACTAGAGGATTAAGTTAGCAATTGCTGGCTTTAAGATTAGCCTCTATAAAAGCCGGGAAGATGCTATAAAGTCCCACGGCGTTGACCCAAATATATTGCGTAGGCGACTTAATAGTAAACATAAACCTCACAAAGTCGCGCATACTCACTAGTAGCGACTACTACCTCCTACAGAATCTGCAGTTGTGTAATAGTGTATATACCTTGTAAATATAGGCTTTCCTACTTAAATTCGAACGATCCGAGTTATTATAACTAAGATTCTTAAAGAACAAGCAAGAAAGCTTCCTCCCTATTAATTACTACCGCCGCTAGGCAAAGTATAGATAACTGCCTTTCTTACTCGCTAGAATGAGCTTTACGTTTGCTATACTTAATTACTTAATTAAGAACGTGTAATTGCTGGTAATAACATTACCGTAATTAAGGCCTTCTTTAATGACTATAATACCGTAATTTAAAACCATAGAATTCTACCTAAGGATTAATATAATATGGATGAGACTAGCTATGCTATAGGGCTTACTCTAAGTGCAAAAGTAGTAGTTCTTAGAGGTAAAAAACAAGCTTTTAAAACGGTAGACGGCTCACGCGAGTAGGTAAGTTAAGTTAACTGTATAGGAATAGGCGGTAAAACAATTCTACTTTATATTATTTTTAAGGGCAAGCAATATACAGATTGGCTATAGTAAATAGCTAAGAAAGCTGTACCCGGCTGTACTATTAGAATGACTAAGAATAGCTAGAGTTTATAGGAACAAGGCCTTAGTTAGCTAAAACACTTTAAGCGATATACTTAACGAACTAAATAGTAATAGGCCTTAAACGAAGAGGACGATAACGATCTTAATTCGAACGGCTACCGCCTACTTATAATAGACGGTTATATAAGCCATATTAACCTTAAATTTATTTAGTTTTGCGAGGACTATAGGATTATACTAATCTGCCTTCCTCTATATACGACTTACCTGCTATAACCTCTTAATTTGGTAATATTCTTACTACTTAAGCGGGCCTACTTGCAGAAAGTAGATAAGTATATTGCTTTAGGTATTACGGGCCTTAATAGGGAGTAGTTTCTTAGGATTATTAGCGAAATTTAGTTAGAGATCTATACTGCTAATTATATTAATAGCGCCTTTAAAGCCGTAGGTTTCTACCCATATAATCTAGAACGTGCCCTTAGCCGCTATAAAAAAAGCGATCCTATTTAGGCCCTTATACCTATAAACGAATCAGCATTACTACTATTCTCTCCCTTATATCTACGAACTCTAATAAGCGCTAACAACCGCGCCTGATATTTAAGGATAATTACCAACCCTAAAACGTTACCGGAGGTAGTTAAAAGCTATATTTAAAAGCTTGTTAAGCGGCTACAGTTATATAAAGATTGAGAGGTGTTACTTAAGCAGGAAAACAAAGACCTTTACTACGGCGCTATAGAGAGGAAGAAAAGGAAGAAGGATAAGAAGATAGTACTATTAATAGTAGCGGTGCTTACTACTAACGCTATAAAGGCAATCGTCGCTGCTAGAGAGGCTATAGAGGAAGCTAAAAGGAATACTAGGGAATAAAGGAAGCAATCTAAAATTAAGTGGGAGGAGGTAGTAATACTCTATAAGGAACAGGTTAAGGCACGGAAGGAGGCTTAGGCTACCGCATTGGAGGCCAAGAGGAAGACAGAGTAACACCAGCGGTAGTTTTAAGCAGCGCTACTAGCGTTAAAGAAGGCATAGAAAGCTTTAGAGACTGCATCTAGGATAGTAATAAAGAAGAAGATAGCTAAGGCATAAGAGGAATTTAGGAAGGCAGAGGATTAAGCTACGTTAGCTAAAGCGCTCGCAACCGCTGCGTAATTAATGGTAGAGGCATCTACTGTTATATTTAAGGCAGCAACGGCTCACTTAAAGGCTTTAATAGCAGCTATAAAAAAGGTAGCAGAGGTTAATACGTAGGTAGAGGTAGATAACGACGAGTAGAGCAATTTGAGCGACAGTAAGGTGTTAGATAAGGACGTTAATATAGACGTTGGCATAGATATAGGCAACGCCGTGTAGTTAATTAAGTAGAGCTTCTAATACAAATATTATAAAATATTGCGATAGAGCCTTAATTATATAAAACTAAAGCTTCATTTTATTAATATCGTGGATAATGCTGCGTAATGCCTTTTATTAAGAAAATGCCTGTAATTAAGCATTTTAAGGTAGTTTTGATGTTTAAAACCGTCAAAACCCCCCCAACCGTCAAAAGCCCATCACCTACGTTACTTGTATCTTCAATCCATTTTTTAAAAAACCACGATCATGATGGCGGGAGTTCAAGTTCAAACTCATTCGAGAAGGCACCTGAACATCCTTCTGATACTTCATAGACTTTAAAGCATGAAGTGATTTTGGAATATTTAATCTTCTAGTGTATTAGGAGCGTATTAGGATGGTAGGTTTCTATCAGGAACCTATTAGAATAATTAGGGAATTAAAGTCCTACTACAGTCATGGGTTATAAGTCTCCGGTCGGAAGCAATTTCCCACCAAAACTCAACTTGTTCGCAGCGTATCTTTATAATAAAAACAATTAAGATTTTAAGCTATAAAAATCAATATTTATAAAATTTTACTTGATAAATGACGCAGATGATAGGGTTATGACGGTGGGGCCCTACCGCCTTCCTAGTTAGGCTTACCGTTTGCCTAATTAAGTATATTACCAATTCTAAAATTAAGACAGGAAAATCAAAACAGAGGAAATTTTAAATGCTTACATCGTGATCAAAAATTTTCTTGTTAACACTATAATGCCCCGCTGGCCTCTACACCCTAACCGCAACGAGACTATATAAATTACTACTACTGCCTGGAATTCTAGCCTTTATAATAGCTAGGAAGGCTGCGTAAAAGCCAATAGGGTAAATCTATAGATATTTTAACATCGTCTTAATAGAAAACAACAGCCTTATAAAATCGCCCGTACTAACTAGAATTGTATTACTATTCCTAGCAAATATATAATTACTAAGTACTATATCTATCTTGCTAATGCTAGATTTCTATATCGCCGGCACGCTCTTTAAACTATTGCGACAATAGTGCTTAAACGAGATGTCATGGAACGAGGTCAGGAGGCTCTGTGAACGTCGTAGCATTGACTATGGCACATGACAGGATATTGCACGAAGGTGCAAAGAGGTGCGAAGGGACCAGCACTCTATATACTGTGGGGTGCCAAGGCTCGCTAAGGGCCGCCAGGCCGGAATCCGTGACACGAGAGTATATTTTTTTTTTTTTTTT
>Ga0307515_10018072_pt1 | contig 12794 bp, 13 predicted proteins | sample 17_EM_MG_FD_194513 | JGI IMG/M metagenome (GOLD analysis project Ga0307515, IMG submission 194513) | Populus trichocarpa ectomycorrhiza microbial communities from riparian zone in the Pacific Northwest, United States - 17_EM | ecosystem: Host-associated > Plants > Roots > Unclassified | place... | reverse complement strand
CTATTCAAGATAATATTTTTTTATTTAAAATGACAAAGTTTTCTCCTTTTCTTTTCCAAATTCAAATAACAAGAGGAGAAAGGTGTATCGTTCTATAATTTATTTATCATAATTGTTTGCCCCTTACGGTAAAAGTCACGGGCTTAGGTTGCAGTTGGCGGAACATATTTTTAAAGCATCCAATAGAGATGTGCCACCTAACGGGATGCACTGTGTTTACATTGACTTGGCTGTTTCTAATTCGCCAGTTCAAATGTTTTTCTAATTACACGATCATAACTTTGTTAGAATAGAATACTTTATGATCAAATACTGGTCGATCGCTCGTGAAGTGGGACCTAGTAAAGCCGCGCCCCGTGGGCCTCAACAAGAAATCCAAAGCTGGCTGGTTCGGTACCGAACCATCCATTTGAATTTTTTGAACGTTGAAGCCACCCGGTTTCTACTAGGTCACCTGGCAAGGCAGGACGCACGATGCCATGCTGCGGTATTTTTTGAAATTTAATTTTATTTGATTTTATGATAATTAAAATAAATAAAAACTTTATCATCATCTAAAAAAAAGTTTTATAGAGAGTGTTCACCTGACAAATGATATATCAATATAAATACGGTGGATTTTTTTCTTCATAAAAGGATAATATGACGTGGATGCAATGTTCAGTATGAGATAACCAACCAGCATTTTATTTTTCTTTTGTTCTTTTTTATTTTTGAAAAAAAAAACAAAGCTATCAGCGTGCTTAATTTTAGCCAAAGTAATGAGTAATATCATTAGGTAATCTTAACCGATAAGAGCTACGGAATTCCGATCCAAATACAGTGAACGTAATGACATGTCAGGCGGCGTTTGGTTAATTCGATCATGATGAAACTCCACATAAACTGGTTGGCAACCGTTTTCAACCACCATTCCGCTATCTGAAAATTACCCGCCGCCTAACAATTGGGGGCCGTTTTCATGTAACATTTGGCTGTATTACACGCATGGAATATATATATGGTTGCTTTTCAACTTTGTACTTGCTTAAAGATTGTGATTGTGGTGAATGATTTTTATTTTTATTTGTTTAAAGCTGGTTTGTTTTAGTGTTTTATACAAATATTTTTAATTTAAAAAAATATTAATTTTTTTAATGTTTTACAATAATTTTGAGGTATTGATGTTAATTTTTTTTCCATATTGTTTTAATTTCTTTTTAACATGTTTGTAGATAAAAAACTTTTTTTAAAAAATTTCAAAAGTAGAGGGAATTACACTCTCAAACAATTGAGTGTCATTTTCATGTAACATTTGGCTGCATTAGACGCATAGAATATATATGGTTGCTTTTCAACTTTTTACTTTCTTAAAGATTATGCTGGAGCTCTTTTTTTTTTTTTGGTGACGTGCTAATAAAAAAAATTTTAAAAATTATTTAAGTAAATAATACTTTAAAAAAATATTAAAAAATAAAAGCCACCGACTCTCCCAACCAAGAACCTAGATGAGCAGATAAATTTCTTTTAATTAGTTATCTGTTTACTTTTACTTTGATTCCAAAGAAAAATTTGTGGTCGGAGGAGGAGCTCTCTATTTTTATGAGATTTCGCGTCATTCAAGCTTCGGTCACAAAAAATGATAAAAGGTGCCAGATTCACAAATGTAGGAATAGTTATGGTCCAAATATACTGGACTAGCCTCTCTCTTTTTTCTTGGTGCTGAATTAGAAAATGGAAGCTGAGTTCAAGCTGAGAGTGACCTTGGATTTATTTGTCAAGACTCACCTCTTTTCCAATCTAAAGAGTTCCTGACTAGCCCAATTTCCCTAAATTCAGGAGCATGACTCGGTGGCCGGAGCTTCTGCTAGTCGCATGGGAATATATTGCATTTGGGATTTCAGTAAGCTTAGGACAAACTTATGAACCTGGCACCATTATGTGTGAGAGAGTCATTGAGATGGACCGACACACCGCCCACCTACTTTCATAGCAATGAGGTTTTGAATTTTTGAACGGTTTTGTCCTTTTTAAATTTTGAACTCCGATCCAGTGGAAGGAAGGATCTCTGTTTTATTCTTTAGATTGGCCACCAAAATAAACCATTATTCAGTCGATATTTCATTTATCTTAAAAATCTTGTAATTTAATTACACTTGTAATTGTAAAGATTTAATTATGGAGGTGAAAGGCAAGCCGGGCGAGCATCAAATTCGATAGATAAACAACTTTTTATTGTTTTATTCAATTTGAATGGTTTGATACGATACTTACAACATTGTAATCCTAAACTTTTCTATTATATATAATAAAATCTAAAACAACCTAGTAATTATTTGTGTAAATATAATAAAACAAATAAGAAGATAAGACTTTACCTTGAGAACGTTTGCATCGTGTTTTTAAAAAATTTAATTTTTTTTGTTAAAAATTAATTTTTTTTATGTATTTTGGATTGATTTTTATGCGTTGATCTCAAAAATAATTTTTTAAAAATAAAAAATATTATTTTGATACATTTCGATATAAAAAACACTTTAAAAAACAACCGCAACCCTCACTTCCAAACAAACTTTATACAAAAGGTTATAGTTAGATTTCCTTCTAGTGTTAAATAGCAGTGGTAGTGGTTATTTTTTAAGTAATTTTTACTTAAAAAATATAAAAGTATTTTTTTAAAATTTTTTAGATTAAAATAGTAGAAAATAATAATAATAATAATAATTTAATCTTAAATAAAGAAATTTAAATTTTTAATAAACTCGCAGCTACGTTGCCATGCAAGATCTAAAAACATGGACTCGCAAAATAACTCTAGCCTCTTATTCAAAAGAGAGCTAGTTCTCACGCCACTCGAATTGACTGGGTCTATAACCCAAGCTAAAAGAGCGTGAAAAACACACTCCAATCCTTTAATCAGAAAGTTAACAACCTTGATCATGCACGCGCTGCTAAAATCACCTGAAGCACGATGGCAGTGATCGTGTTTAGAAGCCAAGAGGTTCGGAGACAGGTACGGGAGAAGTAGCTTATGAGGAGTGAAGTGGGCAGTGGGGAGAGAGAGAGAGAGAGAGAGAGAGTCCACTACTGATACCATCCATCTATAAAGCAAAGTCATAAAAAGAGAGAGGAGGGTAGCTCTCTTTGTTTGTAGAAGAAGGAAGAAAAAAGAAAAATAAAAACTGAAAAGCAGAAAAAAAAAGCTAATGGAGAATGTGATATCTCTCTCTCTAGAGGTTTTAGCATCAAACTAACCTCTTAAAAAATATACATCGAACGTCCTCCTCATCCTCCCGTCCTTTTCTATATCTCTCTTCTCCGATCAATCTCTGTTTTTTTCAATTTGTTTCAGCTCCAACAGACTAAAATAGAGACCGGTTTAATAGTAAGAAAGAGGGAAATAGATAGCAGCATACGTAACATTAATTTGCGACAGAATGGCTGGTGAAGGAGGAACATTGTCTTTTTCGGTGGCGTCCGTAGTGGAGGATGTGCTGCAGCAACATGGTAATAGACTCGGAGATCTCGATTTGGAGTCCAGGAAAGCTGAAGAAGCCGGTAGTTTTTTTTTCCTTTTTCTTTCCATTGCAATAGAACAATTCATTTTCTCAGAATTGTCTATGGGAAGTGTTAATTTTGTTGAGATTTCTTGCTGTTAGCATCAAGAAGGTATGAAGCTGCGGGGTGGTTGAGAAAGATGGTAGGAGTGGTTGCAGCTAAAGATTTGCCAGCAGAGCCATCTGAAGAAGAGTTTAGGCTTGGATTGAGAAGTGGAATCATTCTTTGCAATGCTCTCAATAAGATACAACCCGGGGGTGTGCCTAAGGTGATGCCAATTTTCCTTCTCTCTGTTTTTTTTTCTTCTTACAAATAATAATTGTTGGACATTAGTGATTAATTAAATTTTAATTATTTTAGGTCGTGGAGAGTCCATGCGATGCTGCTCCTATACCCGATGGAGCAGCATTATCTGCATTTCAGTACTTTGAAAATGTAAGAAATTTCCTTGTAGCGGTACAGGAGATGGGGATTCCTAATTTTGAGGCATCTGATCTGGAACAAGTATGTATTGCATTTACTATATGCAAGTGATGCTTTGCTTGGAATTAGATATGGAGAGCTTGATTTGTCTAACTCTGATTCATTTCATTGTATTTCCTAGGGAGGAAAATCGGCAAGGGTTGTGAATACTGTTTTGGCACTTAAATCATACAGTGAGTGGAAACAAACTGGTGGAAATGGGATTTGGAAATTTGGTGGAAATGTAAAACCGCCAGTGTCAGCCAAGTCTTTTGTAAGAAAAAATTCGGAACCATTCATGAACTCATTATCCAGGAACTTGTCAATAAATGGAAAATCTTTCAACTCCCTGTCCAGTGATCTTGAGTACTCTAATAAAATGGTTGGTAAGCTTAACTGATTTTAAATTCAAGCACTTGCTTGCTCAATCAGCTTCAGATTTATGTCTTATTTTTTTTTTTTTCATTTTCCCCCTCATTTCTAGTCTGGGTCTGGTTCCTTGAGCATGCTTGTTCGTGCTGTTTTGTTGGATAAGAAGCCAGAAGAAGTTCCAATGGTAAGAATCTATGCGCTCATTGCTGCTGCATTATATTAACATTTTGAGGAACACACCCGCGTCTTGAGGCTGCCAATCTGCCTCGGTATAGAATACTTGCTGATGGGTTGATTGTCGATCGCATTTCCTCAATTTCAAAAACTTAAAACCCAAATTTGCTGACCTCAAATACTACCAACCCTTAGAATTTGCAAGTACCTTTAACGTTGATTTTACATGTTCTCTGCTTGCAATAGTTGGTGGAATCAGTGCTCAGTAAGGTTGTGGAGGAATTTGAGAGTCGCATTGCAAGCCAATATGATATGGTATGCCAGCTGATCATTCAAAACTAATGAGTTTGCAGAAGATAAGTATTTGTCTAACTATTTGTTTATGCAACTGTATTGTATGTTATAGGCAAAGGAAGCTCCTAAAGAAATAGCCATCTCTCAGGGAAACAAGTTTTTGCTGAAATCTACTGGTGATAATAAAAGGGTAATCTCTTAATCTTCATCTACTGAATAGCGAAAGGCCTCCTAAGTTCGAGAATGTTATCAAGACAATGAGAAAGTACTACCAGTGTGAAGCCTATGATGCTTTTAATTGTAGGATAAATTCTAAGGGGTTCATGTCTGTTGTTGAAATCATGTAGACTGAAGACAAAAATGTCAGATTGATAAAGAAAGAGGAATGCTTTCATAAAAACCAAATTGCAGAGGAGGAATTAAAAAATAAAACCCAGAAACAGCAAATGATCTTTGATAAACAACAAAGAGATATTCAGGTACGACTGATTGTAATTCTTTTCCACTATTTTCTTTTTCGGATTAATAAACTAGAGTGCTCCTCCTAATTATTCCTTGCTGCAGGAATTAAAAAACACGCTTAGTACAACAAAAGCTGGTATGCAGTTTATGCAAATGAAATTTCATGAGGAGTTTAACAGTCTTGGTAGGTACTCAGGAAGAAATTTGATTTTACTTTTGGTTATTTAGGAATGTTCCTTTTTGGTGGATGAGCATGGCCGTTGTAGGGGGCAACGTTGATTAAGCATTCTTTCTATCTAAGTTTGGAGTTCTTGTCTTTCAACGTAGGGATGCACATCCATGGTCTAGCTCATGCTGCTTCTGGCTACCATAAGGTTCTCGAGGAAAATCGAAAGCTATACAATCAAGTGCAGGACCTAAAGGGTCAGTTACACTTTCCCACAAGAGATTAGGAATCATGTTTTTCTTTACAATGTATCTAAGCCCTAATATTTGTTTTGACCAGGGAGTATTCGGGTTTATTGTCGAGTGAGACCATTTTTGTCTGGACAATCAAACGATTTGAGCACTGTGCATAGCATAGAAGATGGGAATATTACTATTAGCACCGCGTCAAAACATGGAAAAGGATGCAAGTCCTTTAGCTTCAATAAAGTCTTTGAACCATGTGCTACCCAAGGTCGGTTAGCTCTTAATTTAGAATTTATTCTGATTAATGCAAATCAACACTCCTTTTTACACTTTTACTTACACTGCATTGCAGCGGAGGTCTTCTCTGATATGCAGCCATTAATCCGGTCTGTTCTTGATGGCTACAATGTTTGCATATTTGCATATGGTCAAACAGGATCAGGAAAAACATACACCATGGTAAAAAGAGAAACCGGGCATGTCTTGAATGTAGAAAATTTGTTTTCGTTGATGTTTATTTGTAAATTATGCAAAATTTCCTAACTTCATAATTCATGTTTGCAGACAGGGCCCAAAGATCTCAGTGAGAAAAACAAAGGTGTAAATTATAGGGCATTGGGTGATTTGTTTCTTCTAGCAGAGCAAAGGAAGGACATCTTCTGCTACAACGTTGCTGTACAAATGATAGAGATTTACAATGAGCAAGTCAGGGATCTCCTTGTTACTGATGGAAGTAACAAAAGATATCCTTTACGAAGTGTTGTTTCCTGGTTAAGCACTAGTTATGAACTGGATTGCATGAGCAGCTACCGCTATTACCAAAACTACCTAAATTAAAAATTAAAGACATGAGAAGTCATTCAGACATTGGTATTCTATACAGTTAAGAGTAGATTGTCTAATCCTTAATTTATTGACACATTAGAAATTCGTAACAGTTCTCAAACAGGTCTGAATGTACCGGATGCAAACATCATTCCTGTATCATCAACACATGATGTTATTGATCTAATGAACCTTGGACACAGGAATCGTGCAGTAGGTGCAACAGCCCTTAATGATCGTAGTAGTCGCTCGCATAGGTGACTACTTGTTCTTTTATATATTTCTGTTTGCAATGACTCTGAGCAGTGACTTCTGGAGTGGGTGACTTATATTTTTATATTTTTGTGAATTGTAGTTGCCTGACTGTCCATGTTCAAGGAAGAGACTTAGCATCCGGAACTATTCTCCGTGGCTGTATGCATCTGGTTGATTTGGCAGGGAGTGAAAGAGTAAACAAATCTGAAGTGACCGGAGACAGACTAAAAGAAGCACAACACATTAACAAATCCCTATCAGCTTTGGGTGATGTCATCGCTTCCCTTGCCCAGAAGAATCAACATGTACCTTATAGAAATAGCAAACTTACACAACTGCTCCAAGACTCACTTGGTACGGTCGAAGTAAACACATTTTTCAATCTAGTGTTTTTCTGTTTCTTTCTCTCCATGGAAATGATTATATCTTTGGAATGAAATTCTTCTTTCAGGAGGGCAAGCCAAGACACTGATGTTTGTTCACATAAGCCCTGAGCCTGATGCTTTAGGAGAAACAATTAGTACATTGAAGTTTGCTGAGAGGGTAGCCACTGTGGAACTTGGTGCAGCTCAGGTGAACAAGGGCAGTACAGATGTTAAAGAACTCAAAGAACAAGTATTGCATTCTCTGTCCCCTTTCTGATTTTTCCATAACATTTATCTTAACCATTCAGCACAATTTAATGATCTATATTAAAACTTTTCATCCCCACAGATTGCTAATCAAAAGGCAGCATTAGCAAAAAAAGAGAGAGAAACGGAACACAGAAGAAAAGGAAGTGAATCATCACCATCCAATTCTAACCATCGGCTCAGAGATGCAAATGATAGCAATCTCTTCCGGCAACCAATGGGTGATGTGGGCAACATAGAGGTGAGCCTCACTTTCCGATCATTGTTGGTTGAAATAGTTCTTAAATAAAGCCGATCAAAATTGTAGTTGGTGGTAAGTGCTGAAACCATGGACAACAGCTACATGTTTCACTTTGTTTTATTTGGCATAAAATCTATGACAGTATCAAATATTTTAGTATCTAGAATTTATGCATTTATGAATAGGATTAGGCGTTAAAATGTGTAGAAGATTGTTGACCATTGATAGTCAGGTTTCCTTTACATTTCTAAAGGGTCGATTCCTTTCTTCTTCCTTATCTTTATACCCGTTCAGTTGTTTTGGTTGCTATAAATTGTGATGTGCTGCTGCTTCTTCAGGTTCACAAATCTACTCTGAGGCAGAAGAGACAAAGCTTTGATCTTGATGAGATATTAGCAAATTCACCTCCGTGGCCTCCAGTCATTAGCCCTAGTCTAAATTATGCTGAGGATGAGAAGGAAATGGCCTCGGGTGAGTGGGTAGATAAAGTCATGGTAAACAAACAGGATGCAGTAAACATGGTTGAAAAATCTCTAGGATGTTGGGAAGCCGAAAATGGCAATTTGCCGGATGCCTTTTACCACAAGTATCTTTCAGACTCTTCAAAAATTTACCCAGAACAATCCTTTAATATGTTAGTGGGTAACAGCCAGCTCAATCTCGCTAATAATGACGACATGGATGATATTGATGCTGCCACCAGTGATTCATCAGAACCTGATTTTCTATGGCAATTCAATCAGTCCAAGTTTACCAGTATGACAAATGGGATTGAGTCAAAAACTAGCAAAGCAATTTCAAAAGCAGCAAAGAATCCAGAGTTAAGGTACTGTAGATGTGATCTATAATTGCGTCTCAAATTTATTCATTTAATTCATTTAGCAGGTTTCTCTTACAAGTTTCAACTTTTGCAGCAAGAACTTGAATCCCTCGCTAGGCCCTTCACCATCACGAAAGTTAGCAAATGGAGGTGGAGTTCCCTTGCAACGGAACAGAAGGCATGCTGCTCCAGTTGACGGGAAACGCAAGATTGCAAATAGGAAGTAGGAAAGTTACCCCTGCTGGGGGGATTGCAGATTATTTATATACTTTGATTTTTTTTTTCCTTCTGAGCGAAGAAGGAAAGTTTTACACTGTTCCCTTTTTTTAGCCATTGTATTGTTTATAATATAGTTAATGCAGCAATAATTCCAGTTGCTTGTTGTCATCCTTCGGCGAGCTCACCAGATGTGTCCTGACTTGCTTGGATTTGACGAGAGAATTTTTTTTTGTTTTTTTTTTTTTTCAGATTCCATATTACCACTTGTCTTTATGTGAAACATTGTAAACTCGAAATTGATTTCAATGACTAAAATTTTAATTCTAAGATCAAGGGTTTTAGTTCAACTGGATTTTAGTTGTGATTTTGATTGCATGTATGGAGTCAAACTAGACCTTTGAAGTTGACTCCATAGCTTAAGACACTTGACAAATTGCTCTCCCCTAATCCTCTTGTATTGTACGAGCACACTACCGGTAAAACAAATGGATGAAGGATGGTTCATAAAAGAAAACAAGATGGTGAAAAGACAGAACTGGAATGATTGTGTTAAACCATCTGCTTTAAACCTTCTAATAGCAACATCAAATTAAAGAAAAAAAAAAAAACACAAGGGAGATGAAGATGGTGCCGTCAGAGAACAATAATCAATTGTCTTTTTCATTGCTTACTAGAAATAATGATTAAGAGAACTACAATCTGAACATATTCACAACATGTAAAGCCTATAATTTCTGCAACTCCGGGGAAAAATGAAAGAATTTTCTCACCATTAACTTCTGGCTACTCCTATTTGACAAGAAAAATTGGATTTATGTCACTCCTGTGAGCCAGCAGGGATGGTGTTGATTAGTGGGCAAACCTGTGATATTGGTTCCAATACAAGAATCTCTGGTGATAACAGTAGAACCTGCAGCACTGAAACTCTCTTCTGCATCATCCGCAAGAAGAGAAGGAACCCTTCAGAACAGGAGGAAGCCCTGAATTCATTGTCTGTCCCGAATGATGTGACTGTTGAGTCCATTCCTGCATCTGAGAAGTCCACCAATTTGCAGCTGCTTAATCCTAACACAAGAGGATGATACAGTAACATCTCAGCAGTCATCGGAACACAGGTTTCCTCACTAGACATCCCTTCAAGAAATCTTTCCCATCCTTCGAGGGATTTTAGGCAATTCGTCAGGGATTTTAGGCAATTCGTCACCAGTCTTTCTCAGGAGTTCTTCAATAGTGGATTCAGGCTTCAAATCCCAAACTGGCTTCCCTGTAAGCATCTCGAAAACTATGCATCCAAGAGCTCAGATGTCAGAGGGAGCCTCCTGGACATGATCAACCACTGACTCCGGTGTCATGTACAAAGCAGACCCTCTGAGATAAGGATCGGACTTCCTTTTCTCGTTCTTCTCTGCTTTCTTCGCCAAACCAAAATCCCCTATCTTTGCCGAAAATTCAGTGTCAGTGCCGCCCCTTTTAGTTGACACAAGTAGGATATTCTCAGGCTTTACCCTGTCTATATATGAATATAGATATCTGGTGCACCTCTTCACATCCAATTCAGGCAACCCATTACGCATTACCAACCGGTTGTGTACATGCCTTGTGATGTGCATATATTGTAGGGGTAATGATTTCTGCCTTGTTAGATGCATGAAACTGATTCTTACGAAATCAATTCTCTCCCTTTCCCCCTCTTCGTTAGCTGGGAAGAGCATAGAATTTCTACACATCTCCTTGGAAGGGAGCATTCCTGTGAAGAAAATTATTCTATGATATTGGATTTTTATTCTCTCTTTTTTTGGGTGCTTAGTGTGTAATAACAGCATGTGATACTATTGGTGCTTAATCCATTTGTCTTTTTTGGAGGTGATCAAATATCATATCTTACAATAAATACCTCTGCAGGATGCTGCACTGAAACTTGGAGTGCTCACCAGTGAAGAATTTGATAACCTTGTGGTCCCTGAAAAAATGATCGGGCCATCCGATTGACAAACTAGTAAAAAGTTTCCAGTTTCTGAGAATTGATTCCCAAGACTTCGAGCATCAAACAACAAGGTTTTCTGTTTTAACTCTGCGACATGTTAAATCACTTGGTACAAACTAATCTGGTCATTAGTGACACTATTTTCTTAAACAGTATTCTTAGAGCTTTCCCACCAGCGGGCTTCTTTCATTTTTCAGAAAAGCAGCCATAGCCACTGATGAGGTTAATAATGGGAATCCTCCCTCGTTTGTAGCCGATAGGAGTCATACCAGAAAAACTTACATGCTGCGGTGAAAGAAATAATATTTTTGTGGCGAGTAATTTAATGGCTTTTATGGTTTAGTAATACGATGCTCTAGTGTATCCGTGCACATGTATGTTTGAGTAGCATGTCACTCTTCTGTCAGCTTCACGATAGAACGTTTTACATCTCTGTAGTCTCTCGCATATTTAGCCCTCCTGTTTGCTTTATTATAAGCGAGGTATGGCTTGTGCGGGTACTATGTTTTTGACATTCTGCATGTCATTACACATCGCAAGTTCTGCAGCTATGGAAATCAAAATAGGTCCATGTCAGCAAATTGTTGCAATGAGAAGACTGAAAGAATAGCTGAGTCATCTTTTAGTTGATGTGACATCTCCAGGAAAACAATCTTAGCCACGCTACTCAAATGTGATATATTATCGTTATATTTATTTCCTTGTAGTAATAATGACATTTTTTTGGGGCATGTAGTTCCTTTAGAAAAGTAAATAAAAGGCGTTCATATGGATATTGACAGTAGTCTGACATGTAGTTACTTTTGTCGACTCTGTAATACCTTCTTTTTTTTTTTTTTCAGTTTCTGCATAACATGGCCTTGAAAATCACAATTAAATTAAATTCAATTTCAAACAACCTTGCAGGTCAAGCCCACTAAGTCCCAAACCGCAGGAAGGAGAAATTTCTCACCATTCGCACCATAAACGTTATAACTTGCCTTGCTAAATTTATCCACCATCAAATTCCCTGGATATCCTGGATAAGCTCCAGCACCAAATATTCCAGGACATGCTGAGACAGCCTCCAGCGGTGCCAAGATATCACCTTGGAAGTACCCAGTCTTGAAAGGGTTGGTGGCAGCTCCCGCAAGAATAGTTGCAATATTGATAACCATGCCATCGGCCCCAACACCATTAGGTGCAACCAGGGCCTGGCCTGGAGGACCATAAGCTGGAAGTGCATAAGGCCATGCACAGAAACCTGGACACTGCACCGCGTCCCCTACATGTGCATATACTATTACGCTTCCCTTAGGGGTCACCAAAACGCTATCATGGAAACCACAGGAATCCATGCAGAACTTCTCCACGCTCACATCTTTAGCAGTCAAAACCAAGTAGATGGCATTAGAGTCTACTGGTAATTTGTTGCTAATTACTATGTTGTTGTTGACTAGGTTGCCTATTTGGGCACGCTTGAGGTTCTTTCCTAAAGAATATGGATCGCCAACTTGTTTAACGAGTCTAACAATCCTGGAAACTGGGGTATGAGCCTTGTCTTTGTAAGAAGTGACAGTTCTCCACCATGTTGAGACACTGGGTTCTTGGTGGGGAACAAGGCCCTTGGGACTGAAGGAAGCAAAGAAATCGGTAATTGTGGTTCTTTCCTTCAAAGAGAAAGCCCCGTACCATATAAGGTAGATGTTAATGCCACTCGGTCGGGTCAAGAGAGGGCCTCCATGGTACGCGACTGTGGTGGATGTGGTGGCTAAGGAAGAGGGTTGGTTTCGGCTTTGGTTCAGCCCATACGACCTTGCTGCTAGGGCCAGGGTATTGACAATGATGAAGGGGCAGAAGAGAGACCTGACTAACATTTTGGCCATTCTCGGTTTAAGATTCTGTGTTTTTGTGGATGAACAAGTTTGTGTCTTGAAAAGAGTTTGATGATGGCCCTTTATAAAGACTAGTGAGCTGCTAGCACTATTCATAGGTTTGATGAGTTTAGGGTTAATTTGTATGCATTATGGTAAAAGGGTTTGCCTAACCCGACCTTAATGTAGTGAAAAGTCAAAGAATCAGTATAACTTGGAAGGTTTTTCTTTAATTTTATTTGTTTTTCTTCAG
>Ga0307515_10018071_pt1 | contig 12795 bp, 10 predicted proteins | sample 17_EM_MG_FD_194513 | JGI IMG/M metagenome (GOLD analysis project Ga0307515, IMG submission 194513) | Populus trichocarpa ectomycorrhiza microbial communities from riparian zone in the Pacific Northwest, United States - 17_EM | ecosystem: Host-associated > Plants > Roots > Unclassified | place... | reverse complement strand
AGTACGTATTTCATGATATTTTGAAAGTCCTGAAGCTGACCTTCATATAGCAGAGAATGCTTGCTGAATTAATCATGCTAACACCTGGTCGCTGAAATGAGTTCATTGTCTGTCAAAAAGCCAAAGTACGCATTGCAGTACTTCTGATTATGGATGTGAAGACACTTTGGAACTCTACACTGGAGTTGCTCAAGCGCACCTACCGATTATGGGAATTCACACGTGAGTGGCTTCAAAACCCAAAATACGCTGCATACCGGCCACTATTCACAACTCAAGATGAATGGACGATAGTCAAGTATGTCATGGAAGTATTGAGGCCATTTCGATATTGGACCCTTTGGATGTCGAAGAGGCATACAGTCGCATTGCATCACGTTATCACAGTGTACGATGACATGTTCGATCACATGGATGGCGTGATGCGAGCTTTGGCTATGATGAAGACTCCATGGAAGGAAGACTTGTTCTTTGCAGTGAAGTTAGCTCGATAGAAGCCTTCCAAATACTACGCTGAGGTGTCTCCATCGACGGGCATGCCTCTGATTTCCACACACATCCTCGATCCTTTCCGGTAGTTGCGATCGTTTAGGAAGTGGGACAAGGGAATGGATATTAATCCTGAGGATGAGATATCCTACACTACACAATACCAAGAGGCCTTTCTAAACTATGTGGAGAATGAATACTGTGCCAAACATCGACATGTGCCGGTCAATAAACTCCAAACGATACTGAGCAGCAATCTCGTCCCCTCTGCAACGGCTTCAGGGTCCTATCAATCATCCTTCGATCCATATGATTTGTCCAGCGATGATGAGGAACACTTAACGCCTAACAATGTGACTGGGACGACACCCGGACAAAGCGATCGCGCAGCCCGTTTATTGACCGCCACCAGGCTCTATTTGAAATCTCCACCTGATGCACAGAAGAACTGGGGATGAATTAATCCAAATTGCAATGATTACCACTCCGACCCAATGGAGATTAGCAGTACATTTCGGTTACCGGACATAACCGATTGGTGGCACCCACAGGAGAAAATGCACTCACAGTATGCCGATCTCTCCAACGTGGCGTGCGACATATTCTCTATCATAACACATGATGCCGGAGTGGAGGCCAGTTTTTCTCTCGGCCGAGATTTTATTGGCTGGAAGCAGTGAAAAACCACAGGCGAGACCCTTCGCGAGAAAGTCGTTGTCAGGCAGTTCTCTCGAGCCAATAATGTGATTTTGGCAGGCACTGACCCAGAATTGGATACTACAAACACAGAAAATGACTCGGAAATGAAGAAAGAGGCGGAGGAAAGGAAATCGCACAGAATGGCCAAGGTTCACGACTCTTTGGAGATGTGGCAGGGCAGCCAAAACCTACGTGCTAGCCAGAAGGAATCTCGCGCGCAGAATAAGCAGATGACCACCGTAGGATACATCCCGAACATGGAAGAGATCGTCCAAGCATCCTGGTCACTCTTTCAACATAATGGTGCGGCTGCATTTAAATTGTCAGAAAGATCACCTTTGCCGCCAGCTTTGTCTGCAATGGACCTCCCTGGATGACGAACTCAAATCTTGAATGTCCGCCGAATCCGGAGAATCAACCATCATCCAGTTGAAAGCGACGAGGACAGCGCACCTGAAAGCATTTCGGACACCAATGATTGGGTAAACTGGAATGGTGACTTGGATAATCCAAATGACAGCGAAGAGGATTGCGCAGTGGACAATGAATCCGATATAGAACCAAACACTGGCATTGAGGATCCGGAATGCCCAGAGCAGCAGGATGTGAGCGCCACGCCAAATGTGCCCAGATTGGTTCGGCCAACATGGAAGTCCAAGAGGCTGGCTGAAAAGGTGTTGGCGACGGTCAATGCAGTAGAAATGCAGAGAAATAAAGGAGGGAAGAACAAGTAGGACAGAATGCGTTAATGGTTCACCAGCTTTATGTAGCTGGACCGAGAGTTGCAGTTAGAGATATATTATGGGCGAATCGTAAGAAGTAGCGTGTGAATATCGGTTCATAATTAGATGTATAGCAGGCGCAATGGATCTTTGGCATGATACATCATTTTAAGTAGTGTGAGAGTGAACAGTGCAAGATTATTATGCTGCTCAGCTTTGCCACAGGGCCGAGTCTCAATCAAGTAGAAAGACAACCGATAAAGTCAAATCAGGATCAAAACAATTATCCACGGCAGCAGATGTTGAATGAACAATACATTAAAAAGAGCGTCAACGGAGCATCAACAATCCATGGTCTCGTAAGTACGGTAATTCACCAGTAACTTGGTCGTTTTTATGCATAACAGAGGTATTGGCAGCTTTTATTGGCAAAAGAGATAGCAACACAGTCACCGCCCCATTCTTAGCATGAGCGTCAATGGAGTGTCAACAATTTGTGGTCTTGTAAGTATGGTAATTCACGAGCGACTGGGTCGTTTTTATCCATAACGGACGTATTGGCAGCTTTTATTGGCAAAGGAGATAGCAACACGGTCACCACCCGATTCTTAGCAAGAGCGTCAACAGAGCGTCAACGATTTTTGGCTTTGCATCTTCGGTTGGTTATGTTCCGATTGGTTAGAGACATCCATTTATGAGATATTGGCAGCCTTTACTGGCAAATACAGCAGTGACATGCACCCTGGGGCATCCTTGAAATGAGCGTCAACAGAGCGTCAACAGTTTTAGGACTTCCATATTTCGTAATCAAGGCATCGTGCGGATCTTTGCGTGCATAACTGTATTATTGACCACCTTGCTAGGCAACAATACCATTTATCGAAGGTGAAACACAGATACCAAATTAATTGATATTGCAAACTGCTCAACAAGCAAAAGCACATTTTTGGTTGCTGAAAACGTGATTCTGATAAGATACTATTATCACACTGCAAACACAAGAGCCTTATATGAATATATAGATGGACCCACTGGGCGGCCCGCTTACAACCCGCCCAATTGAGACGGGTTGGGAGTTCACCATGGAACCGTACCCGAGTGGGCAGTTCAGGTTTATTGACAACCCAGACCGCCAATTTGTCAATGGTTCAGTTTGGACCCGGACCCGGACCCATAGTGACGGTCCGGAACCGTTTCTAACAGGAGGTGCTGGTGACATTCTTTCCATGATGGGGTAACAAAGATGTCGTGTACTATTTTGGCTGAAAAGGCAGCCATTACTTTGAATATCAATTTGGTCCACCAAGCAAAATGTAGATTAACCGAGATGCGAGACCAAAAATCATTGACCCTCCATTGACACTCATTTTCAGGATGTGGCAGGGAGTGTGTTTTTTTGGTTTTTAGCACAGAAGGCAGCCAATACTTCATTTATGTTGATTTGTGACCAGTCACCACTTAGATTGCTGAAGATGGAAAGCCAGAAATCGTTGACACTGGGTTGACGCTGATTTTCAGAATGGGTCAGGGACTGTGTCACTTTCTCTTTAGCCTACAAAGGCTGCCAATAAGTCAATTATGAATGATTTTGACCAAACCAATCTCTAATTACCATATTTACGATACCAACAATTGTTGACGCTCCATTGACACTCACTATCAGGATTGGGCAGTGACTCTGGCGCAGTTTCTTTTGCCAACAAAGGCTGCCAATATTTCACTTATGCATAACCGTAACCAAATGCAATTTTCAATTGCCTTCCTTACTAGACCATAAATCGTTGATGCTCCAATAAAGCTGATATTCTGAATGGGTCAGTGACCGGGGCACATTCTTCTTTGACTCAGAGGGCTGCCAATTCGTCCGTTATGCAAGACAACTACTGAAGCAAGTTCTAATTACTTTACTTACAAGACCAGAAATTGTTGACGCTCTGTTGATGCTCATTTCAGAATGGGGCAGTGACCGTGTCGCTTTCTTCTTTGCCTATAAAGGCTGGCAATACGTTGGTTATGTGAATCAGGGACCAAATTGATTGGTAATTACCTTACATACATTACCAAAAATCGTTGACGCTCCGTTGACGCTCATTCTCAGAATGGGGCAGTGACAGTGACTCTTTTTTGTGTGTATAAAGGCTGCCAATAGGTTGGTTATGTGTATCAGCGACTGGATTGATCCGTAATTACCTTACCTATATGATGAAAATTTGTTGACTCTTTATTGACGCTCATTTTCAGAATGGGTCAGTGACTGTGTCGCTATCTGGGTTGCCTATAAAGACTGCGAACACGTTGGTTTTGCATGGCAGTGACCAAATCAACATTCAATTACCTTACTTACAAGACCAAAAATCATTGACGCTCTGTTGACGCTCATTTTAATGCATTGTCTAGTCAAAATCTGCTGAGATTGATAATTGTATGGATAATTATTCAAGCTTATTGGATGCTTTTCAGGCTGATTAAGACTGGATCCTGTGGCCCTAGTAATATTCTTGCACAGGTCACTCTCATTCTATCAAAAGTTATGTATCATGTTGAATGACGCATTTCACCTGCTATGTTTGTGTTTATCAACTAACATTCAGACATAACTGGTCAATATTCTCCGGACATATCACTCTAAGTGAAATTCTTGGTCAAGCAACATAAAGAACCTGCTGAAAACATATTGTCCCATTCTGTCCTACTTTTTTCTGTTTCCCCTGATCCTCCTTGTTTCAGTACCATTGACCGTTACCAACCCTTTTTCAGTTGATTTCTTTGACCTCCATGTTGGCCGAATCAATCCACGCACATTAGGAGTGGCACACACATCCCGCTGCTCATGGCATCGTGGATAATCGAAGCAATTGTGTAGCTCTGCATTGGATTCATCTTCTGCCTCACAGTCGTCTTCACTCCCGTTTGGATTATCCAAGTCACCATTCCAGTTGAGCCAATGTTCAGTGTTGGAAATGCTTTCCGGTGCACTGTTGTCATCACCTTCAGCTGGATGATGTTCGATTTGCCTTATTCAGCGAACATTCAATACTCGAGTTCATCCTCCAGCGAGTCCCCATGTGCGCAGAACTTTTGGGAACGGTGATCTTTCCGACAATTTGGATGCAGCCACACCATTCCATTGAACGTTCGACCAGGATGCTTTGACGCTTTCTTCCCTATCTGAAATGTTTGCTACGGTTGTCATTTGCTTGTTTTGAGTGCGTGATTCCTTCTGTGTAGTATGTAGGTTTTGGCTGCCCTGCCACATCTCCAAAACGTCATGGACCTTGGCCTTTCTGCAGAGTGTCCTTTCCTCCTCCTCTCTATTCAATTCCAAGTTGTTATCGGTTTCTGACCTATCCAATGCAGGGTCATCACCTGCCAATATCCGAAAATTGACTCGACCATACTTCCTTGCTACAACCTGTTCCTGAAGTGTCATGCATGTGGTATTTGACTGCCTCCAGCCATTAACGTCTCGCCAAAGGGAAAACTGGCCTCCACTCCGACACCATGTGGTATGATTATGAACATGTCGCGTGCCACATGGGAGAGATTGGGGTATTCTGAGTGCATTTCCTCTTGCTCACCCCACGATTCTGTAATATTCGGTAACTAAAATGTACAGCTAATCTACATCGGGTCGGAGTACTAATAATCATCGAAATTCGGATTAAAATACCCCCATCCTCTGGCAACTCAGGTGGCGAATTCAATTAGAGCCTTGCAGCGGTGAATGAGTGTGCTGCGCAATGGCATCGTCCGGGCATCGTTTCCACCACATTTCAAGGCGTTAAGTATTGTTCATCATCACTGAACAAATCATATGGATCAAAAGATGATTGACCAGATTGAGAAGCCATTGCAGAAGGGATGAAGTCATTGCTCCGTAGTTTTTCATACTTAGTGACTGACAATCATCTTTGTTTGGCGCAGTATTCTTTCTCCACATACTTCAGAAATGCCTCTTGGCCCTATTGGGTAGTATAACAAGTCTCGTCCTCAGAATGAATATCCATTCCTTTGTCCCATTTGTTGAATGATCACAACGTCTGAAAAGGATCAAGGATCAGTGCCGAGATGAGAAGCATACCCGTCGTTGGAGTGACTTCAGCATAGTATTCGGACAGCATTTGTCGTGCAAACTTCACAGCGAAGTATAATTCTTCCTGCCACTAAGAGTTGTTCCTAGGTAAAGCACACAAAATGCCATCCATATGATGGAACATGTCATTATAGACGGTGATATCATGATGCAGTGTAACCGTATGCCGTTTTGACATCCACAGAGTGCGGTATCGAAAAGGCCTTAAATCTTCCATGACTTACTTCACGATTGCCAATTCATTCTCTGCTGTGTAGAGTGACCAGTAATCGCTGTATTATGGATTCTTCAGCCATTCGGGGGTGAATTCTCGGAATGGGTAGGCTCGCTCAAGCAACTCCGGTGTCGAATTCCACCGTGTTTTCACATCCATAGTAGGTAGGACTGCGATTCGTACTTCGGCTTTTTGACAGTCGATAAACTCGTTTCGACAACCCGGTGTCAACGTAATCAACACAGCTAACATTTGCTGCTATATGATGGTCAGTTTCAGAATTTTTCAAATATCTTGAAATACGTACTTTTTCAATTATCTTTGCCAAACCTGGTTTCATAGCAGACACCTTGTTGATTCTAGCATTGCCCTCTTTTCGAAGTCTTTGACTTTTTCCAATATCTGTGCTTTCTTGATCTCCAAATTGCTGATCGCGCTTATGGGTTTCCCACGACTTCGTATGGCCTTTGACACCGAGACTGCTCATAAACGCACCTAAAGCAAGCTGAATGACATGCGCCATGCATAGTATGTGGTTTCTTAAAGCAGGCCAATCGATTCCTGAGGCCTCAAGTGTGGATTGTAGTTCCGAAGTGATGGAGTACTTTGAGGAGGCGTTATCAGGTGTAATTCCAAGTAAGCGGCTGTCTGTCAGCTCAAAACGATCCAGCACTTCCTTCAAATGTATGGCTAGCCCTGCTCCAGTAGGTTGACCCTTGACCTATTATCCTTAATTAGCTGTTAAAATAGAAAAAGAACAGGCTATTAACCTCATCAAAAGCGAGTTGCACTTCCTGCATTGCCGACTTGCAATCCAAATAGTTTGCAATGACCAATGTTATTGCTAATTTGTTTGTTGATGTCCACCTGTCCAAAGCTAAACTAACTTTATTTCTTGTTGGCAACTGCTTCTTAATGGCATCCACAGTCAGTGAGTGTTCCCTCCGACAAATGTTGCTAAGGGTGATGGCTGACGGTAGCACCAGCTTGCTGCGTAATGCGTTATATGACAGCCTTAGCTCTAGGTTGGATATAGTGTTCCATGGAATCTGAGCCAAACCAAATCCTAACATGAGATTGCGATTCCAAGTGTCTTGGTGAAATTAAGCAGTTACAAAGTCCTTAGCTGCAAGTTTGGAGCATTTTGTCTGTTAACAAAGTCAATATAGCTTAAAAGTCAATGTCCACAATGAATTTCCTTTGCGAACATACTATTGTAATCCCCCGACATCCATGCCTCTTCAGAATGACCATTGCTGTTTCATCGACTGTCGATCTAGTCAAGTCAGTAATCTCCGACTCTGTTAATTCGTTCAACTTCGCGATGTGCACTTTTGCCTGCAAGTGGTTGCTCATTGAGCTGGTCCCATGTTCTGATGGATGGCGAAGAACTTGATGACCAATGATACATATGATGCCAGGGCTGGTGGTCTCCTCGATTCCGCAATGCAAATACAACTGCCATGAAGGCACATGTCTATAATTCTTCGAAGCAATACAACACTTCGAGCCCACATTGGTAGAAGCCCACCAAGCATCGAATCTGATTTGTAAAGTAAGGTAGTTCAAATCACGAATAAAGACACATCCATTGTTGGAAGATATCATCAACTAAGGCAACATGGTATTTAAAGATTTTGAATCCGACATGGTGGTGGGATTTTCACAGCTGCGTATTTGGACTTGAAAGGATGTCGATAGATACGGTATTGTAGAGAAGAACGCTGGTTCTTAAATATCTACTCTACAGCTACAAGCAACCAAAAAGTAAGCCCTGTGAGACATTGCATGCATAGTTGTGAAGTTGTATACAAGGATGTATTGAAAAGACTGACCATTAAAAATTCAATTTAGGTACAACACGATGCACTTCTTTGCTGTGTAGGTTACTGTGCCAGCACAAAAACTGTCAACGCTCTGTTGATGTTCATTTTTAGGAGGCAGTAGCCCTATCCTCAGTAGCATTTTTGCCTATAAAGGCAACCGATACATCTATTACGGATTAAAGCCGACACACAGCCCTCTGATTATGCAAGATGCAGGACGGAAAATTGTTGACACTCCATTGAGGCTCATTGGTCAGTGGTGTTTGAGATTTCGTGATTAGCATTTTTCCCTATATAGGTGGCCAATACATTGATTATGGATGAATATCGTTGCACAACCCTTGGATTATGCACAATGAAAGACCAAAAATTGTTGATGGTCCATTGACGCTCATTTTTATGAGAGAGTCACGATGTCCTTGCTAGCATTTATCTGTCAAAAGGCGGCTAAGACATGGAATATGGGTATGTGTCATTGCACAGCCGTTGAATTATGCAAGATGCAAGATCAAAAATTGTTGACGCTCCGTTGACCCTCATTGTTAGGAGACAGTCACAATGTCGTTGCTACCATTTTTACATTGAAAGGTGGCCGATACGTCGAATGTAGGCAAATATCATTGAACAGCCCTTGGATTATCCAACATGCATGACCACAAATTGTTGACGCTCCGTTGATGCTCATTTCTAGAATGAGGTAACAAGCGTGTGGCTTTCCGTTTGGGGTATGATGACAACCGAATGACTCACTTTTCGAGGCCTCGACTATGCCGCCTTTTGATTGCCAAATGTCAAAGACTCAACCTCGTTGACTCTCCATTGACTCTCATTTTTAGGCGATATTAGCGAAGTCGTCCCTAGCATATTTGTCCAGGACAGCAGCCAATACTCTGATTATGAGTGAGAGTTATTGCCCAGCGTTTAGATTATCCAAAATGCAAGACGAAAAATTGTTGACACTACATTGACGCTCATTTCTAGGGTGTGGCAACCAGCGTTCAACTTGTCTGTATAACTATAAAAACGTCCAAAGCATTGACTTTATCAGGATGTGACTATGTAGCCATTTGATTGCCGAAAGTGAAAGACTATGAATCATTGACACTCTGCTGATGCTCACATTACTCACAGTCTAACAGTCAATGTAAGCTCAATTATTATAGTCCAAATGTATATTTGCATTATTGACAACCAATATATCCTTTCTGCGTATTATTATTTGCATCCAGAGGCTTTGTCGCTAGTGTTAGCAACGGTTCTGGACCATCATTTCGGGTCCGGGTCCGGGTCGGAACCGAACCAGTGCCAAATTGGTGGTCTGGGTTGTAAATACACCCGAACTATCCATTCGGGCACGGTTCAACAGAATACTCCCTACCCATCTGCATTGGGCCGGTACTCAGCGGGTTGTCCAGTGGGTCCATCTGTCAATACATATAATGTGCTTGCCTTTGCTGTTTGATAATAGTTCTCAATCAAAATTGATTATTTGACATCCAGCAATCACATTTTGCATGTTTTGTATGTGGCGATATCGACAATATTTGAATTCATGTTATACCTTTAATATTTGGTATTATTGACCTTGCAGGAGGTCAATAGTGCAAATATAAGCTCAAATATCCATGCGATGCCTTCATTACCCAATTTGCATCACCAGAAATTGATGACCCTCAGTTGATGCTAGGTTGACAGTTATTTTCAGAATGGGGCTGTGACCGTGTCACTTTCTCTATTGCGTACAATGGCTGCCTATACGTTTGTTACGGACAACAGTGAGCAAATCACTTACCAATTACCTCATTTCTAAGACCGAAAATCGTCGAGGCTCCAGTGATGCTCATGTTCAGAATGGGGAACTGAACATGTCGCTTGCTCTTTTGCTGATAAAGGCTGCCAATATGTTGGTTATGCATAACAGCAAGCATATCCCTTTCCAATTACCATACTTACATTACCAAAAAGCATTGACGCTCTGGTGACGATCAGTTTAAGATGGTAGCGACATTGACAATAACCATATTGCAAATAAAGGTGGCCAAACCTAGATTATGGGAAATGCCATAGCCGAACCCTTGAATTATACAAGATGCAATGCCCAAGATTGTCAATGCTCTGCTGTGGCTCTGTTGATGCTCATTGTTAGGTGTAGCGAGATCGACTCTTACCATATTTCCCAAAAAGGTGGCCAATACTTCGATCATGGATAAATCCCATAGCATAGCCCTTAGATTACACAAGATGCAACACCCAAAATCGTTGACAGTCTGTTGACACTCTGTTGATGCTCTGTTGATGCTCTGTTGACGCTCTGTTGACGCTCTGTTGACGCTCTGTTGACGCTGTGTTGACGCTCTGTTGACACTCTGTTGACACTCTGTTGATGCTCTGTTGACACTCTGTTGACGCTCATTTTCAGGTGCAGGAACATCAACATTCACGATATTGCCTATAAAGGCAGCCAATACTCCGATTATGGGCAAATTCCGTAGCACAGCCCTTGGATTATACAAGATGCAACACCCAAATTTGTTGACGCTGGGTTGACGCTCATTTTCAGAATGGGGCAGTGACCATGTTGCTGGCTGTTTCAAGCATAAGGGTTGCCAAAACATCGATTATGGGTAAATGCCGTAGCATTGCCCTTGGATTGAACTAGATGCAACACCCAGGATTGTTGACGCTCTGTTGACGCTCTGTTGACGCTCTGTTGATGCTCATTTTGAGGTGATGCGACATCGAAATTAACGTTATTGCCTATAACAGCTGGCAAAACTTTCATTATGGGTAAAAGCCGTAGCTGTAATGGCACGGCTGCACGTGACGTGTCCAGGGCCGGGTAATACCCGCTTTATATAGTCGGCTCGCCACGAGCCTTAGATCTCTAGCGATAATCTTACTTTACTTACCTTTATACTACTCTACAATATTGACATCCACGTGTGCAACCGTATCTACTGAAATTCCTTCCTACGAGGCCATACACGGGCGTATGCCTTTACACTATTATCGCTCTTACAATTTCAGATACGTTTCGCATACTGGATTTCATGAATTACACCTTTCCGACGCGTCACGACACGTAGTCTACGTGTGAGATATGATACAGATTTGAGAGCACTGATTGCATCAGCGAAGTGTCTAGATATGTCTATTGAATTGAGGTTAACGGTAGCAGCGACGAGTTCATGCGGATTCCAGAGGCCAGAGACGCGTCGCGACACCAAAGGAGAAATCGTCCGGAATTGACAGCGACAGTTTGCAGAAGCAACTAGACTTGGAGAGTCCACCTAATTGAGGTTGACAGTAGCAGAGACAATTCCGAGTTGATACCAGAGGCCAACCGGCCAGGAGACGTGTCAGTGACCAAGTCAGTCGAAGTCAATCGCAACGAATTCATCATACGAGAACGCGAAGGCTACCAATTGCCGCATCAATGTGATTTGATAAGTTACCTGTCAATTGAGTCAATTGACGATTACAGGGACGATTCCATAGCCCATACGCTACCGAGAGTCGCGTCATCGGCAATGCCGAAGCCAGTTCTACTTCAGTTCGCTGTTAATGATAGTCAATTGACGATAGTTGGTCACTTCTCTCGAGCAGTGCACCTACAGAGGATCAGGGCAGGTTTACGAAATACGCGCGATTCACGTCGATCCACATCGCTGACGGCAGTTGCAATCGCGATTACCTTCTACGCAACTCGATGGAGTTATCTACGTTACGGATGCTGTGTGGAGTTCCAGCAGAGGCTATGCAATGATTCAACTATGATTACCGATACGATTACCGATATCATTATCGGTATCATGGTCTACCGACGGGCAGAGCTCAAGATAGTGGAGCAGCGATCGCAGATCGTGTTGCAGCTCCGTAAGGGAAGTATAATAACCCCCGAATATTCTAAAGTTGCCAGCAGATACGATTCACAATTACCATTGTCAATTATCCCCTTTGGCACCTTATAGGACGACCGAACCGGATCGTTGTGAGGAGTGAGAGCCATCTGCGCCAACTCTATTCTATTTCATCAAACAAGTCAACGAAAGCTGATCGCCAACGAGCGAATACGGATGTGCCCATACGATGGCATACGAAGAGGGTTTTTAGGAATACAATGGTGATGATGTAGCCGGGATTCTAAGGATCCACGGGGCTAACGGAGGATGGACCGTCTGGGCACTCTCAGGAGACCAGCGGATCCCGCATGTATTTAAAGCGCAAAGAGGTTCAATTGATGTGTCGTATCCCCACGTGGGAATGGACAGTATTTGGTTGTCAGACAGTCCCAATTGGGTGTGACAAGTATGTGATTCGCTCAGTGAGCTTATTCGTACACATGGTGGCAGCCGCGGTGGATACACTGTGTGAGCTGGAGAGTGATAGGAGTTGCCTTGGTACCAGGCCAGGAATCCTAGCGTCGACTTGCAAAGCATTCGACTTTTGGCTCTGCAACCCCAGGGTGAGCGGAAGAGGTGGCAGTGGACCGGGCAGGCCATCAGGTATGCCCCGGGAATGCACCTGGATCACGGCTAGGGAGGAGGCGCGTTCCGAAGGTGGCTGTACTTCATATATACAAATACTTGGAGCTACTGCTATTGACGATCTACTGGCCAGTGAGCAGGTCGTTTGGACGTTCTTCCTAAGAGTGGGAGTTCGTATAGGGCTGCTGGGAGTGACCGTGGAAAGCATCTCTAGTGGTGAGATAGGCACCAGGCACTGGACGGGCGAGCAGGGAGCAGCGGCGGT
>Ga0307515_10018070_pt1 | contig 12795 bp, 19 predicted proteins | sample 17_EM_MG_FD_194513 | JGI IMG/M metagenome (GOLD analysis project Ga0307515, IMG submission 194513) | Populus trichocarpa ectomycorrhiza microbial communities from riparian zone in the Pacific Northwest, United States - 17_EM | ecosystem: Host-associated > Plants > Roots > Unclassified | place... | reverse complement strand
CGTGGCCAGGGATGTTATCCCAGAATTTCCCTATTCTGTACGCGTTGTGCATGGTTTTCCAGAGGTAGTCCCTTATGTTTCGCGATATATCTTTAGATCTAATCGATTTCCAGATCGCCTTCGGTGACGGGTTGAGTCGGAAGTGGTCTTCAACGCCCGCTTGGGTTCTTCCGACAATGTTTTACCTTCTCGCGATCACTCTTACCGATATCCGTCGCACTAGCTAAACCCTCAACGTCAACCACGGTAGCTACTTGGCCCTATGCCTCCCCTGGTCATGTATTTAGAAGGTAGTACGACATATCTCATCCTCAGGTTTTGCCCCTCACTCTTTCGACCGCACTGAACGTCTCCTTCTCTATTGAATTGTCTCGCATTACTCTAGCTTTTGCCTTCCCTCTACACCCTCTCTCCCTGACGACACACCGCCGGGACCACTCGCAACTTTGATCGCGTCTTCGACACTCGTCGTAGCGATCTCATACCGGAAGCTTCTGTCCGTTTGTAAATCGGTGTTGAGGACTTTTATAGCCTTTACAGAAAAGGTTCACCAGATGTGTTGTCGTGTGGAAGGATTTTTTTCTCTCAAAAATTTCGACTTGGAATGTTGAACTCGTCCGGACGAAGCCGCGGTTCGATAACACACAACATTCAACGAGGTTGGCTACTGGGGTACTTCCAGGTGGTCGTGGGGTTCAGATAGTTTTTCGGATGGCAACCTCTCTACGATACGACCAAAGATATCTTTCGATACCCTCGAAATTCTCGACGATATACCGAAGCGAAGAAAACCACTGTACGCTGCACGTGATCGCGCTGCGATGGTTACCTGGGCAAGAGTGGCCAGTCGGGCGCTATATATCTTTCTTTCTTAACTTCCACCTTCCTTTCTTTTCTTCAGCAGGGCTGTTGGAGTCGCTTTCCTTTCGAGCAGTGCTCTCCATCGTTCATTTCTGTCGCACTTTTCAGCATCTCTACCATATCAGACTTTCGACATTGTGCAGACATGGGAAACCTCATTTGGCACGAGTACTCCCGTCTTGTCGCTATCACTGCGAGTGTTTGTGAGTCCTTCGTTCTCCCTCTCTCTCCAGGACTATTGATTAACTTGGCTACTCGCGCTGCTGTCCTGATTGTTCGTGTCTCCCGCGAATATCTGCAGATACATTTTGGGCCGGCTTTTGGGGTCTCATTTGGCGCAAGTTTTTCTGGGACTTCGTTGGAGGAACAATGCGAGACCCAGGAGGACTGCAGTGAGTTCACCGCCCACGCATATACCGACCTCAAAAGCGTTCCCACTTAACCACATTGACCGTTAGGGCCCCACCCCAATCTGCCATTTTTGTCACGGTCATTGTCAAGGCACCCATCATACAGGTCATATCTCTTGTATTGGCCGGGTTTATCATCGCCTTGGAATTCCCCGTCCCGTTCTTGAAAGGCACCCAGTTCCATCGTAGCATTGTTGCAAGGATACCATTGTTACTGATCCAAGCATTTCTTGCCGTGCTGTTCTATCAGGTTTGTCCCCGTTGTTCTGTGCCCGCTTATTACATTTATTGATCTCTAATGCAAACATCGCCTTTGTGATCATCAGGGAACAAACGGGGCGATATGGTCGCTCATAGCTGCAGGCGGTTACGCCCGTGCGGTTATGTTGGGCGAGGAGATGGAGGCGGCCAAAGAGAACAGAGGCAAGGGGGGGCAGGTCTAACACGACCATACTCCCCCCCAACTCAGTCTCTCCCAGGCCTCTAAGCTGTTTTCGAGTTGGAGTCGACCGAGTTAATTTCTTTCTTTCTTCATTTCCCCTCGTTTCAATTCCGTGTTCCAACTTTCCTTGAATCCTTGCCGGTTGGAGATATAGGTTTTAGAGTGTCCGGGAATCAACGAAGACCCTTGGGACTGGATTCCTTTCTTCTTTTTTCTTTCTTTCTTACTTTTGCCGTTTTGACTCTTCACTCGGCTTGTACCAGCGTTGTTTTATTCGCTTTCTCTGAATTTACTTACCTCTGGCCTGTACCAATCATTACAAACAGTAACAGAGAAGACTCAGGAATCTTGCACCAAGAGTGACAGTCGGCTACGTTTATTTCAATTTCAACTCACGCTCGCTATTCGACGCGTTGCCACCGATCTTCGGGCTATATCATCCCGTCCCAGACCCGTCCGACCAACTCCGGTCAGCCTCCATCGTGATACCCAGCGACGACTCGAACAAAGGGTCATGGCCGCCACCGAACCCGTCAAGCGATTCACTCCACAAGAGATCGTAGCACAGCTAGATTCCAAGTTCGAGAAGGCTCGCGAATCCGGTGATCTCTTGTTCTTCCCATCGACGGCCAACAAACACAGAGATGTAGGCGTGGATGTACGTGTCCTCCTAATTTAGTCCCTCGCAACTCGAAATCGCGGGTTTCCATCGTGCTTCAGCTTGCCGAACGCTGCGCTCAATGACCGTTTCCGGATTGATGTAGTTCGAGATCACCTTGTGTCCTGCGTTGCAGAAAAAGCCGGTGTTACCGAGCATCGCAGTGGCCCAGGAAGAATCTCACCCGACGATTCCCAATGCCGTTCCGTCTCACGGTGGTCTGCCGAAGAAGGATCCTTTCTCGCCTCCGTATAACGAGGCATTGTTCTTGGGACACCTCACGCAGGAAGAGGATACCGAAGAGGAGTTCGTTGCCTTGGTACGAGGTGTTTGTTGATATCAATCTTCGGAGCTAATTCCCCGTTTGTGCAGCTGAATAAATATTCTATTGTCCCGAATCACTTCCTCCTTGTTACAAAGGGTAAGAACGGATAGGGTGTGCGGGCGGGTCGGAGATTCACTAAACCACCCAACGAACAGAATTCGCGCCTCAAAACACCCCACTGACTCCAGACCAACTTTCGAAATCTTATCAACTCCTCCAGGCAGCCACCAGAACTGGGAAGAGACTGTTGTCGTTCTTCAATTGTGAGTCTAATCTCCGGTTTGGTTCCTCCGTATGCTGAGGTAAATCGCTAGGTGGCGTGCTGAGCGGCGCGAGTCAGCCACATAAACACGTCCAGTTCATTCCGCTGGAGGATGACGCCCCGATCGAGAGGCTCGCAAAGCGAGCAAAGCTAGAACAACTGGGTAGGCCGAAACCCCCGCGTTACCCGGCATTGATTGTTCATAATGTGCATTCCATATCACAGACAAGCCTTTCGCTCTCGACGTCCCCTACGCGAACTTTGTACTACGCCTGCCACCATCAACCAGGGATTCTTCCCCCTCAGAAGTATCCCAAATCCTTGGACTATCCTTCATGACACTTCTAGACCTCGTAATCAACAACATCCGTCGTCAATCCGATTACCCTCCCGGAAAACCCTCATTCAACGTCCTACTGACACTCGAACACCTACACCTCATCCCACGCAAGCAAGAGACGCACAGACTGGAAGTCACCGGCGAAGAGCTGCCCGTGAATGCGCTCGGGTTCGCTGGTATACTACTGGTGAAGAGTGAGGTGGAGCTGGAGGCGGTTAAGAGTGAAGGTGTGGGGAAGATCCTACGTGCTGTGGCGTGCGATGAAGTAGAGGAGATCCAATGTAGCAGAGTCGAATCTGGTCTCTGAACGCTTGTTCAATGGATATCCCGTTTGGATGTGGGTAGGCAGTGGATCGCCAACCTCTAGATCCACCTTATTCCCTGCGCGGATTGTACAAACGTTGTATTTCGTTACATGACATGGCGTTACACGAATATCGGGTCGTACATGGGTCAGAGAATAGAGGCGTAGTTTAATGGTACGAGATCGCCGCCCCTATCAGCGATTTCACGAAGATGCCCAAACGGTAACGGTCTGTGCAAACCCGTTCCGATTTTCAACAGCATTGATGACCGGTGTGTGATCAACGCTGAGCGGGTGAACAACACCCACGGTTGCCAAACTGTAGATACTAACACTAGACTCTCCATCAACGTTAATGATTTCCTCCTGACAGTTGATCCATTCGGGATGGTTGCAGGTCGTGTCGTAATTGACGAAGAAGCTGTACAAGCCCGCTCCAAACACGAGGATGTTACGAGACCTTGCGACGTGCAAACCCCACGCAGCCCTCTCGCGACCGATGAAGGTGGGATCGCTCCATTCCGAAAGGGAAGTGTACAGAGGTCCTGGAGGTGGAGGGTTGGGTTGGTGATATGGTGACTCGGTTTGCGGGAGGCCGAGGTAGTGATTCGCCGCTCCGGCGAGGTTGTAATTGAAGATAATGTGATGCTCGGATCCGGTTCCTACGAGCCAGACTGGACCCTTGGATTCAGACAAAAGTCCTCTGGCGGAATAGATCGTGGTCTGATCCCCATTCAAAGTCTCAAGGTCGTGGTCCGCAAGCCAGATCCACGTGCCCTCGAAGTAACCGTTCGACTGAGGAGTCAGATGGACGGCCAGGAACGCCGCAAAGCAGTTACGGTTTCCCACCGCGTTCTTTGGGCATTGCGCGAGTTGTAGCTCGGACCCGGCGGTCCCACCGAGGCGGACGTACGAATCCCACATCCCCGCGCCGCCTTTGATATTGGAGTGGACGTTCCATTGCAACACGATCGCCCCCGCCGCTGTGATTGAAAATGATGCGTCAGCATGGGTTCTCGCTCTTCTGGAAATACAATACAAACTTGGTCCACGGGTTGAGAAAATCACACCGCTGATCTCAGTGACACCCTCGCTCCCTGGATCACCAACTTGAACGATTGCTTGGGGGTTGTTGATATCATTGAACTTGCTTCCTGTACCGGCGATGACCGCCCAAGCTTCCCCAAACACCCGAACGCCAGCAGGAATCCTGAGAGTATCCCTGACCAGGTAAGTGCCCGCATCAAAGAAGATGATCCTGCAGCCTGCAAACTTTCGCCTGATTCAATCACTGACCGGCCACGGAGTTGAAGCTCAAGGACTGACCTTGTCAAACACCGCCTGAAGAGCGACTGTGTCATCTGTGCGGCCGTCACCCCTGGCACCCTCATCCTTGACGCTCACAATCTGTGAGATGTCATAGTCTGCGTAGGTGGGCCTCCCCTTCCCAAACATTCGTCCGTTCTCGAGGAGGCTCGGGTCCTTGGGGACTGACCAGGTACCACCCTTGTGATATCCTCGAGACCCCCTTCCCACGTAGACGTTTCCTTGGATCCAGGTATCGACAGTCGTTTCGCCTTCGGAACCTTGGAGAATAGTCTCCCCGTTTAGAACAGCAACAGCGGATTGCACATTCGTCAGTTTGATGTTGTTCAAAACGATGGAGCCCTGGAGGTTGGTACTCGGTTGGGAACTGCGGTAGAAGATAGGTGTATCACTGATGATACCATCCATGATGGCTACGCCACCAACTCCTTGGTCTGCGTCGTTGATGTTGGACCCGGTCTTTACATCGAATCCGACGTTTGCATCACGGATGGTGATTCCTTGAAAGGTCCATCCCCAATCCCAAATCATTTTCACTCCAACGTTGGAGCCGGTGATCGTAACATTCCGGACAGTGAATTGTTGGTTCCCGACGTCCAAGCCAACATTACCTCCGTTGATGATGAGGTCGCCCATGAATCCGCCGCTTGAAACACGGGTCAGGACTTGGCGATTTGACGATGTACATGATAAAAATTCGATGCGTACCTCCCATTCTCCATTTGTACGCCCCGGTGCTGCGTTCCAGGGGCCGATGATAGTTTGAAGACGATGTTGTATAGTGAAGTTGCTTGCGAAACTTGCCAATGTATACATGTCGCACTACGTGGATGAGCATGACCCACGGCTAAATAATGGTCGCGAAAACCGCTTACGTTATGTGAGGTGGGACGCGTGTGGTATCGATGACCAGGTTCTTGATAGCCCGAAAGCTGCGTTGTCGGTCAGTCAAGGCGACAAAGAATCGCATTGGACCGAGCGACATACAAGTTGTTCTGGTTGACATAATATTGAGCACCCCACCCATCGGGGATGTAAGGGTCAGCATCTAAGGGTGCGCGTTATAGACCGTTTGAAGCCAAAAGTAGGTATGGGCTTACCAAAGATGGCGAGCGCGGTAGGGTTGAAGTTGGCAGCAGCGAGGATGGTGGGCGGATTCCTAGCGTCACCGACGATCTCCGTGTAGTAGAGGGCCTGGATAGTGTCTGAGACTAGGTATGTGCTGTCACCAGGAAGGTGAGGGGCACGCCACATTTCACGCAAGAACGAACAAACCCTTGTGGGAAGTACACAGTGGCGGGAGAAGTCGTGGAACTGCCGCAGTTCATTCCGCAACGGTTCCCAGTCCACATTGCGGAACTAATGAAGGCCGTCAGCGGCCACACAAAGATAAGGGAATAGGAAAACATACAGGATAGCCTGTGTGTCATCGGTGACGCCGTCGCCCCTGGCACCGAAATCCTTCACGTTGCGAAAGGTTCTATAGCTGGGTGGGTCCTGGTTATACGCGGAAAGCCCCTGGTGTTTCATCTTCTCAAGCCAGTAAGGCTCGTTCTGAGCTGCACTCCCCTCCCCTAGGGGCACAGAACACTGAGATCCGAGAGCTGCAACGTGGGTTAAGCATCTCAAAGAAAGGAACAAGGTCAAGAGGGGGAGTAAAAGCATCGAGCCGGCAGCAGGATGCGTGGCGTTTCCCAGGAAGTTGTCGATTTTATCACCCTAGCTGACATACACATACACATACATTCCATGAACTGCCGTGGGTGACATGCGCGCGAGATGAGGTCCCCGTCGACTTAGTGCGACAGCAGCCAGCACCTGTGTCGAACTAATCTCGAGCGCTGCAAGTTCGACATATGGCACGGCAGTCCATGGAGGTGACGTGGGTGGGCGGTCACGAAAACACGTTCCAAAGAGTTCTGGTAGCAGAGCGTATGCACCTACTCCGGTTGCCTGCTGTGGCCCACCACCCTCTTCTTGGACTACATTCTGGCCGGGAAGAAAACACAACACAAAGATCCTTTCGGGGAATTAGACGCTGAGCACGACGACCGGGTGGAGAGTAGACCTTAGAAATGCGAGGCCAAGACCTCCGATAAACCAATTCCGTGAGATGGTCTGCCCTTCACGAGACATCTACTCTGGTTTGCAAATGATCGTTGAGGTGAGAGATCGGATTCCCCGAGCAGGTTTCATTTCGATGGTCAGTTCCCAGCGGACAGAGCCCCAATCCGTGATGCTAAGTTTTAATGGTATTGGGACTTGGCAACCCGACACGATGCATGACGCTCATCCCTATCACACCATTCGCAAGAATCGATGGCATATCTCTGGCGACATTACAGTCCAAAAAGCGAGTGAGAAAACCAGGTTCCCGACTTGCTGAGGCTAGGCTAACAGTCGAACCGGCCAATGCCGGGGTGCCAAACCTTCAAAGGGTAGCTTCGGTGTTCGTCGGTGGTATTACGTGTCTGCTTGAGGAGACTGATCAAAAGGTGAGCAGCGACATGGGACCGTACCCTATGGGAAACTTTCTATCGAAATGGAACCTGCTGTCAAGATTGGGGAGCATCAGAATGGTCTGTCAGATCTTCAGTTTCACACTCCAAGTCTCCAAGCCTCTGCTGTCAGCCAAATCCCAGAAACTTGACCCGAACCGAATATCGAAATTAGGACCACAACCACATGTAATCCGTAGTTTCCGACGGAGCAAGAAATATCTACGCATCTCAAACTCGAGGAAATTCTGCGGGCTATTCCTGCCAAAATACGGTACGAAAATGCGGGGGATCCCGCCAGCAATTGACAACGCCTCGAGACCGGCTCAACCTCGGCGCACTGGGAGATCTGTGCGTTTGTCGTAGAGGTCTAAAACCGGAGGGGTACCAGCTTTCTGTAACTCCTGGGCCACACGTTCTGCCCCTTCAAGGACACGGAGAAGGTTTCCCCCGGTAAGCCCCCTGAGCTCCTTTGCGGTCCAACCGCGGTCGAAGAGCTCAGTTATCTGTGGGACAATCAGTAGTTGAACGTTGAGAATAAGCCTGGTACCGTTACCAGTGCTGGGTACGTAGAGACGTCCTCCAACCCTACTGGTACAGTTTCGATCCCGTCATAGTCGCTTCCCAATCCGACACTGATGTGACTTGAGATAAGAGGTCTAACGCGAGGAAAAACTGTACGAACTTTCGTCTTCCGGCAACGTTGCCAATGTGATCCACATGGTTGGCAACCGCCTCTAGAGTCGCCTCGCCATCCGGCGCAACGAACTGAGGCGCGAAATTAACCTACAACGATGAAAGTTACTGTTTAGGTTTCGGTGCCGTGGTTTCCGGAGTAAAAAGATCCACTTACCATGACCACTGCATCGGTATTGCCCTTTTTGATTAGTTCGAGGATGTAGTCCGGGACGTTTCGGCTGACATTGTGGACTGCCCGAGCAGAGGAATGAGACCAAATGACCGGCGCCTTGGAATACTTCAGGCCTTGTTCCGCCGTCTGATCAGAAGTATGCGACAAGTCGACGAGGATTCCTAGACGGTTCATCTCGTCGATGAGGCGGTATCCGAACTTGCTTGCGGGTTGTGAGTACAAAAACGGTAGCATATATGTGAATCCTACCTCAGTCCCCCGTGCAAGGGAGGAAGAGGCTCGAGGTATCCTCCAGAATCAGCAAACGCATTGTGACACATGTGTGTCAGTGTCATATATCGCACGCCGAGCGGGTATAATTGTCTCAAAACCGCAATGGAATTCCCGATTTGGTGACCTCTGTGCAACTGTTAGACTCAGAATGAATTCCTCAATACCGAACTCACCCCTCCACGCCGAGGAGACTTGCAATTTTGCCCCTTCCGATCGCTCCCTTGATTTCTTGAGAAGTCAAGGTGAGTTCGAATGTCTGAAGGGTACTTTCAGTCAGTTCGGCACGAGGTCGGAGAGACTCGGACACACCCCCGAATATTGCTTGATGAGTAGGTGAGAAACGTCGATTTGTTCCAGGGTGTCGCTTGTTCAAAATTTCAGGACCTCTGTCCGTTCTAGAGAGGGCAACATACCGGACACGCCAGGAGGGATCGACAAAATCCGGGCCCGCATTATCGGGACACTTAACATAAACCGACCTACAAGATCTCACAAATTGAACCAGGTGCACTAAGTGGATTTGCACGTACCAGAAGAAACCACCGACCCTTCCCTTCCTCAATCTCGGTATATCAACATGCCCGAGCGTTGGCTCATCGAGGTTGAACGCAGACACGTTGTTCGCATAGTACACCCGAACGAGTTCGGGTAAGTCTGATTACACGCACGGGGATAAACGCGTAATAAGCCGAGATACTGGGGGTCGTAAACATGTGGGATGAACTGACCAATGTGACCATCAATGACCGGCGAGGACTCGAGAATCTTCTTAGGGCTTGGGAACGGGTCGTCCCAGTCTTTTACCGGGAGAGTGAACACAAGGATGAGACCAGTAACAAAGACCCCGGCGAGAACTGTCCAGATAATAGTCGTGATTCTCCCCTCTGGCTTCGATAGTTCGCTGTCCAGGTCATCACAAGAGGAAGCCTGAGCACCCAAGAGGGGGCTCTGCTCACTTGAGGGTTGTGGTCCCCGTTCTGTGTCACCGGCAGCCATGCTGTAAGTCGAGGATCGTAACTAAGTTCAAGTTAGCGTGTTACCAAGAACTTGAGGCGGGGATTCCGTTTTGATCGATGACAGAACATCTGCCCAACCGCACCACATGGCAAACCGGTGACATCAGGCCTGTCTAGACGCTTGATATTAATGGGGCTTGCGGCTGCACCGGTCGAGTTTACCATACACGTTTTGCAACTCAAGATCTCACGGCGTGCAGGACATAATTATATAGGAAGGTAAATATCTGCCCGAGACCAGAGAAGCACTGTCCGTTGCATAAATCTAACGAAACTTTCTACATGCAGATCTTGGGGTCTCCTTCTGGCCGCCACACTTTGCCCAGTGCCAGAAATAGGGACAAACACATGACGAGAAGTCCAAATCCCGCACACACGGAAGCGGGCAGTTTGGATCTTGAATACCAAGGCTTCTCCGGAGACGCTAACCGCAGGTAGCACACAGCCGGGAAGATATACGCAAGCGCGGTAGCGGAGATCCCACCGGTTATCTCGAGCATTACACCGAGATCACACGTAACCAATGACACTAAGAAAAATTGAGACCAGGGCTGGGGTAACGAACGAATATCGGACTTACCGAACATGGACGAAAAGAGAATCACGGTTGTAAAGATTAGGTGACGTTGGTAGCTGAACCCTTCATGCGAGAAGAAGAATTGTTCCACCACCTGGGTTATGGTCAGTTCATGCCCTACTTCCACAGGACTCGGTCGCCCGTACCTCTCTACAAACAAACAATTCGAGTGGCAGAGTGGTAAACATGTTGAGCCCGAAGCAGAGACGGGCAACATTAATGAGGGTATCATCCTGGTGCACACCGTTAGGTTTCCGTCTGTATTCTGACGAAGTTCGGGTTACTTACCGCAGAGAAATTATTAAGGATGTTCCCTTGTGTCTTATTCGTAAACACCCAGAATGCTGAGATAGCCAATATACAGCAGGAGAACAAAGAAAACAAAGTGGACACATGTGTAACCAGTGAAAAGCGGTCAATTGTCGGCGTCTTCATGCTGCCGTAGATTAAGAGGGAATTGTGGTGACAAACGAACGCAAAGCTGATAACGCCGATCGCCTGGAAGAACCCAGGTTGAATGATCGTTAATCGTAGTTCTGGGTCGCCCTTGAGTTCCGCAGGTGACTGTGGCGCTCGTATCAACACAGAAGTGACGATGATAATCATCCCAACCAAGGCAAGACCAGAAGCCCGCGATAGTTTGTGTATATCTCGATAGAGAGAGAGTGGGTAGGAAACACATATCGTGCACAGTGCAATCATGAACTGTCGGTTACCAAAGATTGATAGCACCGGGGTGGATTTGATGTGGGGGAAAGCAGAGCGAATGACATGGGGGATAGTGTCGCCTTTACAAAGTGTTAGATGCAGTATGTATTATGATTTCGAGGGGAGATTACCCATGATGATACCGAACGCGCACATCCCTGGAAAGCGCTGTCAACCGGGTGGCAATGATCTAACAGGGCGGGACTTACCTCCAAACGCGAAAGCGAACTGGAAAAACGATACGGCGGCGCGCCCGCTGGAACCGTAACAGTGGTGCATGATTTCGATGTAGGAATTCCTACCACTGAGTTTCGCGTTGACAACGATGAGACGGATGGTCCAGTCCGTTGTAATGCATAAAACTACCAGCAGGAAGATCCCAGAGACAAAACCGGCTTGATTCAGGGCGTATGGTAGTCCTAGAGCGAGATCTCAGATCCTGTTGAGGTCCAGTGAACGCGCCGCCCAGCTCACCGATAATGCCTGGACATCTTGTAAGCAAAAGTTCCGAGGGAGGTTGAACGCAAACTCACCTGCGCCAAGGATGGAATTGGCCATATTTGCAATCGAGTCTAGTATTCCACCACCGTGTTCGCTCTTTGCTATGATTCCTTCGAGTTCTCCGTCAACCTCATCCCTGCTTTGGCCACTCTGCGTCAAAAGTATCGACCCGTCCTGACTGCGTTGAATATGTGTGGAATCAAGGAGACCAACGAGCAAGGGCATGCGTTGGTCTGCCTGGTCTGGAACAGTTGGAACATAAGTTCCGTCCTCAATATCTTCCGAGTCGAGGTCAAATTCTAATGTAGCGTGAGCTCGTGCAATTAATAAGGTTGGCTGCGTACGAACCCGCTTCCCTACTCGCCATTGTTGACTTCAACGAAGGAGCGATGACATGTACATCTTCTTCGAATCTGACCGAACGACCGCCAGTTCTGCTCGTCGATGGATCCGGCAACCGCGCAGGGATGTGGAAGTCATCGTCACTGTCGCCGTCGGCTGTGTTGAATAGAACGTCGTCGTCATCGTCATCGTCGTCGTTGTTTTCGAGGAGTGGCTGGTGTGCCTCGTCTGGCCGGCCAGGTTGTTTTGCAGATCGTGGTATCATACCATGAATCAGTCGTCTCCAATGTCGTTGCTAGCCCGACTCTTGCTTGTTGAAAACAACTGGTGATGGGCAACGCCACCGAACACGATCGTGATTGTTTACATTTATTTATCCCTGCCAAGAACCTCCTTCCAACGGTTTCGTGGTGGTAAATTGTGCGTGGCAGACGTCGTACATAATGTGTGCGGGATGCATGGCTGTTGTAGTACGTGGCTTATGTTGGTAAAAATGCGCAAAATAAGGGTCCGTGGATAGGGATCAATAGCAGGGCTGAAGCAGTGAGATCGGCAACAACGCAGGAGAATAAAAACTGGCTGCACTTCAATGACCATCACGACGGTAAATCAATACGAAACGGGTGCCATTCACGGGGGGCTCGGCCTCAGATTGGATGTTGTCGACGTAAACGATCGCCCGGAGGGTGTAACTGAGCCATTGGGATGAAGAGCCAGATGTGAGGGTCAGCGGGGGTCTCGGGAGAATGCCCGTCCCGCCCGAACTAGAACCAGGGTAAATCCGGCACCGCCAATGCTCACATGCACACCATATTCCGACCCTGACGCGGACGACTCGGACGTGTGGCTTTTCATTGGGTATATGTTCTGGCGCGTTCAATGAACCTCATCCGAACAGGATGCGGCAAGATGGGAATCTTGCGATCGCATCCCAGACCAGTGCGCGGACAAATTCAGTAGAACTTTGGGTTTCGCCCTTGCGAAGGGGGTCATCAGAGGACTTACCCGTTGCCTAACCCGCCGTCGAGGATTTTAGTGTACTGCCCATTTTTGGATGTATGCGAGGGAGTCCGTGTAGTGT
>Ga0307515_10018069_pt1 | contig 12796 bp, 12 predicted proteins | sample 17_EM_MG_FD_194513 | JGI IMG/M metagenome (GOLD analysis project Ga0307515, IMG submission 194513) | Populus trichocarpa ectomycorrhiza microbial communities from riparian zone in the Pacific Northwest, United States - 17_EM | ecosystem: Host-associated > Plants > Roots > Unclassified | place... | reverse complement strand
TTGGGTTGTAAGCTGAATGGCGCATTGGGGGTTATCGTACTCACCTGTGGGTATTCAGGGGGCTGTGATGATGTGCGATTGGGTGTGTGGGGGCAGCGAGGGGGGCAGCGAGGGGGAGAGGAAGTGCGAGGTCTTGCAGGGCCGATAGGTGTCGTGGGTAGGTTGTGGGTCGGGCTACAAGCGTCATTGAAGTACATTTGATACATGTGACCACGTAGGTACACGGGGGAGTCGCTCCCGGGGTCGTTAGGCAGTCCAGCTGAGGTTTTCGAGGTATAAGCGATTAGCCACTCAGCAACGCCTTCAAACATATTGTACTCACTTATATGGATGCAGAAGACCTTGATTATGCGCCCAATGACGTGTAGCGGCGGCGAGGAGGGCAGCGAGGAAGGCGACAAGGAGGAAAGGACCTACCGGGCTGTTGAACACTGCTTGTAGGTCGGGCTACGAGCATCATCAAAGCGTATGTGATATTGTAGAATACACGTACGTAGGATCGGATCACTCCTGGGGTCGTTGTACTGTTCGTAAAAAGCTTGAGTAATCAGCTGAATGACGCATTTAGAGCTATTATACTCACCTTTTGTTATGTTAAGAATGCGCCCATGGAAAGTGGGGGGCAGCGTGGCAGGCCGCGACGGCAATGGCGATGGTGTGATCCAAAAAACGTGTTGTGTTGTGGAGATTGTGGAGAGGGCGGCCGGGCAGGTGACCAGCATGGGTGGCCAATTGACGATGATGACGACGACGACGGGCGTGTGGTACGACGCCGACGGGGTGGTGCGCGACATACGCAGCTGCGCCATGCCCCTATTTTTAAGGCCCTCAGAATACGGCCGTAGCTTTTTCAATTGTTTTCAATTGGGATAGCCGCCCGGCACTTTTAACCATCCTATTCATATACAGGGTGGTGAAGCGTGTGAGGCGCGCGCGCGCCGTTTGTGAGCAGTGACAGGAACGGGGTGTTACTGTGATTCTGAAAAAGGAAATAAGATAGATGGAACGCGTAAGGCGCGTGAGGCGCGCGCGCTTCAATGTGACGGGCAGGTAAACCAGTAAACTTTCACTGAAATAAACAGAAATAAATGTATTATAGTACTACACAATATCAGAAAACGTATCAAAAGATTCTACAACGAAAACGGGTCTGGAACGGATGCAGGGAGGCTGAAGGAACACCATTCCAGGGGACGTGATGGGTGCATTTGTGACTGACAGGTGCGAGGCACGCACATCTAATTATGGTAATAGAAGGCAGGCCGCGCGCACGCGCACGCGCTTCAATCGACCCAAATCACAATGAAGCTCGCAGCCGCGCGCGGCTGCGTTTGTGTGCCCTATGTGCAAAATCACGTGCCCATGGTACAGGCTCCATAATAAAGGTTGAGCCGGGCGCATCGCGCGCGTTAAAAATAAAAACTATATCCATACAAATTGGGAGCGCGCGCGTCGCGCGCGCTCCCAGTCATTTCACGATGTTTTCACGATACACGACGAGAAGTATGCTAATGATTTCTAATAATTTACAGGATAATCGACGGTGGTGCGTATCACACGCGACCGCTGCCTACGTGGTCCCCTGGTGGATGGGGCGAGCATGGTTGAATGCCCCTAGTCCAAGGCAGGGTTGCGCAAGTCGCGCAAGCCGCGCACGCCTCATTTGGGACAGAGCCGGCCGTGGGAACGCGCGCGGTTGACCCCTCGAAGGGGTCTTATGCACAAAGAGAACGCACCCCTCTTAGGTGTCGAAAAGTGGTTGCCCGAGGTGAGATGTCGTGGCGAAGGGCGCCACCGACTCGGCCGCCAAGGGAGCAAACGGTGAGAGGTCGTGCTTCTTCGCTGTCCGTTCCGTGTCGGAAGGAGGGCCCAGGTATACAGAGTGGTAAACGTCACATGAACGGTGTTGTCTGGAGAGGGTCGTGGGTGGCAGGTTGAGTTCGGCTCCGACTCGACTCAGCACCCTTGAACTCCATCGAGCTTCGCGCTTGAAGTACAAATCCGCAATAGCCAATCTCTTTCCACACCACAGGAGGTTATAGTTCATCAGATCGCTCGCCTCTGGCCTACTGGCCTTTCACTTGGACTTTTTGACTTCGGCATCTTTCGATTCCAAACCGCTCTCTCAACATCGTCTCACCAGTCCACTTAAATCCGGGACATGCCCTCAAGGCACTTATGCGATGCGCACTCTTATAGTGATTCTTCAATAGTAGACTCTCTCGATCTGTACCGTGGAAATTGGCACCTTATCAATCCGCACCCTATCGATCCGTACCATGATATTGATCCAGACGCCGTCGATTTGGACTATGACAGCGATTCCTATGTCGCCGATCTGTACCCTCTTGATTCCCACTCTAGAAATCTTGAGTGGATTTATGCTCGAGCATTCAAATCACGTAAGTCCCTGATATCTGGAAGGCCTAGTATGCTTAAAATGTTTCAGAGTGGCGAGCTCTATCCTCTAAAGAACGCGAAGAACTTAAAGCTGGTTACCCTGTGACCCTAATTCCACCTGATGGCAAAACCATAAACGCCTACCTTCCTTCGGAACTCCTGAGAGGGATGTTCATATACAGCATTGAATCGAATAACATGAAATTTGGTCATTTGGCTTCTGTTTGTCGCTATTGGAGGTCTGTTGTCACCGCAATGCCTCATCTATGGTCAACCTTGAGGCTCGGAACTTGGACTGGGACGGAACGGGTCACTAATTGGTTGCAGAGAGCATACCCGAAGAAAGTTGTTATTGACACCCAGAGAGGTGGCCAGATGCATTCTATTACACCATATGCTGCACTCCAGAATGCTCTTGTAAGCACTGGCCACTGGCATGAGCTTACCATATCCTCACTCCCTCCTGAGGATCTGGCTAGCCAGCTCGGCTTCCAAGGTGCAGCGCCAATGGGTGTGCTGAGATCCTTGCACGTGGTGGCTGAGTGTGTGCACTCTCCCTCATTCACTCATCTGCTTGACCTTGTCCCAACTGAGGCTCCGCTCTCAGAACTGAGACTCCATTCCTCATTTGCCAGTGTCTACTTTTTTCAACCCAAGTGGTTCCCTGTTTTGTGGGATCTCACCGTGCTTATTGTCAATGGCAGAGATATCAATGAACCATTTGAGTTTCTTCCTTCTTTTACGCGGCTCCACACATTTGAGGCCGATCGTCTTCCTCTCCCATGGTATGATAGTGATACCAATCTTCCACTTCTCTGTACTCTTCAGAAGCTGCGACTCAGAGCCTCTTCGGTCCAATGGATGGCTGGGAGGCAATTCCCATGCCTTGAAGAGTGTGCAATCCTCCTCCCTCGTGATTGGGAGGCAGTTCAGCAGCGTGAGGTGCAATTACCATCCTGCAAGAAATTGATTTATCATGGTTATCCAATGACCACAGTTCGATATTTTCGTGTTCCTAAAGTGAACGCAATGGAGCTGAAATCCCACGACTGCAAGAAAGAGAGAGTCTATCAGCAGCTACACAATTTATGCACAACGGATGGAACAATGTCCCAGCTCGCTACACTCCACCTCACACTCCAGTGCAGTGAACAAGCCCTCATCAAGGTGCTGAGGTATCTAGGCCTTCTACAGGAGCTAGTTCTATCCACTGCCCGCCCCTCACCTTCCTTTCAAAACTTCCTTCAGCCACTGATTGCCAAACCATCGAGAGAGGACTGGCGTGATTGGTCACTAGTGGGTGGCCATCAGAAGTGGGAGCAATGGTGCTCCTCTCAAACGTGGTGCGCCAACGTCCTCCCACACCTGAAATATCTTGGCATACAGTGTCCCAATGGTATTCCTGGGTCTGAGCGCGCTGACAATGACCTATTGTTCAGAGTTCTTAAATGGACTAGAGCACATTCGATTCGGCCTTTGGAGCACCTAAAAGTATGGGAGGGGAGCGGGGTCAGTAATGTGGTTGATTACGTTTCCACTGACTACCCGGAGGAGTATGACTCAATGATTCTCAGTGGAATGGTCACACAACATCTGATCATTCAGAGTTCTACCACCGCGTTATTCCAACTTCATTCCACTATCCTCTTCCGGCAGCTCCAGAGCCTTGTGGTTGACTGGTATCACTCTCGTGACCATGAAATCCCTATTTTGCCGGACCTGGAACAAATCAAAACGCTAGAAATTTGGGATGGTATTATTCCTACATATTCTCTGAAGATCGACTTGCCATTGGTTCGTACTCTCCAGAGGCTCAAGCTTCGTGGTTCATCATTTTCTTGGATGCTTGGGAGGACCTTCAAGACCCTGAAAGAATTTCAGATTGTTGATCTACCAGACGCACCTGAGGCCCAGTCTGGGCTCGAGGAACTGCAGGTGGACATGCCTGCCTGCACAATATTAAAGTTGTGGAACATTTCTGCAAATCATCTTCACTTCCTTTCCTGTCCCAATGTCCAAATTCTTCAATGGGAGCAATCGCCAGAGTTGCCCGCCCCCGATATGGCGGGTCTCAGGTCACCGCAAATTTTCTTACGTACCTGCTCCTGTCTGCAAAAGCTTGATATCCTCATACCCCATCACCTGGGGCGAGATCCCTTGATTCAGTTTGTTTTTGGTGAGGCAGTGGGGCAAGGAGTATGGCGGGATATCATGAGTGCGGAAGTGAAGGTCTCGTTTAAAGGCTCCCCAAGCAAAGATAGACAACACTTCTTCAGTCAGATGTTTGGACGTCAGCGAGATTTCGACAAATTGTGGAAAGAGTTCACTGTCACCGACGATGGCCCGGGCATGGTGGTCACGGTCAAGGCGTCCATGTAATTAGTCTTGTACAAGGCAAGTTTGGAGATTTGTTTGCTATTCGGCTGCAATACAGCATTTCTTTTGCGTCAGGGTCGTTTTCCATTTTCATTTTACTCCTGAGAAGACTTTCAGCACAGGTCGTAAGCTCCCAGCTATCTACAGACAACCCCTGAACATATCCACCTTTCAAAATCCCTATTGAAAGACAAGACTTGGGACATCGAGCGAGACATCTGACATGGCGAACGGAGATACGTTAGAAGTAGATGATTTCCAGCCGTTGACACGACTCACAACTACAGTGGGCTTTGCCGCTGTCAAGTTCCTCGGCCTCAGACATTCGTCCCTGAACACGTCTGAGCTTCGCCTTTTAAGAGGATATACGCGGGATAGGCGGCAAGGTACAGTACCCAGGACTGATCATCAACAGAAACTGAGGAGTCGATGAAGGACAGGAGCAATAAACCTGCACATTAGCGTAGACGACTATCATTGGAGCTTAGCCGCGTAGCCACAGAAAGCAGGCTCAGTTTCCAAGAGGACATTCTGATCGTCCGTCAACTATGTGCGGAGCTAGAAACACAAGAAAATGAGTGGATCATTCGCAGGCAATAAATAAATAAATATACATGCGAACGGGCGGATGAGGGATTGTCGGCAGGCAGGGCGTAATCGGATCGGTATTTGGTTCGCGGTAGGTGGCAAGGAGATTCTCCACATCACGTTGCGTAGCGTAGCGTCAGGCTTCAAATGGCCTGTATAGTGTCGACACGGCGAGGTGCGCCCATGTCGGTACATGGTCAGCCCTGCAATAGACAGCATGGGTTCCACTGTTGCTGAACTAGTGGGCGAGGATGTTGGGCTATGTGAGCGAGAGATAAGCAGGCGGAGGGACGGATGAGTGATGGACGGTCGAGGAGGAGGTAGGTAACATGAGGAAAGGGACCAAATGCAACAGAATACGTACGAGATATCCTTTGTGGAAACTGGCGGTGGGTTGTCTGCGAAAGTAGTGTAGACGTCGCTGGCGGAACCTATGACGTTCTTCTGGACGGGAGAATTGCCATATTGGCCCGAGTGCAAATGTGTGGGCATTATCCCGCCTCACTAAGCAGACATGATGTTGTTGGTAGCTGATCAGCTGCGAGCCCGACTTGCCAAGCACTTTAAGTCGTTCGAATTTCTTCGGAAAGTAGGATCAGGAAGGCAGGTCGTCGTGAACGTGGGGCGTGGAGAGGTTCGATTTGGTCACCGGTGAAGAGTAAGCAAGTCGAGCCATTATCGAGTGGCTTCCGGGTCCAGGTTGGCCTTGTCGTCGACTGCGTCGCGGGCTGGTTGTCTAGCTGATATGTTGGCAATGGGAGAGTAATGTTGCGGTCGATAGTGTGAGTGATGACGAGAGGAGGGTGTGTCGACGCATGACGGAGGATGTCGCCTGCGAACTACAACTGGTCGAGGTGCGCAGAAAAAGGGTTGTGGCGGGGGTAACGCAACCTGGGCTTCTATTTCAAGTTTTCAAATATATGTACACTAGTATTCTAAACTCGGTACTAATCAATTCATCGCAATTCGCCATCGGAGCAGGTGCTTACCTCGAATCACTACGTCCACAGATCTGTACACCTGCTGAAATTCTGTTGGCCAAGGTTCTCTGTAGCCCTCCTCAAACAGTATGGGGGAAAGAGCATTGTTCATTTATTCGACCGGAGCATGACCCTATATCGGAAATGAAAGGTCCCCAAGTATCGTTCTCAAACTCATGGAACAGTACTTGGGAATGACATACATATCGATTATCTCACACAATACGCACACCCACAATGCCCGTCGTGTGCGAGCCCCAGTTGCCTCCGTGCCCAGGTTGTATCCCCTGTACCGCGAGTTGGTTGGCGGCTCACTCTCGTTTCGTTTGTCATCGCTTGAGTCCTCTATGTCGTCTCTGATGGTGGATGTGATTAGGACACGCTCATATACAGGCTCGGATGGTCCACTCCGGCCGTTTGGCAAGTATGTCGATGGGGGCGCTGAGATTGCGACCCGTGGGGACGATGCGGACCCATCGTTGATGCATATGTGTATAACTACGCTACTTGCTGGGTTGTGCGCGTGCTTGACGTGCTCGACGATTCGCTTGATCCTGTTGTTTGCCGCATACAAAGATGTAGCCAGTGGGCGGGCTTTGGAGAGGAGAGAGTGATCGGCGAAGTGGCACGAGGGGGTTGACCTATCCAGGACGGCGACGGAAGGGTGCCGATGATGGAGGCGAGAATGCAATGGTGAATTCAAGGCATCCCCGGAATACCGAAGAGCGGGTCGGAGCAATGAGATAATGGCCATAATAGTCCGTCAGCCAAGGTGGCAATGGATTCGACAAAGTGAGGTACGCAGATATCGGTGCATGGTCATTTCTGCATGGGGCGCTGCCGACGCTGCATATGTTGGTTCTGGAGTGGTGGGCGAGGATTGTAGGGCTATGAAACCAAGTGTGAGCGAGAGATAAGCATACGGAGGGGACGAATGAGGAGTGACGTACGGTTGTGAAGGAAAAGGGACCAGGCGCGATAAAACACGTACGAATATCCTCTGTGGAGACTGGTGGTGGGCTGTCTGCGTAGTAGAGCGGACTAGACAGAGCTGAGGGTCCTATGACATTTTTCCGGACGGGAATTCGCATTCCTTCTCAAACTCGGACTAAGAAACTGCGACTGCTGCTCGCCGAGTATCCTGCTATTGTTCGAAATCGTCTCCTACGTGGCGGACAAGGAGAGCGGTGGAGATGAGGGCGAAACAAGAGGGTGCAAGGTTCCAGGGTTCCAGACGATCATGGGGAACGGCGTCGGCGCAGAGAGGTTCGACAGAAAGGGTCAGCAAGTAGGGCCATTATATTATCGAGGAGAATCCTGTATAGTGCATTCGAGAAATGAGAGCGAGTGCTGGTCTGCCAGCCTCATTTTGGTTCTGCCACCACACTGGTCGGTCCCGCGAATTCTTGAGCACTCGATCGAGTTGTACACGTCAAGTATAAATCCGCAATAGTCGCTATCTCACCCCACAGTCGATTGTCGTTGCTGCCCCATCGTCGGATTACTAGCCTACTCGCCTACTCTTCACTCGACTTTTGCACTTCAGTATCCCTCGACTTCATACAGCGTTCTCACCACCGCCTCGCCAGATAACTGGTCCATTTATGCGGCCGCCGTTAAGGAATGCGGAGCTGTATCGGATCTTTGCTGATGCTTTCTCACCACCGCCTAGCCAAATAACTGGTCCATTTATGCGGCTGCCGTCAAGAAACGCGGAGCTGTATCGGATCTTCCTTGAAGCTTTCATGTCACGTGAGCCCCCGATATCTGTCACTGGAAGGTCTGTTGTGCTTAAAACGTTTTAGAGTGGACAACTCTATCAAACCCGGAACGTAGCAAACTTGTAGCTGGTCACCCTGCGACTCTAATTCCATCTGATGGCACCACCATTAACAACTACCTTCCCTTGGAACTCTTGAGAGTGGTCTTGCTATATAGCATTGAATCAGGTCAAATGCGACTTCATAACTTGGCTTCTGTTTGTCGGCACTGGAGGGCTGTTGTCACTACGTTACCTAGTATATGGTCCACCTTGAGGGTGGGAACCTGGACTGAAAGGGAACGGGTTGCCACTTGGTTGCAGAGGGCATACCCAAAGAAAGTTGTTATTGACACCCAGAGAGATGGTCAGGCGCCATCTGATACTTTACCATTTGCTGCGCTCCAGGATGCTCTTGCAAGCACCGGCCAATGGGGTGAACTCACTATATCTTCATTTCCTCCTGAGAATATTGCTAGTCAACTCGACTTTCAAGCTGCTATGCCAATGAACGTCTTGAAAACTCTGCACGTAGTAGCTGGGTGTGTGCACACTCTCTCATTCATGTATCTGCTTGACCTTGTCCCGACTGGGGCCCCACTTTCTGAACTGAGGCTCCATCCCTCATTTGCCACTGCCCACTTCCTCCAACCCAATTGGCTCCCTGTTTGGCAGAATCTCACAGTGCTTGTCATCAATGGCAGAAATATTCATGAGCCACTTGACCTTCTTCCTGCCTTCACCCGGCTCCATACATTTGAGGTTGATCATCTTCCTCTCCCATTCTATGATCTTGGCACAAATCTGCCACTTTTATGTACAATTCGTAAGCTACAGCTCAGAGCCTCTTCAGTCTAATGGATGCTTGGGAGACGATTCCCAAACCTTGAGGAGTGTGCAATCCTCCTACCTCATCATTGGGGACCAATTCACCAGCATGAGGTGCAATTGCCATCCTGCATTAAATTTATCTACCATGGTTATCCAATGACCACAGTTCGATATTTTCATGTTCCCCAAATGCGAGTGATGGAGCTCCGATCTTACGACTGCAAGAAACAGAGGGTCTATCAGCAGCTACGCTATCTATTCAGATCGGGTGGAAGGATTTCCAAACTCACTACACTGCATCTCACACTTCGGTGCAATGAACAAGCCTTAATAAAGGTGCTGAAATATTTGGGCCTTCTGCAGGGATTGGAGTTAACCATTTCCCGCTGCTCACCTTCCTGGCAAACCTTCCTTGAGTCACTGGTTGCCAAACCACCTGGGGATGACCGGCCTTTTTTGGGTGTGATAGATCATAAGTGGGCGAAATGTCGGTATTCTCAAACCTTGGATTCTAACATCCTTCCGCACCTAAAATATCTTGGCATACACTATCCCAAAGGCTTTTCTCAGTCTGAGTGCCTTTACTATTCCCCACTACTTACACTCGTCGGGTGGACTAGGGAGAAGTTGACTACTCCGTTGGAGCATCTGAAAGTATGGGAGGGGAGAGGGACCACAGGTGACATCATCCTGGTGGATTACATTCCGCGGGCTCAAGGTTATGACTTCGAGCTTGTCAGAGGAATGGTCACACGACATCTGCTCATTCGTGATCCTGTGGATCGATTCCTCCAGCTCGGTTCCACCATCCTCTTTAGGCAGCTCCATGATCTCGAGATTAACTACAATCATAATCACGAAATCACTATTTTGCCATTCCTGGAACAAATCAAAAGGCTGCAGATTTGGCATGGCATTATCCCTACATGTTCTTTGAACATTTACTTGCCGTTGTTTCAGACCCTCCAGTCGCTTAGACTGTGTCATTCAACATTTTCCTGGATGCTTGGGAGGAGTTTCAAGGCGCTGAGAGAATTCAGTGTTGGTGACCCTCTGGACGCACTCGAGATCCAGTCTAGGAATGAAGCGTTGCAGGTAGACCTGCCTGCCTGCAAAACCTTAAAGTTGTGGAACTTTTCAGCAAGCCATCTCGATTTCCTGTCCTGTCCAAATGTACACATCGTACAATGGGAGCAACCTCCAGTGTTGCCGACGATCGATACAGAAGCTCTCAACTCACTACGAATTTTCTTACGTACCTGGTCCCCTCTACAAGAACTTGATATCCTCATTCTCCATCATTTGGGGCGAGATCCCTTGATTCAGTTTGTTTTTTGTGATGCACGGGAGCAGGGGGTATGGCGGGATATCATGAGTGTGAGAGTGAAGGTCGCGTTTAAAGGTTCCCCAAGCAAAGATAGAAATCACTTCTTCGGTCAGATGGTTGGACACCAGCGGAATCTCGACAAATATTGGAAAGAGTTCACTGTCACCAATGATGGCTCGGGTATGATAGTCACGGTTAGGGCAGCTATGTAAATATGGTTGGAGATCGGGATTTTTTGGTAAGTTTGCCATTCCCGCGCATCCAAGTAGTCATGTTAACATTTATACGCAATGTTGCGTAGAATAGGGTATGTTCGCAGTGTCTGATTGTTTTGTCTGATTGTTGGAGGCGAAGTGGCACAACCTCCACGTGCTACGCGCACTGCTATGCCACGGACCATAGCTATTTCGTTATGAAACGCCGGTGTATATAAGCTCCTCTAGATACGACTACGAGCGGAGCTGTAGGCGAATATCGCTCTCCTCCCATACTGTAACAAATAGTCTTGATCAGGAGAATTCTTTGCTGTTCAGCTATAATACTACATTTCTCTTGTGTCAGGATAGTTGTCCATTTTCATTTGACTTCTGAGAAGACTTTCAGCATATTCTATTACAAGTCGTAAACTGTGAACTATCCACACCAACCCTTGAAACTATCCACCCTTCAGGCTCTCTATGAAAGACAAGGATGGCCTTTGACTTGGGACATAAAATAGTCCGAAGCGAGGTACCTCCCAAGCTAAGGGACCCACTGCACGGCAAATGGAGGCCTATGCTGGATAGGTGGTCGATGACAGCACCCAAGACTGATCATCTACGGAGGTCGAGGAGTTGATGAGTTGATGAGCGACAGGAACAGGTGCAATAGAAGGGTGGTCCCGATATGGGATCGACTGTCAGCGAGAGAAACTGGACGGAGAGACGAATGGAAGGTAGAGGGCCCAGAACAGTAAGGAAGAGGGACTAAGCATGATAGAACGCACACCAAATAACCTGGAAACGCCTGGCAGTGACGGTAGGCGAAGCAGGGGAACCCATGGTACCCCTCTCGAAACCATTCGCGCTCTTTCTCACCAGGCCGACGAACCGCTGTTGGTCGCTGGGCAGCCGCCACTGCAGCCCGCCAACTACGTTACTGTCATGGGAGGGATACGAGGTCCGAGAAGGTCGGCGAAAACGTATGGGCGAGGAGAAGTTCCACTTGATCATCGTGGGCGAGAGTAACAGTGAGCGATTAGGGCCATTATCGAGTTGATTCCGGTTGGCTGGTGACTGAGTGAATAGGCTTCTCGTTGTGCGCGTGGCGGGGTCGTGGGCGGTTTGGCTGGCTGATACGCTAGAAAGGAGGAGTGATGCAGGGAGTGACTATGGGAGTGATGGAGAGAGGTGAGTGTGTCGACCCAAGCCGAGAGTCGCTCAGAAATTGGGGGAGGCTGTAGCAACCCAAATTGGGGTTCTATGTCGAGTTTGCAGATGTATGTACAGTAGTATTCTAAACTATTTACTAGTCAATTAGTCACAATTCGCCGTCGGAGCAGTTGCGTACCTCGACCCGAAACTGCACACCTTAAAAACCTCTTGCCCCCAGGCTCTCTGTATCTCTCCTCGTAAAGTTTGGGGTAAAGAGTATCGTTCACTCATTCGACCGGAGGAAGACCCTATATTGGAAACGGAAGAATATCAATTGTCGTTCTAGCATCCCACACGATATGCGCCTACCCACCTTGCCTGTCGTGCGTGAACCCTGGTTGCCACCATGCCCGGGTCGAACAGTGGTTTACGAACCTCAGCGTAACAATATATTACCACTGCGCGTAGGATCAGCCGGTCCAGAAGTCATACTGCCGCCTGCGGTGATTAAAGCAAGGAAGTAGGAGATGTCGCTAACCGGCAACGTCCTAAGACACCCTTCGGCTGCACATGGAAATCCACAACATCAACACTTGCCGCGCCGTTTGCGTTGGGTTGAACGATTCTCGGGATTCTTTGATTCTTGCGACATGGGTTACGACATTGAGCGTATGTGAATGTTAAACCGCTTGGTAATTCGTCATATACCCTGTGGGGGTCGGTTCAGTAAGGCTAGTTTGAATATGACTTGCTCCAAATGATGAAGAGGATGAGCGTTGAACGAAACACTGGTGGGCCCGAGCCTTGGACGGTCCCTGTTATACGCTTGATCACATAGAGAGAATCGGGAAAAGGGACATGCTGGATGGTGTGAGTGACTGAGACCGTATGGAAGGTGACGACGAAGAGAGAAATGCACTCGAGAGCGTCGCGTTTTGGGTAATCGGGTGTCTTGTTCAGAGTACGAGAACGCGAACTGGAGCAATTGCGGAATTTCTGTGAATTCTACAAGAAAACCCGGGAATGACGGAGTGACGGAGTGTCTTGGGTCTTGGCCACAAAGGTAGCATTCACCTTAACGCTGACGATGTCGCGGTCAGCCGAGGACGAAGAGGCCGGGAGGAATACGATCACGCTCCCGTCTTCGCTGTCGACGCGGACGAGTGTCCCGCCGATCACCCGG
>Ga0307515_10018068_pt1 | contig 12797 bp, 9 predicted proteins | sample 17_EM_MG_FD_194513 | JGI IMG/M metagenome (GOLD analysis project Ga0307515, IMG submission 194513) | Populus trichocarpa ectomycorrhiza microbial communities from riparian zone in the Pacific Northwest, United States - 17_EM | ecosystem: Host-associated > Plants > Roots > Unclassified | place... | reverse complement strand
CACTACTACGTACTATATTAAAAAAAAAAAAAAAAAAAAAAAGGTGAAACTGGGTCACCTTTCGCAATCCTCGCTGGTCTCTATTTTTTTTTTTTCAAAGAACACGAGGAAGTAGAGAGCTTTCAATGCCAAAGCAAAACGAGGTTAAAGCAAGCTTTAGCTAATAAAAAAGATGCCAGGTGGGTATCGATGAGAGTGCTGTTGCCAACAAAAATCTGGGTAAAATGCGAATAGGAAAATGCCTGACTTATAATATAATTATTGATTTTAAAGTTATAATTTCCATTTTCTATAATGAATTCTTTCAATGTATAAAATAATAATTCCAAGAGTTTTTGCTTCCTACCCATGATTTTTTCTTTTATAAGCATTTTGTCTTGAAGTAAAGTTTAATAATAATAAAACTATTATATCTCATAGGGAATTGCTTGATCAGCTCTACGTATAATAATAATAATAATAATAATAATAATAATAAAAACAACAACAGATTTATATCCTATCTATTATCAAATCCTACACTATCCTATCCTTTTTAACCGTCACTAACTAACTCGCTTCCAAGCCCGCGCTTTTCAACCAAATATAACAGCTCTACCAGCTATGAGCTACCTTCAATTCTCAAAACACACCACAAAAAAAAAAAACTCTCTCTCTCATTTGCAGTCACTGACTGAAGAAAGAAACAAGAAAAGGCAGGATCTTTCTTTCATTTTCCCTAATGGAAGAAGAAGAAGAATTTCAACAAGGTCACCAAAGCCCAGTACTTTCATTTACTTCTGATGATGGTCAGGATTCTTCACAAGAAGAAGGTCTAGAAGATCCAATACCAAGACTACTTGCCATGAGTCTTGATGCCTGGAGAGATCCATCTACTTTTCAAGATTGGCTATCTTTTGGTTCACAACCAGTCCTGACTGAAACCACCCTTGTTGGTTCTTTTACCACCACTATTGTAGGCCACAGTGGTGCAAAATTCAATGAGCATGAATTGCTTGAATTTGTCCGTTATCAACAATGCCCTTCTGATAAGAATGCTATAAAGGTTTTAAATTCTAGTTCTAGAGAAGTGGGCTACCTTTGTACTTCAGTTGCTATGGTTTTATCTCCTTTAGTTGATATTCTAAAAATTAATCTTGAAGGTGAGGTGATTTGTTCAAGATTTAAATATGATACGTCTATTCCTTGTGTAGTTACAATTTTTGCAGAGTCAGCGGTTGCACAGAATGCTAAAGATTGGATTTTACAACACGGGTTGCGTTTATGTGATCAACCTGGTACAAGTCTCAGGTCATATGAGGGTATGGGGGTTCAAGAAAAGGGTAGGATAGAGAAATTGGGGAGTTTGGAACCACCAAAGAATGTGATTAAAGCTAAACTTCTTGATCATCAAAAGGAGGGCCTATGGTGGTTGGTGACTAAAGAGAAGTCTGATGAGTTGCCCCCTTTTTGGGAGGTGAAAGATGGGTCGTATCTGAATGTTTTGACAAGGCATCAAACGGATAGGAGACCAGAGCCTTTGCATGGTGGGATTTTTTCTGATCATTATGGATCAGGAAAGACTCTGACTTTGCTTTCTTTAATTGCTTTTGATAAGGTTGGCAATGTTACTGAAGGAACAGGAGAGGAGGACAGGGTAGTGTATGTTTCTAGCGGGAAGAAGAGGAAGGGGGGTGGCATGGTGAGTGAAAAGGGTACTGGAGAACAAAAAATGCATAGCCTTTTGGATAGTAATATAAAAGAAAGTTCTGTGCGCATGGCCGGGGAGTCTTCTAGTGCTTTGGTTGCTAAGAAAACACTAGTCGTGTGCCCTTCTGCTGTGTGTTCGACATGGGAAAACCAACTGCAGGAGCACACTCAAAATGGTTCACTCAAGCTATACAAGTATTATGGGGATAACAGGACGAAGGATGCAGAGGAGCTTATGAAATATGATATAGTGTTGACCACATATAGTACCTTGGTTGCTGAAGGCTGTGAACCCACACGGTGCCCTTTGATGAAGATCGAGTGGTGGCGAGTCATTTTGGATGAGGCTCACGTGATTAAGAATGCAAATGCAAAGCAGATTCGGGATTTTAGTAAATTGACCGCTAGGAGGAGGTGGGCTGTTACAGGAGCACCCATCCAGAATGGATCTTTCGATTTATTTTCCCTGATGGTCTTTTTCCGGTTAGATCCACTCTCCACAGAATGCTACTGGCAACGACTGTTTCAGAAACCACTTGCTAATGGAGATGAGAAAGGGTTCTCCCGGCTGCAGGTAATATCATGCTGCTGATTATAATGAATTTCTGTACTGTGAAATGTTATGTCCACCTAAGGTATTGAAAATCGAATTGACATGTGCAATCTGTAATATTTAGGATTACAGTTGCAGGATCTCTTGTCCCACTCCACTGAATGTTTTATGTTTTTGTGATTTTCATTTTAAAAATTCAGAAATTAATGGCAACAATTTCTTTGCGGAGAATAAAAGACAAGGATTTAGTTGGATTGCCATCCAAAACTGTAGAGACAGTTTCCTTTGAACTTTCTGGAGAAGAACGTGTACTGTATGATCAGATGGAAGCAGATTCCAAGGATGTTATTGGATGTTTTATTACCGCTGATATTCTACACAGCCACTATGTATGTGTGCTTTTTTCAGTTATACAGCTTCGCCAGTTATGTAATGATTCGGCCTTGTGCTCTATGGATCTCAGATCATTGCTCCCTTCTGACAATATTGGAGGTATTTGAGAGTTCTGCCTGTTCATATTTTTGTTCAATTTGGTTTTTGCAATTTCAATTGCTTAGAGCACCAGAAACTCTTGCGATATCATTTCGAAGATAGTTTTTTAGACAGCGCTATCACCAAAGAGTACTCTTACACACAAAACTTCTGCAGTTATTTCAAATTGTGGAAGTTCTTGCTACATTTTTTTCCCTGACAGTATGATTATAGCGTGCTTACCATTTGAACTTGTTTCCAAGCAGATGCATCCAAACATCCGGAATTGCTTCGAAAAATGATTGATGGGCTTCAAGATGGTGAAGATATTGTCTGTTCGGTTTGCCTTGATCCACCAACTGATGCTACAATCACAATCTGTGAGCATATATTTTGCAAAAAATGTATTTGCCATCACCTGCAACACAAAGAAACCGAACAAACCTGCCCAAATTGTCGGCGTCGTCTTTCTCTGCCTGACCTGTTCTCAGCCCCTCCAGAATCTTCCAATCCTGAAAACCCTAAAAAACTGTCAAGAACAACCCCTTCCAAAGTCTCAGCTCTCATAAAACTCTTGAAGGAATCTAGGGTTGTAAACTCAATCAGTAAATCAGTAGTTTTTTCACTGTTTGATAAGATGTTGGCATTAATGGAAGAGGCAGTGAAAGATGCTGGCTTCAATACATTGCGGTTGGATGCATCAACAGATGAAATAAGGCAAGCTGAAATAATCAAGGAATTTGGATCAGCAGGAGCAGACACGGTTCTGCTTGCGAGTCTCAAGACTTCAGGAACCGGCATAAACCTCACAGCTGCTTCCAAAGTCTACTTGTTGGAGCCATGGTGGAATTCAGCGGCTGAGGAACAGGCAATAAACCGTGTTCATCAATACGGACAGAAGGAGAATGTAAGAATTGTTAGATTGATTGCTAAAAATAGCATTGAAGAAAGGATATTGGAGATGCAGGAAAGGAAGAAAGCAGCGAATGAAGCTTTTGGAAGGAAACGGCCATATGAACAACACGAGGCCAGCATAGATGATCTCTGTCGCCTCTTCTTCTGGTGAGCATGCCTTGATCTTTGTTTCATGATTCTTCCAAGGACATGTAGCAATCACATCTGTAGTTTGTAATGGACATGTAGCAATCCATCTGTTTTTTCCTGCTACTCTTATGTGAATCTTGCTATGATGAGCCCCTTTGGGCAAAATTTCATGATGTATGAAGATGCTCACAGGCAATTTCTGAACTTGCTGGTTCAGCATGTGTTACAGGTAATGGATTAAGCCAAGATCTTCTGAAACATTATATTTTAAAAAAGATCTAGTCCAGGATCAAACAGGGTTAATTTAAACAGTAATTTTATCAGTTAATTATTCGTATTAGAATTTCGATAATAATTAAACAAATAAAATCTATATACCAATTCATTGTGTAAATTTATCTTTATAAAAGTTAATTCAACAATTTAAAATAAATTAAGTAGGAAAATTATATCTCTTTAGTCTAATCTGCATTTTTTTAATTAATTTATTCCCTTTTTTTTTTACGAAAACATGATTTGTTTTTATCTAGGCAGATTTTGACTGACTTTGAACTGGGAGGTTGAGGTTTTCTTTTTAAATCTTCATAATAACTGCTAATGTGTCAAGCTTTGTGTGATGTGAGCTTTTGGAAAACCCTTGGACTTGAATATTTACATCTACAGAAGCAATTTCTTAGGTTGTGCCATGATTTAGACTTTAGATGAATCCATATCTAAAGCTGGTAATGTTTGCTAGCACTATTTCTATAGGTATATGACAATAAATTGTTTATCCCAAATATTATTTTTTATTTAATAGATTTATACGGCAATTAAACTTATGAAATCTTTTTTGTATGAAATTTTTTTTATAAAAAAAATCATGATAGGCATGTGAGACTAAAATAAAAAAAGAAATCATCGATAACAAGGGTGAAATTATATTTTTTTAATTTAAATTTAAATAAAAAAATATGTCACTAATAATAAAGGGTGAGGTTGCTTTTTTTTTTTTAATTGAGGGGCAAAACATGCACTAAACAAAAAAATAATAATAACCCGAATGTTGTGGCTTAACTTGTTGAACCTACAATTTAGGTTATGGACTAAACTGAGTTCAATATTTTTTTTTTAATATTTTTTTTTAAACCGGATATATATTAAAAAATAAAAACAAAAAAAAGCTTGGGCATGCAGATATATAGCCCAGCACCCTAGGCTTTTGAAAGGAATAGCCTAGACACATGGGACATTCAAGCCTATGCCCTTATGCTTGGACCTATTTTGTTCTCATTTAAAGGGATAGACAATTTTTTTTTATAGCAAACAACATGTCGCTTGCTGTGGCAGATGACATGTTATCTGCCAATCCAGATTCTAGCCACAACTGTAGTGCTTGGAAAATCGAGCTTGTAGATTTTTTACCCAAAAAACTCATTTTCAACCCTATTCAACCTAAAAACATCATACAAACACTCTTAAAACATCTACAAATCAAATTTTCAACCTGATAAATCCAAAAAGCGGTCCAAGTCAAAAAAATCAAATCGAATAAAATTTTTCATTCTCAATATGTATATCTGTCTTTTTTAGAAAATATTGAGGTTCAAAGCAACCATTATAAAACCTCATTCGTTAAATGGAACATGTTGACACTAATTTCAGCTATTTTAGTGGTTAGAATAGGTGTTAAGGGTGACTTTTTTTTTACACCGGAAATCTGACAACTTTCTCTCTCTCCTTAAACAAATCAGAGACCGGAAAATAAAAAAAATAAATTTTATACTAAAATTAAATTTACAACAACTAAATGGATCGATTACGTATTAAATAAATTGAGAAAAATAAAATTTTGTACTAAAATTAAATTTACAACAACTAAATGGATCGATTACCTATTAATTGAAAATGAAAGGGGACTAAAATGAAGTCTTCACATGAAATTCGAAGTTACTATTTATTTTCTATTTTTTTATCTTTTTTCTTTTAATTTAGCTTTTTTTTCAATAAAAAAAAGTAATTTGATATAAATTTTGGTTTAAAATGGTTTATTGTGAAAAAATATTCGAGGATTAAATTAATTTATTTTAAAAAAAATATTATTTCAATCTACGTGTGATGTGAGATAGCGTGCATTACACATTAAACAGTAAAAGTGTCATGGCTTAGTTTTTTTATAATATAATTGTAGATGAAGATATCATGAATATTAAAAAAATAATAATAATAAAAAGAGAGTAGAAGGAAGCAAACTCAAAAGGACGTTCTCTCGACTAACTCCAACCCAGTCTAAAATGAGTGAGCCCAAAACCCAACCCAAATAAGCCCAATCCATTACACATCCTATGCTTTATCAACAGTTATTAAGGGTGAGTTTGGGAACTGATTTGCATTGTATTTTTAAAATTTTTTAATTTTTTTATTTAAAATAAAAAAATTATATTTTCAGAAAATTTTAATATGTTAATATTAAAAAATATTTTAATATATTATAAATAAAAAATATTTTAAACTGTGATCGCTAATCACAGACAAAATATAAGAGTGAGCACAACAAGAAAGAAGGAAGCAAACTAAAAAATACGTTCTCTCCCGCGCTTTTGCCCTACCATTCAATCAAATATAACGGCTCCACCTCCCTCACATTCTCTAAAAAACAACAAGATCTCTCCCTCCCTCTCTCTCTCTCTCTCTCTGTATTCACAGACTAAAGAAGAAACAAGAAAAGACTGAATCTTTCTTACATTTTCTCTAATGGAAGAAGGTCAAAAGGAGCCAGTTTCATTTACTTCTGATGATAGTCAGAGTACTTCACAAGAAGAAAATCGAGAAGGTGAACAGAAAAATGAAAGCCTGAACATGATTCTTGATGCTTGGAAAGATTCGTTTACTTTTGAAGATCGGCGATATTCTTCTTCACAACAAAGCTTGCATGATACCATCTTTGTTTGTTCTATTACCACCAAAATTGTAGGCCTCGGAGCTATAGAATTCAATGACCACGAATTGCTTGAATTGGTACGTTATCCACAAAGCCCTTATGATAAGTCAGCTATTAAGGTTTTTAATTCTAGTTCTGTGGAAGTGGGTTACCTTCATATTCCAGTTGCTAACGTTTTATCTCCTTTAGTCGATCTTCAAAAAATTAATCTTGAAGGTGAGGTGACTAATTCAAGAAATCGATATGATAGTTCTATGCCTTGTCTAGTTAAAATCTTTTCGAAGTCAGATGATACACAGAACGTTCAAAATTGGATTTTGCAGAATAGTTTGTGTTTTTGTGATCAACCTGGTCCAAGTTTCAGGGCATACGAGGGCATGGGGGTTCAAGAAAAGAATATGATAGAGAAATTGGGGACTTTGGAGCCACCAAAGAATGTGATTAAAGCTAAACTTCTTGATCATCAAAAGGAGGGGCTGTGGTGGTTGGTGAGTAAAGAGAAGTCTGATGAGCTGCCCCCTTTTTGGGAGGTGAAAGATGGGTTGTATCTGAATCTTTTGACAATGCATCAAACGGATAGGAGACCAGAGCCTTTTCATGGTGGGATTTTTGCTGATGATCATGGATTGGGAAAGACTCTCACTTTTCTTTCTTTGATTTCTTTTGATAAGGTCGGCACCCTTCCTGAAGCAACAGGTAAGAGGGATATGGTCATGTCTGTTTCTAGTGGGAAGAAGAGGGGTGGCCTAGTGAGGGGAAAGGGCACCGGAGGACAAAAAACACATACCCTTTTGGGTAACAATACGAAAGAAAGTTCTTTGGGCATGGCTGATGAGTCTTCTAGTGCTTCGGTTACTAAGCAAACATTAATTGTGTGCCCTTCTGTTGTGTGTTCAACATGGGAAAGCCAACTACAGGAACACACTCATAAAGGATCCCTCAAGCTATACAAGTATTATGGAAACAGCAGGACAAAGGATGTTGAGGAGCTTAAGAAATATGATATAGTGTTGACCACATATAGAACCTTGACTGCTGAGTGCTTTCGATGCATGCGGTGCCCTTTGATGAAGATCGAGTGGTGGCGAGTCATTTTGGACGAGGCTCATGTGATTAAGAATGCAAATGCCAGGCAAAGTCGGGCAGTCACTAAATTTACTGCTAGGAGGAGGTGGGCTGTTACAGGAACACATATCCAGAATGGATTGTTTGATTTATTTTCCCTGATGGCGTTTCTCCAGTTAGATCCACTCTCTATAAAACGCTACTGGCAAGGCCTGTTGCAGAGACCACTTGCTGATGGGGATGAGAACCTACTGCAGGTAATATCATGCGGCTGATTATATTCAATTCCTGCACTCTGAAATTTTGTGTGTCCACCCTAAGGTATTGACAATGGAATAGACAAATGCATTCTGCAATATTAGGATTACAGTATCCAGGATCTCTTGTAGTGCCACTCATCTGGATTCTTTTACATTTTTACGATTTTCTTTAAAACAATTTCAGGTTTTAATGGCAACCATTTCTCTGCGGAGAATAAAAGACAAGCTTTTAATTGGATTGCCATCTAAGACTGTAGAGACAGTTTCCTTAAAACTTTCTGGAGAAGAACGTGAACTGTATGATCGGATGGAATCAAGTTCCAAGGATTTTGTCGATTACTTTATTTTTGCTGATAGACTACGCAGCCGCTATTCATTTGTGCATTTTTTAGTTTTACGACTTCGCAAGTTATGTGATGATTCGGCCCTGTGTTCTTTGGATCTCACATCATTGCTCCCTTCTGACAACATTCGAGGTATTGCAGACTTCTTCTTGTTCATATTTTTCTTCATTTTGGTTTTACGTGAAAGTCTTGTGATATCATGTGGAAGATGGTTTTTATAGACAGTTATATCACCAAAGAGTTTCACACAGAAAACCTTCTGCAGTTATTTCAAATTATGGAAGTTCTTGCTTAATTTCTGTCATAGAGTATGTATGATCATAGAGCGCTTACCATTTGAAAACTTGATTCCAAGCAGATGCATCCAAACATCCAGAATTGCTTGGAAAGATGATCGATATGCTTCAAGATGGTGAAGATTTTGTATGTGCAATTTGCGGTTGTCCACCAACTGATGCTGTAATCACGAAATGTTTGCATATTTTTTGCAAAAGATGCATTTGGTACTACCTCCCACGTAAAGAATTCGAGAAAGGCTGCCCAAGTTGTGGTGATCCTATTTCTAAGTCTGGCCTGTTCTCAGCCCCTCGAGAATCTTCCAATCCTGAAAACACTAAAAAAACATCAAGAACAACTCCTTCCAAGGTCTCAGCTCTCATAGAACTCTTGAAGGAATCTAGTGTTGTGAACTCAAGCAGTAAATCAGTAGTTTTTTCACTGTTCGATAAGATGTTGGTATTACTGGAAGAGCCGCTGAAAGATGCTGGCTTCAATACGTTGCAGTTGGATGCATCAACGGATGAAAGAGGACAAGCCGAAATAATCAAGGAATTTGGATCTGCAAGACCAGGCACGGTTCTTCTTGCCAGTCTCAAGACTTCAGTATTCGGCATAAACCTCACAGCTGCTTCCAAAGTCTACCTGTTGGAGCCATGGTGGAACTCAGCTGATGAGGAACGGGCAATAAACTGTGTTCACCGATATGGACAGAAGGAGAATGTAAGAATTGTTAGATTAATTGCTCAAAATAGCATCGAAGAAAGGATATTGGAGATGCAAGAAAGGAAGAAACTGGCAAGTGAAGCTTTCAGAAGGCAAGGACAGAAGGAACGACGTGAGGTTAGCATAGATGATCTCTGTAGCCTCTTATCCTTCTGGACCTGATCAAACAAGGTATATACAACTTAAAGTGCCGAATATCCAAGGCCTGAACAATCCGAAATATCCTATGTAAGAATTGGCTTGGATCATGGCTTTATTCACTAAGAATATTTCTACAATCTAAATGCAGACCTCAGTCTAGCTTGAATGGATATCATCTCCTACCCGAACTAGATGCAACGTAAGATCACCTACTGGAACAAATCTGAATTTGTCAAATTAATTAGTTGGAGTTAGTTTGTTCCTTGCAATTTGTGCACAGTTCGTCGCCTATTTCATTGGTATTCAAATGCTGATGGAAATGTTGACGGAAAGAAAAACTCCGATGACATATTTTCTGTTCGACGACGTGTTTCTATTGGCAGATCTGTCGGCAATTAAAATACGGATGGAATATTATTCTAAAATATTTTATCAGTATTTTTTAATTTTCTGATAGTGATGTTAAACCTAATTATTCCAAAATAAAATCTATTTATGACTTTACGTTTATGGATTGAAGACTATTACAAAAACAAAAACTATTTGGGAATGGAAACAGAAAGGGGTTGAACATTTTATATTATTTAAATTTAATCCTTATAATTTTAATTATTTTAAATTGATAAAATTACATTTAATTTTTCCAAATATAACATCAATCAAAAATCTGATTTGTTTCTCAACACTCGAGCTAGTAGCCAATACCAAGCCAACCAAAACAAATAACAAAAAACAATTCCAAATTATTCTAATGTAAAAAAATCAAATCGAAAAAATAATTAAGAAAAAAAGAAAAAATAATTAAGGAAAAAAAAAGAAAAAATTATTACTCAAGTCATAGACCTGATTAGGCCCAACAAGCTAGATTCATTTAAATATATGATAAGAAAAATCAACAACAATAAATGGATCAAATTAAAATAAATAGGCGATCATGATAATCTGCAAAAAAAAAATGCTTGCCAAAAAAAAATATAAAACTCAACTCCTAGACAACCCAATGCTAAAAGACAAAATTAGAGAGGGGGGATTGACCTAGAAAAAGGACCCAATTTAACCCGAGTTATTAGTATGCTAAAACAGCAATCCGAATCGTGAGGCCAGTATAACCCTCACAGAAAACTAATAAATAAAATTATGATGCCCAATTCCTAACAATCCAAGCATAAAAGGATCAGAATTGAAAAGGAAATCAATTAATAAAAAGGACCCCAACAACAATAAAACACCAGCAAACTCGTTAAGTTTGCCGAACCCCGTGAGCCAAAATCAATTACCAAAAAGGACCCTAACAAAATAAAACACCAACAAAACCTGGTAAGTTTGTCAAACCTTGTGAGCTAGATCGTGCAAACAGAATAATCTAATAGAAGGTAAAATGAAAAACATTATGAATCTCAATTCTCAAACCAACCAAATGTGAAAAGATAAAATTGAAAAAAAAATATTCAAAAAAAGACTTGGTTTTACCTAGACTAACCCGTCAAAACTGCAACCTAGGTCATGAGATCAGAAAAAAACCAGTAGAAAGAAAAGTGAAGAAAATCACAAAATCTAATTTTCAACAAACTCAATATTAAAGGATAAAATCAAAAACAAATCGGTATAAAAAAATCTAAAAAAAAGATATATCTCAGTCCGAATTAACTTTTTAAACTCGTGACCCAAATCATGAGACCACAATCCTCCTATCAAATTAAATCATGAAGTCTAATTCTTAACCAATCTAATATTAAAGGATAAAATTAAAAAAAAATATTTTAAAAAAAATTCAAAATAAAAAATAGATAACAATAAAAAAAAATTACGATAAGAAGAGTTAGAAGATGAAAAAAAATGCTAACAAAGTGTCATTGTTGCTAGCTCCTCTCCCAACAAGCATCAACTTGCATGAAAGCTCTGGTTGCATCGCTTCCAACGCCACTAAGGGATTCAATGTTCATTCGTTGAAGGAATCTTCACTCGCAGCTAGAACATGACAGATTCTCCATGCATTGATGTGTGTCATGCAGGTGCCAGCCAAGTTTCCATGTCCATTGACTTTATCCTACTGTATCATATTTATCATATTTGTTTTAATTTCAATTTCTTCCATAAATACTTAATTGTTTATATAAATAAAATTTTATTTTATTTTATTTTTATTTCCCACATTCTATTTTTAATCCCCCATATTCGTTTTTTTTCTTATATATGTATAATTTTTAGTGCACAAGAAAATATAATGAATAAAAAAAAATAAACAAGGGAGAGCCCAGACCCTGACCCAAAAGGCCCAGCCCATTACACATCCCAATTGTCTTTAACTAACTCTCTCCCAGCCCGCGCTTATACTCTTCTATTTTATCAAATATAACGGCTCTACCTCCTCCCCTCACATTCTCTACACACAAAACCTATCTCCCTCTCTGGCTTTCTCTCTCCCTCTGTTCACGGACTAAAGAAAGAAAAAAGAAAAGAGTGAATCTTTCTTTCATTTTCTTTAATGGAAGCAGAATTAAAGGAAGAACAAGAAGACGCACTGGGCCTTTACATGAATCTTGATGCTCGTCCAGATTCTTCTTCGTTTGAAGATTGGAAATATTCTTCTTCACAACAAACCCGGTATGAAACCAGCCATGTTTGTTCTTTTATAACCCATATTGTGGGCCTCAGAAGCCACCCTGCTATAGTATCCAGTGACCATGAATTGGTTACACTTGTACGTTATCCACAATGCCCTCGTGATAAGTATGCTATAAAGGTTTTCAATTCTACTTCTATGGAAGTGGGTTACCTTCATGATCAAGCTTCGGCTGTTTTATCTCCTTTAATTGATGCTCAAATGATTAATCTTGAAGGTGAGGTGACTCATTCAAGAAATGGAGATGTTAAGTACTCTGTTCCTTGTCTAGTTAGAGTCTTTTCAAAGTCAACTGATCTAGAGAATGTTAGACAATCGATTTTTGGAAATACTTTGAGCTTAACTGGTGAGCCTCGTACAAATCCCGAGACAAATGAGAGTAAGGGGGATAAAGAAAAGGGTAGGATAGAGAAATTGAGGACTTTAGAGCCACCAAAGGAGGTGATTAAAGCTAAACTTCTTGATCATCAAAAGGAGGGTTTGTGGTGGTTGGTGAATAAAGCGAACTCTGATGAGTTGCCCCCTTTTTGGGAGATGAAAGATGGGTTGTATGTGAACGTTTTAACAAGGCATCGAACGAATAGGAAACCGGAGCCTTTGCATGGCGGGATTTTTGCTGATGATTATGGAACGGGCAAAACTCTAACTTTGCTTTCTTTGATTGCTTTTGATAAGGTTGGCAATG
>Ga0307515_10018067_pt1 | contig 12797 bp, 13 predicted proteins | sample 17_EM_MG_FD_194513 | JGI IMG/M metagenome (GOLD analysis project Ga0307515, IMG submission 194513) | Populus trichocarpa ectomycorrhiza microbial communities from riparian zone in the Pacific Northwest, United States - 17_EM | ecosystem: Host-associated > Plants > Roots > Unclassified | place... | reverse complement strand
TCGCGGTTGTAATGCGCAACGGAGACCCACCAGTCGGCCTTACTTTTGATATACCTCAGGATGATGTTCTCGATGGCCGTGGGCATGCCGGGGACCTTCCAAGGTATATTGGCCTTCCAACACCTCCAGGCTTCCGATAAGTGCTGCAGGATCGTCTTGGCCTTATTTTGCTTGATAGATTCTGGCATCATGTCCAAGATATCGTGCATGACCGCCGCGCGAAGTTCCAGATCGTAATGAGACTCGACACGCTGCTTAGTGACCGTCTTGGCGACACCTTTGCTGTTACGACCTTCGAACTGGCGAGCGAGAAGGTTTCCGAGCCACCGCTCAAGAAGAGGAACGATACCGCGCATGAAAAACAGCCAGACTCTCCAACCGGGGGCCCAGAAACCACAACCAGGACCCTTTCCAACCGGACCGGTGTTGAAGCGATAGTAGATGAGATGCTTCAAGTCCTTCGTCATCCGAACTTGTCTCATAAGCTGGGACATTCGTCAGTCACGCAGGACGGAACGACAAAAGAGTATCGCGGACCTTATACTTGTACCTATACATTCCCGTCAAAGCACCGATATGAGCGAAGATGTATTGGATGGCATCGGCAAGTTGGAAGGCATCGACATTGCCGAGACGGTATTGGACGTGGGCATCCACAATGAGCTTGGTCAAACGAAGAATTTCTCGACACAAGTGGAAGGCATTTCCGAAGCGGGATTTCTTTCGTTCCTTAGTCGTAAGGGTCCTAGGTGAAGTAGGTTAGCGAACCGTTTTTGATACTTAATCGTGTGACAGCCATACTTGACTGGCTTCAAGTTCATGTTGTAATCGAGATGCAGGTAGTTCAGGTTCTACGCACACTGTCAGCACAACCCTCCAAAGCGTGAAACGCGCGGCCGTACCTTTCGATGGATTAGTAGATTGAGCATATTGTAACCCTGCCTGCAAACTTGCAATCCAGCTTCGACCCAATCCAAATTAGTCGTCTGGAAGAATTTGGTTGCCTTGAGTTGCCTAAACAGGTTTTTCCTCGTCATCGCCTTCTCAGGCTTCGTCTTGAGCTCGTTCAGAACGAAGCACTTCAACAGCTTCTGGTATGACACCCGGACTTTGACAGGTTGATTGGGGGGACAATGTTCGAGGTACCAATTTTTGACGAGCGGGATATCTTGAGCACGGCGCGTGCGACCCGATCGACGGTTGTAGGGGTCTGGAGCCCACCAAAGGGCGATAGCGTCGGCGGTAAGATCATTCTCGAGCTCTTTGTCCTCGAGGAAGGGGGCGACCACCTCGGGAAGTTCGAAGTCATCGCCCTCTGCACTGTTTGGTCCGAAAATGGAATCTTCATGTGAAACCGGTGGGGCATTCTTGGGAACCGCAGCCCGGAGGGAGATAGGGTTGATAATCGCATCGAAAAAGAAGGCGGGCAGGTTTGGATCCTCGGTACGGACGTACACGTTCTTGGGGGCGTGATAAGGGGAGATCTTTACCGAGCGGGGGAGGGAATTGTAGAGATGGGGGAAGGCGACTTTGTACTCAGTGCGGATCTGCTGGCGGATAATGACCTTGTTGATATCGTTGAACTCGTTCCAATCTTCGTCAAACGTGTCCATGTCCCTGTAAAGGGGCTCGAATTTGGGGCCGCCAGGAATGGCCACGTTGAGCGCCTTCGCTGTGAAGAACGAGTTCTTATCAAAGAGGTAGGAAGCGTTGATGTCGGTATGGTCGGAAAGAAGTGTACGACCGAATCGGTAGAGGTTGGCCATTACCGGCAAAGAAAGTGACCAGTACCGGTACGATGGACCGTTAACTGCGGGGGTGTCAACTAGAGGCTTCGGGTCGTAGAACCAGTCAATGATGGCAGCATCTTCGTCCTCGTCCATATCCAACTGGATGGCTTCAAGAGGTTCGACGTCCAACACGTTGTCTCCGTAGTCCAGTGGGGGCTCTTCGTCGTCAAAGGGCGGGAATCGCATGCGTTTGAAGTGCCGTCGGTCGCGTTTCTCACGTCGCATCGCAAGCCACATGGTGCTCCATTGAGCGTGGTAGACTGGTTCGATAACCCGGGGGACTTGATTCACGAACGTGATCGCTCCGGTGATATGATACAAGACAGGGACTTCGCGGACTTGCTCCCAAGGATAAGGTATGTTCTCCAGTAACTTCATAACCGCATGGGGCACGTACTTGAGCGCGCCCAAATGGACTCGTTTATCGTTTCGGAACTTGCGGTTGCTCATATCTCCATGGTCTTTGATGATTTTTCGTACGTGTTCCGGGGGCAAATCCTACAAAGCACGACATCGAATATCGCGTCAAACTTCGCGGGTCTGCTACAAAAACCACGGTTACGCACCTGTTTCCCCATGTCCACGTAACCTCCAGTGCGCTTCTCACCGTAACGCCTTTTCTGCATCTGTATCCACTTCTGGGATTTTTGGGCCAAAACTTCAGGCGGGATTCGTGAACCGGAAGGCCTCGCCGAGTGAGGCATTCCTGGTGGGGGCGGTGGCATCCCAGGGGGAGGCGGCACCATGCCGGGCGGGGGAGGCATAGAGTAACTCATGGTCGTCGTCGGCGAAGACGAGGACGGTGAGGGGTGAGCTGACGCGGGCTTTGAAATTGCGATGTCTTTCGGCAAACTCCGACCACGCCTCGGAAGAGTCATCAAAAATCATACGGTACGGCGAGCAGGGTATTTGTAGTGGGAGATGATATCTTGCACGATGCTTCAAGACCTGGCTTTGTCTATGTGTTCACTCGAGAGTGGCCGAACGTGCAAATTGACGGGCAAACTTGGTCAAAGTCAGCCTAATCTCGTTTGATGCCACTCAGATCGCGAAGCGATGCAGCGTGCATTCTCTTTACCCTTCACGCGGGTCGTCGGAACGGGGCCCCACCTCGGGCTTGATAACGAGGTAACGTTCTGTACCACTGGTGTTCTGCAAAGATAATGCTTTGTGGATAACCTTCGTTTTGAGTCGTTTCGCAGACATCTTCCTGCCGTTATCAAGCTTTTTCGGAATCTACTCAGGTCACCGAACACTGGGGATCTCTGTTCCGTTGTCCTCAACGTCTACCACAACGGACAGTAGGAAAGATGAATAGAGACTTTCCACTGTAACACTACTACAAGCTCGAGCACCCCGCATGTTCATCCGATAAGTGTTTAGCGATACTGGGGAGGGTTGGAGGGTTGGGGAGATCCTTCTCCCCTATTTTACCGTGCATTTTCGCCCTTTCTCGTTCTTTGGATTTAACAGCCTACGATCTCATTTGGTGGACGGATTTACTGCCAAGTATCCTGGGGCCTGTTAGTTCCACCCACGAATGCTCTTCTGTTTGCGACGCACCTCCGTCAACGACTATTTCCTGGCCATTTGTATAAAATCCTGCCGGCGAGGCAAGGTATATGACCGTGCCAGCGATTTCTTGGGGCCTTGGCATCGGACATCAGGAATTATCTCAGAACGCTGACGGAACTCTCACTTTCCGGCCCTGTCAATAGGGATGGGGACAATGGGCTTCCCAATCTTGTTAACCATTTCCGTACCCTCGATCGTGACTTTGGTCATTTCAGACGGGAAAACACCGGGTGCTATCGCGTTGACTTCTCTACAGTGAGGCTTTTGCTTCGGCTGGATCGTTGGTCACCCACCCCTGACGGGGATGTTCTTCAATGCAAACTCTGTCGCCATCATCTTGGTCAGATGCGCCGCTGCCGCTTTGCTACTATTGTACGCGAACTACGAACTTTCTCAGCGTTATTTCGCGGTAGTTGTGGGTTTTGGAGGCTTACGTGCTCCTGGGCAAGCTTCATGCTGCCACTGACACTCGTGATGTTGATCACAACGGAACTGTACTGCGTACTGCCTTTGGCAAGCAAACCGAGGAATGCGGTGGTGACGAAGTACATCGAGAACACGTTGATCTCGTACAACTTTGCCCACTGTTCAGAAGTTTGTTCACTAAACATTGCCATTCCAAGAGTCTCCGGATCTGCGTGCTCCGGCGCGTCTTTCCGATTCAAGAATCTGGATACGGGGCCGACCTGTCCAGCGCTAGGGTCTTGGTTAGGTTTGAACCGCAGGAAGGTGACAAGGGGTTTACTTGTTGACAAGGACGTGCAATACCCCATCAGCATCCTCAATGACCTTCTTGGCTGCAATGATGCTATCGCGGTCGGTCACATCAACAACGATCCTAGGGGAACTTATCAGATATTCCGATCAAACATAGGTTGTTGAGGCTCACGGAATTACCGCGAGGTTGTGCTGAGATAGTTCATGAACAGCCTTGTCCAATGTTTCCTTCCTACGACCACCAATGTAAACTTTGGCACCGCTAGCGGCCAAACCTTCAGCAATAGCGTAGCCGATCCCGCTTCCGCCACCTGGTTATCTTATCATCAACCCTCCTGTACTGGTCTCAAGGTTGTTCATATTCTCGCCTGTTACGAAGGCGACCTTTCCCTTGAGGTCGAAAATTTAACTGAGGTGCATGGTCCTGGACATGGCGGTACTGGAGTGGGGTGTAGAAGCCTGAACCGATGGCGTCAAACAGGGACCACTCCAGTCTGATGTCCTTGAGCTCGGACGACCAGACCAGCAGACATACGATTAAAGTTAACTCAGTATATATGTCCTATACACAGACCACAGCTGCTTTGCTTCTGTACCGAGTGCATGCAAAACATGTACAGCGGGGATGGGCTATTCCGCGGAGGTCGGCCAAACGAGGGACGACCGGAGCGATCCGTGCCAAGTCTTATGCGAGCCTGCCCTAAAGATCGCCTCCTCTACCAGCGAAGGAGCCCAACCTGTCCATTGCCGTCGACGATAACCACCAAGGTCAGTATCCTCTCCGCAGCAGTCCATCGCACACAGCCTGGCTTACTATTTCTTACCCTCTTTTTTTGCCCATTTTCCTCCGCCTGCGCCGCTGGTACTGCGCGCACCGCCACGTCTTATCACCATCAATCCAATCTCCTTAAAAATCACGATCCAAACATCAGTTCCAGTCGTCAACTCCCATCCTTCTTGTAAACTCTCCCCCTAACGAACTAACGAATAACCTATCACCATGGAAGATGAAGTAGCTGCCCTCGTGAGTGTCCGTTTGTTGCGAGAAAAGTGCCCAGCTTACGAATAATCAGGTCATCGACAACGGTTCCGGAATGTGCAAAGCCGGCTGTAAGTACATTTTTCAACTCCCTTCTACCCTTCCCTTCGCTAACAGCCCTTCCAGTTGCTGGTAAGTTTGATATCGTAGCTATCGCGCTGGCGATCTGTTGAGCACGTCATAGGTGATGATGCTCCTCGTGCTGTTTTCCCGTATGTGTTTGGTATTGGCGAGTCCTTTCCAGTCGCTCACTCATCCCATAGATCCATCGTCGGTCGCCCACGTCACCAGGGCGTCATGGTCGGTATGGGCCAAAAGGACTCCTACGTCGGGTAAGCCAGCTCCTTCCCGCCTCACCCAAGCGCCCTCTGATTCCTGTTCAGCGACGAGGCTCAGTCAAAGCGTGGTGTTCTTACCCTCAAATATCCCATCGAGCACGGTATCGTCACCAACTGGGATGACATGGAGAAGATTTGGCATCACACTTTCTATAACGAACTTCGTGTTGCTCCCGAAGAGCACCCCGTCTTGCTCACTGAGGCCCCCCTCAACCCCAAGGCCAACCGTGAAAAGATGACCCAGATCATGTTTGAGACCTTCAATGCTCCCGCTTTCTATGTCGCTATTCAGGCGGTCTTGTCCCTCTACGCCTCCGGTCGTACCACTGGTATCGTCTTGGACTCTGGTGATGGTGTCTCCCACACTGTCCCCATCTACGAAGGTTTCGCTCTTCCCCACGCCATCCTTCGTCTCGACCTTGCTGGTCGTGATCTTACGGAGTACCTGATCAAGAACTTGGGAGAGCGTGGTTATGCCTTCCATACCACCGCCGAGCGTGAAATCGTCAGGGACATCAAGGAGAAACTTTGCTACATTGCGCTCGATTTTGAGCAGGAACTCCAGACCGCCGCCCACTCTTCAGCCCTAGAGAAGAGCTACGAGCTCCCCGACGGTCAGGTCATTACCATCGGCAACGAACGGTTTGTGGTCACTTTTTCTCGGATTTTCTAACTCGCTGATCGAGCAACCTAGATTCCGTGCCCCTGAGGCGCTCTTCCAGCCTGCCATGCTCGGTCTTGAAGCACACGGTATTCACGAGACGACGTACAACTCGATCTACAAGTGCGATCTCGATATCCGTCGTGATCTGTACGGAAACATTGTTTTGTCTGGTGGTACCACCATGTTCCCCGGTATTGCCGATCGTATGCAAAAAGAGCTTGCTGCTCTTGCCCCGTCGAGCATGAAGGTTCGTCGAACCTCTTGTCGCGCCTGGACCGTGTGAGCTCACTTTTGTATTTTTATAGGTCAAGATCGTCGCTCCTCCCGAGAGGAAGTACTCGGTCTGGATCGGTGGATCCATCTTGGCTTCCCTTTCCACCTTCCAGAATTTGTGGTGCTCGAAGCAGGAATACGACGAATCTGGTCCCGCTATTGTTCACCGAAAGTGCTTCTAGAGTATTGGCCGAATGAAATCTTAAATGGGGCGGCAAGGGGATCACCGTTCGTGCGTTGTTTAGCTGGTTAGGATTCTTACTGCGTACTGTTTTGTAAATTTCTCGTCACGCCTGTCCCTTTTTTCTGCCCACTAAATCTGGATCGGAATATGTGCTATTGTGTCTGATCAGGCTCGTTTGATGCGTTCAGTACGGTCTGCTCATCACATCATCACCGAGCATGTCCGGCTCCAATTTCTATGTCCGCGACCCTGCAGGAGCGGTTGAACCTCTTCCATTTCGCAGGCGGTATCCACAGCGCCGAATACAAAGTTATAGATGTCCGTGAATTGTCCGCCATGCGGTCGAAGTGATGCAGATGAGCCTCGCTGGGTGAGTATGTGAGGTCTGCATATTTGTGACGGGACGGATCTGCGCCGGCCTTAGCTTGACGGAGGTTTTATCGGATTCGGCGCCAGTGCTCGGGTTCAGACAGGGGCGCCAAGTAGTTCTTTGGGCGTCGGTCTTCGTAAGCTTCATTCATGAATAGGAGCGCGAAATAGAAACCCTGTCGCTGCGGCGCCCACCTCTCTCTCCTCTGCCCCCAAGCGATTCCTCCGCTCGTACGAGGCTTCCTCCAACCTCCTCTCTCCCTTCCGCAGCCCTTGCGGGCTATCCTAATGCCCAACTACTCCCTCGACGAACGTCCCGACGCCTCCGTCACCAACACCTCTTCCACCCTCAGACCCATTGTCGTCAGATCCTCCAAAAAGCACAACCACTCCAAATTGGAATTGTCCTCCGACGATCAATGGCTTCCACCCCCTGTGATCGCGAAACAGTACGGCATCGAGTGCCAGGTGCGCAAACAGACAAAGTTCAGGCAGAGTAGACTCCGGGTCTACTGGGACAACTTCACGAGGAAGCTTGGGAACGGGACCGCTCCTTCGACGTCGTCTGTCCCGGATGGTAGCACGGTCGATGGATCTCATCGTATGCGCGAACCTCTCCCCGGCCAGCCAGACGACGAGGTCGACGAAGTGGTTGTGGACCGTGTCTGGTTCGAGGAACAAAACACTTCTTCTACGGAGACCGAATCCCTCTCTCCCGTCGAAAAATACGGCGACAATCCGACCGGTGGTACAAACACGGACCGCGAGAGTTTGGCCGTGGTGGAAGGTTTCTGGGCAAAGTCAACCTTCCTCTTCATTCTTCGCTGGAGGATTTGGCCCGCATTTCTAGGTTTCTTCCGTCTCCGGTTTATTGACGAGAGATCGGAAGCCCACTACTCAAAGGAGACTTGGTTCTTCAGGAAAACTCTCGCTTTGCTCTGCTCTCTGTTCTTTATCGGCAACTGGATCCTTGGAGTCGCCTTCCTTTCCCGACCTGCCACGCTTCCCGACAAAATATTCTATTATGGTGTACGCAGCGGTTGTTCGACCCAAAAAAGCGTCCTCTAATCAAATTTATTTTTGTTTCTTCATCTAGGTTGCCCCCGCCCTCACTGTTCCTTTGGTCTTCATGGTTATCTATGATTTCCCCCGAGACCGTCCGTGGTGTTACCAGATATATCTCATGTTCTCCATTTGGTCTTGGTCCCTGTTCCAAACGATATCGATGTGCGTGCTACCGCCAAGTGTTACCCGTTCGCATCGTTTGCTCAACTTTCAAATCAAACTAGGCACATTTGTGGGTTTTACGAAAAGAACTCACCAAAGTCCTACCCCTGCGGATCAAAGGACTTCCTGACAACTTTCTAGTACGTCTCAGATAGTAAGGCCTCCGACCTATTGCTGACTTGTACATCCTCGTAGCTATACTTCTGCGCTTCAAACACTTGGTCTCTTCGGACTTAACTTCAACCGTTTCCCGGCTGTCTGCGGAGCTATAGCTTTCTTTGCCACGTTGGTTACCCTCATTATTTCTCCCCATGTTTCCCTGCTAACCACTGTCAACTCGATATCTTTAGCTCGTGCGCGTTATTGCTTCCAGAGGAGCCAGGGTACACGAGGAATGCCGTCAACTTTTTGGCTTTCCAGGCGTTCTTGCTTTATGTTCATTATATGAGAGAAAACGTCGAGAGGAGAACGTACACGTTGAGAGATCAACTCAAGATCCAGTTCAAGGCGACCCAGAAGGCTCAGGTTAACGAAAAGAAGGCCGCGGATTCAAAGCGGCGGCTGACATCGTGAGTTTTGCTCTCGGATATGGTGCTCATAATTTTCTCAACTTCGGTATAGATATGTGTTCCATGATACGTACCTTCACTTGTGGGTGTTACTCTGCAGAGAACTAATTTTCGTGTGATATCCACAGGTCCGAGTTCCTTTGAACACAGCTCGTATGTCGCTCTGCCCCTACCAGAGTCCTCGTGTTGATCATCTTCAATTGCAGTACTCGCCGTCCAGAACATGAGCGCTTGTGGCGTTGTTTCTCAGTCCCATGAGGTCGAATTCAACGCTCTCGAGGGAAGTTTGAACATGATGTCCAAAGTTTTGAATGATGTTTTGGATTTGTGAGTTAACCGCAACGAGTATATTCCCCTGTGCTTTCTAACCGCACGTGACAGCCATCGCATGGATAGCGGCAGATTTGAGAGTTTCAACAAGGTAAAGCGCTTATTCTCCGTGAATTTCTCGGGGTTCTTATTCTTCATCGCCACCTAGCCCTATGTATTCCATCAAGTCATGGAATCGCTTTTCACGCCTCTGCGGCTTGATACTGATTCACGGAGACTGAAATTCGAGACTTATCTGGACCGATCGATCGATGAGGTAAGGACTCCTCCACTTGTGGGAAACGCCGATTGGTCTGGCTTGTACTTACCCCTAGATCATTCACAGGTCGCCGGGCGGGCTTTCCTTGCTGCAGTGGGACAGAGTGAGGGAGAAATCTCGGAGAATCTCGTCAACTGTGATGGCGTGGTTGTCGGTGATGAGAACAGATTGAAACAGATCATCACGAACCTTGCAGGGTATGAGCACAGCCTTCCCCCCGCAGTACTTGATCTGACTCTGGGCCCTTACGCAGCAACGCTTGTAAATTCACCCCTGCTGGTGGAACGATCAGTATCTCGACCAAGCTCCTTTACCCCGATCCCGCAGAAGTTGTTCGGATGACCGGCGAAGTATCGAAGGAACGGCCCGTTTCCGGATACTCGACCGGACCGAACGAGCTGTCCGAAGACCGGCTGAGCGAACACAACTACTGCACGGAGCCTCCAAAGCCTTTGGAGAGGATTGTCGTCAGGATCGAGGTCACCGATACTGGTTACGGAATCCAGCGGAAGGAGATGTACCAGACGAATTTGTTCAGTAAGAAAATCACTCCTTGCGTCTCAAGGTGTTATGCTGATGAACGCGATTGAAGATGCCTTCAACCAGACGGAGGCCGGCAGGCAACAAGGCGGCAAAGGCACTGGTCTCGGATTGGCTTTGGTCAGGCAGATCGTCAAGCTGAGCGGTGGAAGGCTAGGAGTCTCCTCAAAAGTTGGCCAAGGTTCTACGTTCTGGGTCGAGCTTCGTATGTCCTCCCCCTTGTATTGTTGGGCTAGTCTAACGACCGCCCTCCTAGCTCTCGGAGTAGGTGTAAGCGCGCTTTCGATCCTCCCGAAAGAACAGAGGCCAACATTAGAAGACCTTGGCCCACAACAACCTGTCCCTTTACCACCATTACCTCCGACGCCGGAGACGGAAGTGCAGCACAAATCAGCAACGGTCTTGGAACAAACGACTAGTCCTGACGGGCTGGTTCAACTGATGCCTCGTAAACGCAAAGCTGGAGAGGCGGGTGAGCACAACGGGGGTTGCAAAGGTCCCGGTCTCTTCGCTCCGAACATTGTTATCCCTTCCATAGCCGGGGAAGACGACGAAGACGGATCCTCGCGATCCGGAACGTCTTCTGGACCTCCGTCAGCTTCAGTTCAAAACCCCGGTTCAACTCTTGTTTCTACTCCTGAGACACCAACAACCCCGCCGCAGCAGCAGGGAACTCAGCCAGAGCATTCGGGACAAATGCAGGGAATAAAATCTCCGAAACTGGTGACGAGGCCGACGCACGTTGACCTCCCACCCCCACCAGAGCTTAAGACTCTGCAGTCGCCTCTGAAGACTCCTAGTCCCTCGGCGAATCGTCTACCGCAGCTCGATATCTCGCCTGGGTTACAGGTGTTGGTGGTCGACGACGATAAGATGACGAGGATGCTCTTCCAACGGATGTTGGGACGACTGAATTGTTCGGTCACGACCGCTGTCAACGGTTACGAAGCCCTTCAGTTGATCACGGGAGATCAGGATGTTTCACAGACCCCAGCTGAGGAGGAGCATGAACACTCGTTCTCGTATGGCGAGGACCACGTAAGTATCGTGGAGGGGGAGAAAGAGAACGAAAAAGAAGAGAAGGAGAGTAGGTTCGCGATCGTGTTTTTGGACAACCAGATGCCGGTGATGTCTGGTGTGCAGATGGTGAGGAAGTTGAGGAAGTTGGGGAAGAATGATCTCGTTGTGGGAGTCACAGGTGAGAATTTTCCTCTTTTTTCTCTTACCCAGCTCGATGACTGATGGGTGACCGTTTTGCGTGGGTTTATGTAGGGAACGCGCTTTTACCTGACCAGGAAGAGTATCTGGAAGCCGGTGTTGATCACATCCTGACGAAACCGGTACGAGAAGAAAACGTGAGGAAGATGCTTGCCGTTGCGGATGAGCGGAAGAAAGCTCGTTCGCCGGGTGGTTCGACGGCATCGACCCCAAAAACACCCCCACCTGACGCAACATGATGATAGTCTCGTCTTCTACGTGTTCCATCACCCTCACTCCTCACCCCGCCTCCGTCGTTGAGGCTCTCCTCCACGGCATTCTGACCTTGGGACTCGTGTATATTTATCCTCTGTTTTTTTTTTTTTTTGGGATTCTGGTTTTTTATTCCTTCCTCTGCGGTTTTGTCGTGAGCAATTTGTGCAACGTCAAACCTCAGGCAATGACCCTCCTCTCCCCTTACCGCCCTTCACCGCTCATAGACTTTTCTTTCATGATTACTTATCCATACATTATCTTATCCACCCATGTCATTGCATCCCTTACTTATCCGCACACACATTCTCGTCGTACTAACGGTTGTCATGTACAAAGTATCAAATCTGGAGTACCATACTGTTTTCCTCATGCCGCGGTGCCGCGCTCACGACACCACGTCTCTTTCACAACTTCACCCAAGGAAAGTTACGTTGTTATGTACTTATGTTCTTACCCTTGACTTCTACTTTGATCAAAGGAAATTTAGAGGACCGTTTTCCGCGCGATCTTATGTATTGGGCCGGGGGCGTGTGTCTAGCCTCCTGGGTGATCTGATAGGGGTGGCAAAGTTGCACACGGAGTTCATACTGAACGTGAATGAAAAAATCCGCGAGAAATCATAATGGGTTGTAATTAATTGGTTTTGGTATAGTAACTCTCCAGCGATGTCTTAAATCCGTCGTAGTCGCGGAGCGTGAACGAGCCCGGTGAATCTTGGCAGCGCTGAAGAAGTTTGATCAGCCGTTCAGTATGAGTCCTGTTGAGCGCAGCATGCTGTACGAGTTCCGCGAACTCGTAGTCTTCCCTGGAACGAAATGGACGCCATGACTCGGTATCCGGTGTTTCCGTGGGCTTTGAATTTGAGCGGTCGCTCAGGAGCTCCTTGGATTCCTCGGAGCTGGCGCTGAGGGTCCGAGTGTCCGACCTCCGGCTGTGAGCCTGGTGATCCTCGATCGCAATATCGCCGGCGTTTGGGATCCGCGCCCCCAACCCTATTAATCTCAGGGTAAGCAAATCTGTGGGCCACACCCCTGGTCCACACTCACCAGCACCGCTTGCACTTGCATTGACGGATGGTTCTTCCGATTCCCCAACCCCCGGACGGAGATCCTCAGTAACAGGCTCAACCGCAATCTGAGTCTGGTCGTCTGCGTGGAAATAGAATTCATGGGGTCACTTTAACAACTTTGATACAACATGCGCGACATACCGTTCCCTCCCAGTTCAGGATATGCGCCGCCCCTTATGCCAATGGCCCTGAGGACAGGTTCCACCCGTTCTCCGTGGGTCCGACGGCACGCTTTCTCGTGCATGCCGTACCCTCTCACATTGAAAACCCTGTCACAGTGAGGGCAATGCTTTTCTCCGTATGCTGGGCGCCGTTTTATTTTCGTAGGCTCGGGAGGCATTAATGACGGTGGTGGGTGACGGTGGTGGCACTCGGCTCGGA
>Ga0307515_10018066_pt1 | contig 12798 bp, 12 predicted proteins | sample 17_EM_MG_FD_194513 | JGI IMG/M metagenome (GOLD analysis project Ga0307515, IMG submission 194513) | Populus trichocarpa ectomycorrhiza microbial communities from riparian zone in the Pacific Northwest, United States - 17_EM | ecosystem: Host-associated > Plants > Roots > Unclassified | place... | reverse complement strand
AACAATTTTTTGAACTTTCAGGTAGGTCTGTCCGTGTCCGAACCTTTTCTCCCAACCTCAAATTTCCGTGTCCGAACGTTTCACCGGACCCGCCCGGCGAACCTCCTCCCTTATTTTCCGGGGTCCTTGGGTCAAAGCACCATGGGAATCCAGCTCCGAAAGACTCGCCTGTTCTGCTGGTGCGGGAGGGGTTCCATGCCGAAATTGTTGGTGGACGCCATATGTATACCATCGTGAGTCTTAGGTCTCGATGCCCCCCTTCCCGGGTTCTCAACCTTCTCGCGGACTCCGGCGCGACCACCAACACACCACACCTTGTTCTCTTACCTCAGCTTCTACACTCAATGACACTTCATACCCTTTCCCAATCACTCGAATTTCCACCAGCCGCATGACCGACGCGATCGATTTCATTCAGAACGTCAGCCAGACGCGTGCTCCCGAGACCCACCTGAGACTCGTGAACGCAAACACCATCAGGCCTCCCAACCACACTAGCCCCAGCCTTACCCATGACGCTCCCGATGACGAGAGTGAATGCGATTTCATTGGCGGACCGTTCGCCATCACCGAGTCCGACCTCGGCTCACCCACAACTCTAGTCCACACTCTTGGCGTGCAAGGACTCGAATCACCAAACTCAACGATATCCGACCACCTTCGTCGTATCTACGGCTTGGTCTTCTGCTAAAAAGTAGTGATGTGCTACTGAAGAAGGAACTGAACGGTCCCGAAGACGAGGGAGGTGACTCGGTGAACGAATTAATCGAGCGACGAACCCTGTGCATTCGTGGAGATCTTGAACGTGCTCCCGAACGTGGAAGAAGTCATTGTTAGAGAAAGGTTGTGGGGGTTTAGGAACGAGCCTGAAAAGATGCCGTCGCCAGTATGCTGTGTACTCATCTCTTCGTTATAGGTTACCTAAATCTTGTAAGGTAGACGAAGGGTTCAGCGGTTCCAAATACCCATTCCATCAGACAAACGCATAACACTCTTGCTCAATACGCCATTGCACCGTATCTCTCCATCCCGTCTGCGCACCGAACCGAAACCATCGTACACCCCTTGACGTACGCGGGGGAAAGAATGCACTAGCGATCAAGACCCTCGATGGGGCCGCAAAGCCGAACGTTCGGTGGAACCACCCTTGCCAAACGTCGGAAGCTCGCCGCTGCAAAGGGGGGAGAAACCTGCGGACCCCGACGCCGGTCTGGACCAGGGAACACATCATTTCGTTCCTTACATCCCCCTCCGATGGAAGGCATGGGAATCGGGAGGGTTGCAGCCCGGACCTGTAGAAGTCGGGAAGTTGCTCTCACCCCCCACTACCCCTTGATCTGGCACCACCGTCCATCGAAGTTTTCCAGTTCATATTGAGAATAGGGATGTACAGGTACGGTGGGGGCTGTGGGTATCAGGTTAACCACTCGCGGTTGCCAAGGACCAGTTTTGCAAGCACTCCAATCAGCCCGGGCTCTTGAAGGGGAGCGGATCATGCTGGAGAGACGGTGAAACGACGCCTAGCCGGAGGGATTGGATGGACACTCAATGGTGGCGTTCGGGGTGGAGCTGTTCAGGGCCATCTTCGGTGTCATTTTCGTCGCCATCGACGATGGAGCATAGGGTATGCGCTACCCTCGAATGCCCCCACCCCTTGACGATTACTGATTTGGAAACCACTGCTCGCGACAGGTTGCTCAGGAAACCGCCCGTCTTTGGGTCCGCGCCAGATACTATTGGAAGCTATTTGGGGTTCTGTCACTACGTTCGGGACGGGTGTAACGGTCCTCTCGGGTCTCTCCGTTGCTGACGGTGCCGTCTGCCTGGAACTCTGCCCAGTGAATTTCATCCCACCTATGCGTTCTCCGGGGATCTCAAGGAATCGAGCTCCAAAGGTGTCGTTTGGCTGGGTGCCCCTCCGTTTCTAGTACTGTTACTGACGACCGATAACTTTCCCCCGAAAGACGTCGTTAGTATGCATATCTTAGTCCCCTGGTTTCACATTCCCCCACAGGTTCAAATCAATGACACATGTCAAGGATTCGTTATTGGTGCCATCGTTCGAACACGTGAAAGCTCGGGAACTGTCCCCAGTTTCAGCGTACTGGCGGAACTTTTCCACTCGGTTGGGAAACATTTGCGGCCCGGAACATCCTGGTTCTTGAGTGCAGCGTGTTGAATGAAGGAAAGGCGGATGTCATGTCGAGACGCCGATCCAGAGAGCTGACGGATATTGCGAGAGTACTTCCGATACACCGGACGAGGGAGGGGATCTACGACTGGGGCTCCGGGGATGAGCGTTATATGGCGGTCTTCAACAGTCTTGGCTCCACCTCCCTACTTAGGATGGCTCTCAGCATGATGGATCCGCAAAACCGTTGGTCGACAAGGTACAGTTCACTCCTTAGCCACCCCTACCAACACCGCACACTAACGGCGTAGAATTCCTTCCTTCTCTAATAGTTCTCGTTGTCGGCGACCCTTCGCGTTGGAGCATAGCCAGGCCGGAGCCAGATGACGACCTCCATTTACCTGACCCACGATGAGATGTGCACAACGACTCTGGGACAATGCACACAATACGTGGACTCGCCAACCTCGGTTGTATCACTCTCCTCCTGGGCATCATCCCTCTCTTGTGCGTTTCTCTCTAGTTTTCCAGCGGTAGCCAGTCTCTGAACGCTTGACATGGCATTTCAATAGCGCCGGATACCCTGTCATTTCCCATTTCGCCACGACTAAAATATATGTTAACGATGGCCTCAACTACGGTGGGTTCAATGCATCCGGCGTTGTGAATAAATCCGATAGGACCAAATATCCTCCAGTACCCTCTGACCACGATTCTAGGTCCCTAAACTTCCAGGCCACCGGGGTCTCATCGACCCAGATACTCAAGATTGGGTGGTGATGAGGACCTCCCTCCACGACGGATCAGAACTCAAGCTGGTCTTCTCTGGTGAATTCAACAACGGCGGATGAACTTTCTGCCCTGACGACGATCCCTTCTGGGAAGCTGCCGACCTCCACCACTGGCAAACGGGCTACCTCAAGTGTTACGACCCCGCTGCCGCCGCCGCCAAGGAAGGGGCTCTCAAGATCACACTCTCCAGGAAAGACACCCACGAGTTGAACTACGAAGGCGGCATGATGAACAGCTGGGACCAGTTCTGTTTCACGGGAAGACGTCACGGTGACCTTTCCGTTCGTGGGCAGGTCCACTCCCGAAATCGATGTGTTCGGAGTTGCGGTCCATGGTATAGGGGTGCCGTTTCTCAGTCTGGGCAGCAGGCGCCGTTCAATGCGGGGGACAAGTCGTTTAATACGACGGAAATTTTCACCGTTCCCGACCCAACCGTTACGGAATTAAACTCGTATGCCGGGAGGTGCGTCTTGTGTTTTCAAGACAAGCGGGGGTGGACTGAGTTGGTTTATTAGTGTTTTTCAATGAGCCATCTCTGTGATTTCCACAACCAGTGACTTGCCCATTGCGAGATCGTTTCCTTCCTGGTGGTGACATTGGCCGCAGACGCCGATTGCGACGAGTTCAACAGCAATTGCTATACTGTGTACGGTTTCGAGTACAAACATGGATTTGTGGAAGACAACGGGGTACGCCTATTTTCTCCCGCCTTCCGAACCGGGGGCCTGCCCAGACGTTATTGAATCATTGGTTGATGCGGTCATCACGCGCAGTATATCACCTGGGTCAACGACAACAAGACTGTGTGGACAATGAACGCCGTGGGTGCCGATGCCGATGCGAGGGTGAATATTGGTCTGAGGTCAGCTCTCTAAGAGCCCGTGGTACGTGTTTCGTGTTTCGCGCATCCTCGTCCCGGTTGACACGCGTTGGCTCGGTGTTCCCCCAATTTCTAGTATATCCTCAGTCTGGGCATTCTACCCAACTTCGGAGACCTCGATTTCGAACATCTGACGTTCCCGACGTTGATAATGGCTTGTTGGTATTTTTCTGTCTCTTCTATAGGGTTCCGCGGTAATTTGGATTAATAATGTCTTTCTTTCCTTCCGGTTCTCATCTACATTTAAATTGTGCCTGGTTGTGCATAACTTTTCTCCATCTACTCTCCGTTTGTTATCTGTCTAATCTCCATCTTGGTGCTCTAGTGCTGTTCATCATTCCCCTCCCTGCTCCAAACTGACCCATTTCACTCATTCATTGGAGCCATGACATACAATCTAATAACTGATGAGGTTTCTTTCAATGGCTTCAAGTAAATGTGCTCTCTTGTCCTGCAAACCGATGGAAAATTCCACTTTTGGGCTTGTGTGCTGTGCACGCATGTTCTGTGAATCTTCTACCCACCTACATGGTGGATCTCTATTGTACTGTATTTTTTCTATCTTTTCATTTGTATTACCAATAAGGTAACAGCATTGACCTTATGCTAACTTATTTGGATGCTGTTTGCAGGTGAGGATGTGTTGCTAGCAGAATGACAAGCAAGCACTCTGATAGATACCTCCTGAAATGGAGGGGTGTGCACTGGATGCAGTAGATTGAGAGGAGAGCTAGAACTCAGGTGGAATGTTGGTAACTCCCAGTTCTGAGTAACTTTGGGGGAGATGAAAGTGCTGGCACAATACTCAATATGCATGGAGAGAGTGAGGTAGGGGAATATTGAGCATAGGCAATGCATTGGTCACAGAGAGTGTCAACAAGGTTAGTTTGGTCATACTCTGTTCTTGTTCTCATTGCCTGTTGACTCCCAATGTGCATGGTGTAATGAGAGATGTTTGGTCTCTGGAAAGTATGATAGAAGATGACTGGTTGATGTTGGGCAGACCCAGTCTATTTTGATTTTCTATTCCTTCCTGTATTTTTTCCCTACCAGGCAAGTACTGGTAGTGTCTGGTGTGTATCACCTGTCATAGGCTACAACTCCTTACCCCTGGGCATCCTCCACCACAGCAGCTATACACTGTGCATAGCAAAGGGGTGTGATTTTGTCAAATCATTCACAACTGCTGAAATCCAGTTAGCAAATAACATTCCTATACATTGTGTCCAGCTCATTCTATGAGGGATGCAAGTATTACTTGGTATAGAGGATCAGGGTAACTGGAAAATTGTTAATGAAAAAACACTTTGCATAAGTGAATACAGTTACAAGATACTAGAGGCACTACAGGTCTCTACTCAAGCACATGGCTAAAATCTAGGATCAACACCTCCCCTGACTCATAACCAGCAATCAGATACTGACCATCCCACTGTGTGGCATAAGGATTCCTATATTTACCACACAGTTGGAAAACCTCCTTTCCAGTGACTCTATCCTTAACCCTGAGTGGACTGGTTCTGGACCACTCCCCAATATCAATGAAATCCAGACGGGGTCTATCCAAGGATGTTTCAGAAAATTGAATGGGGATTGAGCCTGGAACCCCAAAGTCCCAACCCTTAGTTGATGACTTCCCAGAACAGACCGAGACTTTTGAACCATCCATGCGGAAGGGGTCAAGCATGGGACTGTGTCCTCCCCCTACTCTCTCCTTGCCTGCAGGCTCCCCTGTCTCCATAGACCAGGCTATAATAAACTCATCACTCAGCTGAAGAACCCTGGACCCATCTCCTGTTATTCTAATTCCCCCTGTCCAATAATAGGGTGTACCCACTGTCTGGAGTCTGTCTTTCTCAGTATCCCAAATATGGATTTTCTCTCCTAATCCCTCTTGCCACACAATGACCAATCTGCCACTGATCAGTTGCACATCTCCATAGGTGACACCCCTAGCTTTAGTTTTAAAGGATTCCTTGCAGAGGCCAGTCAAGATGTCCCAGGTCCTCACCACCCCTACTGAATCAATTGAGAAGGCCAACCCATCCTTTGATTGTAGGCTGACAGATTTAATTGATGCTGAAGTGGGCAGTATGGACTCAGTGTCAAGTACACCTGGGTCTGCTGATGAGGCACTGATCTGCCAGAACTTGATTAATGCATCCTCAGATGCTGAGATGAGGATGATGGAAGAGGGGAAGACAAGGGAGGTGATGAGACCTGTGTGCCCAATGAGGGTCCTAACAAGGTGAGGATCTGGGTCAGTGATATCCCAAAGGTAGATGTTGTGACCAGCAGGAGTAGCAATGAACCTTCCATCAGGGGAGAAACAACAATAGTTGGGGTATCCATTGGTCAGGTGGAATTCTACCACAGTTGCTCCAGAATCAGTATTTCTAATTGTGACAGCTGTCTGTGCATATGAAACAAACTGAGTGCCATCTGGGGAGAATGCAACATGAGAACCAGCATATGTAGGACCAATCTGATGACCATCAATGCCCCACTGCCTCACAGTACCATCCTTGGATGCAGATAGGAGAAGTTGAGGGTTTGTAGGGGAGAAGTTGACAGTGGTAACATGGTCTTTGTGTTCCTCTATGACATGATGCTCCCCTGTCTCAATGTTCCACAAGAAAATTGTCATATCCTCAGATCCTGAAGCAATTATGGTGTTGTCTGCTGAAATGGATACAGCAATGACAACACTAGTGTGGCCACAGAAGGTTTTAATAACTCCACCAGTCTGGAAATCCCAGAGCTTGATGGTTTTATCATTGCTCCCAGATACAAGCAGTGTACCATCTAATGAGAAGGTAAGATATCTAACATGGCCATCATGCTCAGAGAGGACAGCTGTCTGGCTGCCTGTTAGGGCATCAAAGATAACAATACCCCTGTTTGAAAAACTAGCTGCAATGATGTTGTTCTGGTATGCAAGGGTAGATGTGTAGTAACCAGGAGTGAAAATTGTACGGATGCATGTCCCCCATTCTGCTGGTCCTATCACTGCCTTCACATCTGCAGCATAGTACTCATGGAGCCAGGATGAGGCAGGGCAAAGGGTGAGAGCAACATTGTACACCTGGGAAGGAGAGTTCTGGATTGCATCAAAGCTTTCCAGGATGCAACACTTGCTATCATTTATCCACTTGCAGAGAACTCTTACCTACACCAATATGAGCACAGGGTTTAGTAGAAACTAAGTGTATGACTCACTGATGCATACCATTGCTCTATGTTATTGAGAGCATAAACACTTGTGTCAAGGTTTCCTGTGAGGATGAGGACCTCAACCCAAGACAGAAAACTGGTCTTGAAGAACTTGTCAATTGCCTTGTGAACTTCCTCTATACCACAGTCACTGCCTGGAATCTTTGCAAGATGGTTTGTCCAGAAGCAACATGCATATTCCAGGACATCCCCAATATAGGTAGCCTTGGATGTGGGGAGATCTTCAATCTCACTGAGGGCAGTGTGGTCATCCAGGTTGCAGATATTCCTCTTCAGCCTATCCTCCATTACATTGAGGCATGAAAGCAAGATCTCTTTGTGGTGAACTGAAGGGTCTATGAAAAACTGGGGGTTGGTACATCGTTCTGGGTCTGTGAGGAAGTCTGGAAATGATTTATGGAAGATGCAGACTGGGCCCTCTGTGCTGTCTGGGACAAGGAGGAGAGAGTGTAGTTCACGTAGGGAGCTGGAAATTCTGGTTGGAGTACCACAGTCCTTGAGGAGGTCTGAGAGGACTATGATAGAGAGTGGGCGGAAGACAAGGACCACTGCCCCAACCACAGATCTGAGATGGGAGTAGAGCTTGTGGTCATGGAAATCAACATCATGGAAAGCTTGTGCCAGGACCTGGGTATAGAGGAGATCAACACCTGACTTTCCTTCATGGGAGGTGTCTTGTGGAAGTGAAACAATGAGGGCAAGCCTCTCATCAGGTGGATGGCGGTGGGATCCAACAAACTTGACAACTGTTGAGGCATAGATGAAAAATCCAGCTGCTTTCTTGCAGAGTGTATCAATGTTGTCTGTGCCAGGCCAGTCCTCCGCAAAGTTGCAGTCGCTTCGGTGTTTGGCAATCTCAATGAACTGAGCCCTCAGGAACAGCTTGATGTCGCTGTCCACTGAAGAGGGTTCAACCTCATGGAGCCTGAGGATATCTGTGTGAGGCCGAAGTGACTCCAAACGGAATCCGGAGCGAATCCGAGGTTCGGGCCTGCCGGTGATGAAGAACTTGACAAGGGGGATCTTGTCCACAGACCTGGAGAGCACGGAGAGGAGCGCGGATGCCGGTTCCTTATCTCGGCACTCGTCGAGGGCGTCGATAACAATCAGGGTCGGGATCTGTGTCGCCTGGAATGGCCCGACAATGAGTTTCTCCATCTGGGAACAAAGGGTCTCCCGGCCGACGTCAGGGTTTGTCATCAAGACCGGGAGCAGCTTCTTTCGGAACGATGGATATCTGTGAGCGAGCTGGAAGGCGAGGGTGGGGAAGATCGACCGGAGGTCGCTCCTGTTGTCGAAGTCCCGCGAACAAAAGAAACTGGCACCCAGTTTCCCGTCCGCAAAACACATCTCTGCGAACGTCTGAGCGATGGTCGACTTCCCTGTCCCGGCGAGACCGTTGAGCCAGAACACTCGTTTATCCCGCTCATCTTTGGACCACTGTTCGAGTTGCAAGAGGACTTCTCTCCTCGTCCCCTTCATGCATCCCTGTCTGTCTCCACAGAGGTATCCGGCGTCAGCTACGTGATACATGCGGTCGAGACGGTCGAGCTCCGCTCCATCCTGTTGGCCAATTACTATGCATAGGTAGGTAGTTGGACTGAAATGCTCACGATTAACTGACGGGTGTTGTTATATACATCCCGTTGTAAGGAAGTCTGAGGCAATTGTTAGATATGGTGAGAGCGAGTCCATTGGGAATACGGACCTGATAATCCATCACAGCCTCGCGAATATCGTCCACAAGATCGTTGAGCTTCTGCGCGTTCTCGGTGTTGTTCAAGAATTGCACGATATCTTTTTGAGTTGTCATTGGGTCCAAAACCTGGCGGACATCTTCCAACTTTCTAGCGACCCCCGCGCATCAGCCTCAACTCTCGGTCTTGAAGAGGGTGTTTTTACCGTGCTAGTTCCTTTCTCCTCACTTTCTCCTCGACATCATCCTCAGAAGCAGGTGCGCAGAGCGACTCGACGAGCGATTCGACTCGGTATCCCAACGATTCCATTGTCTGTTTGTTGACGACCGTTTTCTAGGAAAACCGTAAGCATCAGGGGTCGAGCGAATGATGGTGGACCATACCTCGCAGTTGTCCAGAATAGCACAAAGTCCTGCAGCAACAGATTTGAGAGGAGGGAAGGCATCCGAAGCTCTTTCGACCGTGCGGAGGAGCAATTTGGCTGTGGAAGACGCGGTATGTTTCCAGTCCGATTTGTCCTTGGATGCGACATGGGTGGGATCGGGGACCACTGGGTCACCTGCATCACCTGTCAGAGGCGGTAACTGAAACAGCGTGATTCACGTACTCTGGGATTCCCCACCTCGCGAGATGGAAGGGGTAGGTGTCACCTCGTCCCCAACGTCTGACTGGGGAGGGGGATCGGCCTGGTCAGTCCTCCTTCCGCCGGCGTCCCCCCCTTCTCCACTGGATCCGCTTTCGGCTTGCACGCATGGATGCGGGTGTAGACTGGTTTTCCCTCTGTCAGCGTTGTCGTCGCCCCCTCCTAGGCCATGTCCTGTTCCCACCACTGACCGTGAAACAGATTGAGAATCATCTGGTCGCGGATCGTCTTTTCCGACACCGACTTTGGTCCCTCCTCCTCTGAACTCGCCCTCCACTACGATGCCAGGTTCCGATTGCGAAGATAAGGCCGAGCGGGAGAGTCCCTCGCCACCAATGTTGGGTCCTTTTCTCTCTGGCTTGTCTCCGATCTTCAATTTGTGTTTCACCTTCTCCTGAAATCTGGAGAGAGACTTCCGGAAACTCATGTTGTCGCAGGGTCAATGTGGATGGTGATGCGGTGGGAGATGGTTTGACACGTGGCTTTGATCCTGTTCGAACCTCCAGCAAGAGCAAGGAGGCGCTCAGCCCGCTGTGTGGCCATCCTGGACCTAGATACTGTTGAACTGTCACCCGCCCATGCGTATCCTCCCAGCATCTTCTCTCTTGTCTTAAGATAGCCCACACTCACCTCAGCTAGCTTGAATCAAGTTGTTCATCCCTTTCACCCAAGTATTTTCCCACATCAGCTTTCGAATTCGAATTCGAGATTCACGTAGCACATTCAATATCACTGCCAAGTTCTGCAGACCCTCCGACGACCATTCGGCCAAGCAGTGCACGATCCTGGCACGATCTGTCGGTCAACGCTTCCTCCAGTCAGTCATCCATGCGTCATGCGACCCAAAAAGTGATTTGCTTTATCTCACGTTCCGCTTCTACCTCCCCTCACGCTCCCAAGAATCGAAGGCGCGTTCAACCGCGTTCTTATTTCATTTAGACACTCGAGATTGCACCTCCGACTGTCTTCGAACTGCTCACTCGGAAAGCAACAACCGACCATGATTCGAAACCTTGTAGACGAAGTATACAGAATATTGTTCATACCCCAGCTCCTAGTGAACGGGGTGAATGTCCTGACAATGGGCCCAGCATACAATGTTGAACAGTCCACAACGCTGACGACTAGCCCAAGAACCCCTCCGCGAAACATCTCAGTCGGGCTCATTCCCCTCTCCATGGTCGTCCATCAAGAACGAAAGCCTCAACAGTGCGTTCCGGATTATCTCTGCGCCCCTCCCACCCCAACAACATGGATAACGAGATGGTAACTCAGTGGTGGCGTTCAACTCCTGGCCACTCCACCTTCGGCGTCGTCCTTGCCACCACCTACGGCGGATCCCAGGCCATATGCTACACTCGATTGCCTCTACCGCTTGGCGATCACTTGCTTGACGGTTTCTGTATGCGGCAGCTTGCTCCGGAGACCGATCGTCTCTGTGCCTGCGCCCGATATGCTGGAGGCCATAACGATCCTCCCCTCTTCGGCTCTCTTTCCGTTGCTAAAGGTGTTACCTGCCCGGAAGTGAAAATCATCCCGCTTATGCATTCTCCGGGGACCTCTGTGAGTCGAGCTCCAAAGGTATCATTTTGGTCTTTACTGAGTGCCCTGCGCTTCTAGCTCTGTCCTTGACGGTCGATAATTGCCCCAAAAAAGTCAACGCATCGCTAGCGTGCAGGACTTAGCTCTCTGACCCCTCGGCTCCTCGCAGGGTTCAAGCAACAATACATACCAGGATGTTGTCGTCGATTTCGTGGTTCGAAGCGCGAAACCTCGGGGTCTATCGCCAGTTTCAGCGCACTGGCAACGTTTCTCCACACGGCCGAGAAATACTTGCTGCTCAGAACATCCTGGTCCTTGGGTGCTGCGTGCGGGATAGAGAAAAAGCGGATATCATGCCGAGACACCAATCCAGGGCCCAGGACCTAACAGTCCGCCCACGAGTTTCTTCCACTGCTTTTGGCGGATATCGCAAGAGTAATCCAGGTATACTGGACGAGATAATTTGGGTCTAGGGTGTCTGTATTGCGAGGTGAGCGACCAAACAGTGACCGCGGGGATGAAAACCTGACCGTCAGTCAACCTGTCGGATCGCACAGCCCGCACACCTCACGAACGGGTTTGATAGACTTCATCTCTCGGCGTGTGGTTATTATTCGTGGGTATTCGCGCGGTCCCTTTTTGTGTCACGGCTCTGATGTTGGGTATGATGGGCGCCGCCAACTTCACGTTATGAGGGTGACACTGACGTGTAGTAAGGTCTCTACGAACCTGTGGGGCACAACGAGCCGCGGATACGTAAAAAAACTAGAGCGATCACAACTACGAAACAGGGAATTTTAGTACACAGACAAAGGGTTCGAAACAAGGTGGCCCATTGTCGAACGTTGAACAAAGGCAGGTCAATCAGCTCCGAACATCGTTGGTTATCTGATTCGTGGCGCATGATGAGCGTTCTGTCTCGCCATGTGGACTCAAGGTCGTGGCCAGGTTCTTCGTCGTATTAGAGCTTCGCAGGGTACCAGTCATCACCGGCGGACTTCGAGTCTACGGCGATATAAAATTGATGTCTGTAATCACTCGATCGAGGAATGAAGCGATCAGCGCTCAGCTGCCAGCCACCAAAAGCTGCAAGCAGCCGACCCAATCGACCTACGTAGAATACCACAGTCCGGGGATATACCGAACTGCCGTGCTCTTTCACCCGGAAGCGTTGCGTTCTCTCACAACACAGAAAATCACGCCTTTCCCAGTCTAATCATCCAACAGGAAAATATTGTTCGCGGTGCGCCCAGCCACCTCTTAAGTTCACTTTCATCAGAACGTACCCTGACCTTCTTGGATATTTCCTTGACCGACACCACCATACACGGTACCGGCTGTCATCTTTCGGAGGCTGAATTGAGTCGCTATCATCCCCTTATGCGCTACTTATGAACTTTTTCATCCTTGACCGCACACCCCACCTTCGGTTCGTATGTAATGACGTGTATAGCTATTGCTCGTCACCGACAGAATACTGGCGAATGAAACTATTCTACTCGGCGGCGAAAACTAGGCATGCGCCATCATCTCCAGCACTGATCGCGAAGCCACCCTCGTACCCAACGGCAGCACCAAGCACCGGTCCATGGTGACCTCTATGTTCTTTGATCAGTGTACCTGTGCGGGTGTCCCATGTTCGAAGGGCGTTGTCGGCCGATCCCGAGACAACCAAGTGCGACTTGGGTGTTGGAAGCGGGACTAAGCACGTTACGGGTTCCTGTTAACCCATTAGTCAGACGTCCACCGAGTGGGGGGATCAGAACCAACCTCATGTTCTAACGTGTTCCTGACTTTAAGCGTGTTCAAATCCCACACAAAAGCATTTCCGTCCGTCGAACCGGTCACAACTACTTCAGCTGTCCCAGCGAATCCGACA
>Ga0307515_10018065_pt1 | contig 12798 bp, 8 predicted proteins | sample 17_EM_MG_FD_194513 | JGI IMG/M metagenome (GOLD analysis project Ga0307515, IMG submission 194513) | Populus trichocarpa ectomycorrhiza microbial communities from riparian zone in the Pacific Northwest, United States - 17_EM | ecosystem: Host-associated > Plants > Roots > Unclassified | place... | reverse complement strand
AGATAGTGAAAAATTATATTAGTTTTAAATGGGGTGATCAACAAGATATGGTTTTTAACTTATAAATAGATAAATTATATATTGCTCATGTTTTAGCTTTGCCATACTTTAAAAAGGCTTTCAAGATTAAATGTGATGCTTCAACTATAGGTATTGAAGCCATGTTAATGTAGGACAAAAGGCACACTGCTTATTTCAGTGAAACGCTCAACAGGGTAGCATTGAGTTACCTTACATATGTCAATGAGCTTTATACCTTGGTGAGAATATTGGAGACATGACAACATTATCTTTGGCTCAAGGTTAAGAAAGAATTTTTTTTATTATTGGTTAAATTTAGGTTTTTAGATGTATTTCATGATGTTTTTGGTTGAAAAATTAATTTATTGAGATTTCAAGGGTGTTTATTAGTTGTTTTTAAGTGAAAATAGATTGAAAAATAATTTTTAAAATTAAAAACAAAATTTCCATCAGCTCCACTTTTCACCTCAAAACAAAAAATAGTCTCATTTTTTACAACCATTTAGATGGTTGGAAACTAGGCAAGCAAGCAAAGCATTATTTACTTTCATTTTTTAAAAAAACAAATGGATGGACAATGCATTTTAAAAAGAAAAACAAAAGTCCTTGACCTCTAGGTCTAGCTTGATTTTTAATGGGCCATGTGTGATAGATCTTTCAACTCTGCACGTTTGGTTTGTTTGTAGTTCTTTATTTTTTTTAATGTTGTTTTCTAATTCAAATTTATCTTTAAAAAATAAATAATTAAAAATATGTTAGATATATTAATTTATTGAATTCTTAAATTAATTCTGAATATATTTCAGGTATTATTTTATTAAATGCCATTCAATTTTTACTTTGCTTTCAAATAGTATTAAAGCTATCATTTTATAACATTAACAATCATTCTTTTTTGCAAAACCCATAATAATTTATTTGTCTAAATCAATTTGGTGACTTTTCTAAACGCATCTATTTTTATTATTATATAATTAAATAAAAAATATTTTTTTAATAAATTATTAAACTCAGCTATGTACATGATCGAAGGTATTAATTTGACAAGTTAACTCGAGTTAATCCAGATTATTCCAAGATATCGATGTTTTAATATTAAAAACTCAGATGAGGCAAAAAGCTGGGTTGTAGGTCTTCAAGTTGATTTGTTAAGCCTAGTTTAATAACATTATCAAAGAGTTCCCGACAACAACTCACAACATTGGATTGTTTTTATGATTTCTTATTAGATTTGCATCAAAATTATCAGAATGTTTTTTTTTTAATTAAAGTTAAAAACGAGTTGTTAACAACAGTTCTAATAATATAGAGACAAAGATTTTGAGTTCACAATTCAAATATTATGATGGATCAATTGTGTTAATAAATATGAAAAGGAAGGTGTCGAATATTATAAATAATGTTATCTACAAACATAATGAAAGGAAATAAATCAAAATGTACTGGTTAATAATTCTGAATAAAATAACTAAAAGAAAGAATTCATTCTTTTATTGGGTATTGGAATATCTCTCGATCAATCCTTGATAATAATGTTTACTGATCTCATTCATTCTTTTCGAAAAGGCTGATAGCCAAATCATTATATGCGTACATTAATTATATAAGCAGGAAGAAGAAAAGATTATGCAAAACAGTGGTTGGCAAAGTAAACACATCAAAGGTCAACTCTCACTCTTCATTGATGTAGTCGGCTTCTGCCTTCATTCGCAGTTACAGGCTTGGACAAGCTGTTTATTACATAGAATATTAAATCATGCGATTGAGATGTCTTCGTACGTAAAAGCCAGATGACCAAATCAGAAGAAGGGGAAGAAAAGAGAAAAGAAAGAAAGGAGGGAAAAAGCTCCTAGTACTGGATCAAAGAAATACCGTCCGTGGTCAATAATTTGAGCCAGGAGTATCCCAAGTCTCAGGTATGACAGAGTGAAGTATGCACCACTCTGGTGGACTGGATAGTATTGAGCCCATAGAAGAAATAGTGAATTCCTCATTTGCATTCACTACTTCCTCTATCTTCTCCATCACTTCTCCCATAGGTGGGCGCTCTTCCGGTGATTTTGATACACATTTGAGAGAGATAATGAGCAAAGGGAATGCATATTGCCTCGCAGCGTGATTGAACTCCTTGTCGAAAACTTCTCCTGTCCATTCCTCCCTTACTATGGATCTGACCCATTTAGGAAGGTCTATCCCACTCTTCTCCACAGTTTTTCCTGTTAGTAACTCAAGCATAATTATTCCAAAACTGAAAACATCGCCCTGTTCCGACAAGATTTTCTCAGGGGCTGTATAACCATTGGAGGAAAAGGACCAAACTCTCTTGGGGTCCAAAAATGTTGAAAATCCGTACTCACTAATTAGTGGTTCTTGATTTTCATCCAGCAGGATATTTGAAAGCTTAATGTTCCCATGAGGTTTGATCTCATGCTCAATAGGATTCCTGTATATGAAGTCCAAACCCCTTGCAATGCCAATTGCTATTGACAGCCGATGTTTCCATGGGAACTCCCTCTTGCCTTCAATGTAGTCTGCAGGTTACCAACAACAATCTGCTGATATATATGTTTGCATGTAGAAAAAGTAACACATTTCAAGATCTGAACGTGCTGGTCATAAGAATAAGGGTCACGTGATACTATGTTGTTCTTTATATCTTAACCTCATTAGTTACAACGAAAACCGAACATTAATTCTCTTAAGAATATATTCTGAATGGAAAGGCATATAAACTATATTCGAGAAGCAACAAGTTCAGACATTCTTTTATTCTCTTTAATTTGATGAATGTGGAACAATTTCAGACATGGGAGAGAAGTTCAAGAGTGGCCAAGCATGCCGCCTTTTACACTTCTCAGGCCTGAAATGGCTTGCACAGATCCTTTTGCATTTGAACACCCACGTGTGTGCATGCATGCTTGCTTCTCTGAGTCTGAGTGCTTTTGTGTGTGCATCAAGCATGTTTGGGACAATTTTAAATCAAGAATAGCAAAACTTACCCTCTAGCAGGTTTAGCAGGCTTCCACTGCTTTGATACTTGTATATTAGAAGTTTTTCCTCATCAGTGGAATTGTAACCAACAAGGGGTAGAATGTTTGGGTGCTTCAAATTCCCAATCTGCCTCATTGTTTGGCCAAACTCCTCAAATGATACCTGCAATTTCTTCAATCTTTTGACGGCGTATACGATATTACCAAGCTTCACCTTGTACAGACTGCTGCTAGGGGTCTGACTTTGTAAGTCAGCGGTAGCTTCAAAGAGGTCATCCAATCCGAATCTTTCTTTCTCTTCAACAAAGAAAACGAGCTCTGAGCATCTTTCTTTAGGCTTCAAGTCTTCTTGAGGCACAGGTGGAGGAGTTTTCTGAGGAGAATGTGCCAGAGATTTCAGAATCTCCCTCTCTTTGGCCGAATCAGAGAACCTCTTATTCACAAAATAAGCTAATACAGAGAGAAATACAATGCCAAAAGCTAATGGGACGACGTATATGGCTTTGTCGTACCATTTCCTTTTGCCAGAACCAGGCTTGCTTCCATTAGATGGGTCTGCAGGATGTTCGACGGAACCAGCGTCAGTGCTATTTAGGGCCACGGAGTCTGCCACTATTGCCAATTTTTGAAGATTGTACATCTTCACTGCACTATGTTTCATAGAATAATGATTTAGATGCTTGAATTCCAGTTCGGGACGAGGAATAATTACAGTTAAATAATTGTTAGAGATATCCAAGGTCCGGAGATATTTCAACTTGAATAGAGGCACAGGCACCCTCCCAGTCAGAAAATTACTGCTTAGATTTAAATAGGTCAGGCTTCTGCAATTCAATATGGAGTGAGGAATATTTCCTTGGATGTGATTCTTTGCTAAGCTCAGGACTTGCAGGTGTTGGAGCCCACAAAGGGAGTCTGCATCAATTGTCCCAGTAAAGTTCTGCCTGTCAAGCCTGATTTGTGTTATAGCAGGAGGCTGAAAATTGCACTTGACTCCCCGCCACCTATACGAGCAAGGATGTGGCACTATCCCACTCCAGCTGATTCTCAGCACATTTTGGGGATCAATGGCTCTCATGAAAGTGAAGAAAGACTCAGTTTCGGACAACTCACCTCCTGAACATGCTGTGATGAAGAAAAACACGGTGATGTGTGCCAGGGCCTTCAATAGCAGATAGCAATTCCTCCTCCTCCACATTTTACTAACATCTACTTATTTGTTTGAACATTCGAAAACAGGATGAAAATGTGATCAAGGTGGAAAGTTTTAATCAGCAGTTTTTTCACTTTCTTTTAAGGTATGTCAAATCAGAGAAATGGACTGATACTACAAACATCACTCCTCCATTGTTTTTGTTCCTCAGACGAAGACATTTCTTTCATCATTTCCAAAGATTATGTAGATATGGCCAAAGTTTCAAATATTGTTCAATACTTCGTTGTCTTCTATGGGATACCGAAAAGCATATTAGAGATTCTTCACTATAGATATAATCAAAGTTGAGATTGACCCACAACCAGATATATTAGGCTGCGAATCCAGGCTCGGCGTTTGCTTGATAACAGTTTGAAGTTGGCCTTGCATGATTGTTCTTCTGAAATTATCACATTAATGAATGTTTGTAAAACCTCGGGTTACCGTCGGCCAAATTATTAAAAAATTACCCTGAAGTTTGGATGAAATTGAATTTAGTTTTTGGATTTTAAATTTTGATCGCTCAAACTGTTTTTTATAAAAATAGATTTTTTTTTATTAATTTTGATGTGAAAACATATTATTTAAAAAAAAATAACAAAGTGATGGAAACCTGAACAGAGAGGATTGTTTTTTATTAAAAAATAGTTCATTGTATTTAATTAAAAAAATTTAATAACTAATAAACCCAAAATTCATGATAACTTTGAGTTACTTAGGCCATTAGAATAACATGTCACGAACATCAGAATCAAAGAATATTTTGTAGAAAGCAATGCATGTCCTCTGGAACATCTGTGCTCAAAGAACATGCATTTTCAAAGCTGCCATCATTTAATTCATCGATTAAAAAAGAAAAAAAGAAAAAAAGAAGCTCATGTTTGATAAAACCAAGTGGGAATGGACATACGTGAAAAACATAAAGCAGTTGAGGGAAGTTGCACACACAAGACGACAAATTTGTGGGAATTTCTTCAACTTCAATTACAATGGAATTTTTCAATATTTTACTCCAAGAATCATGTTTACATTTGAAGCACCGTAGCTCATCGTAGGGATATCAGAAGCTGTCAGTGCTGGAGACCGACAAAAACTAACCTTCTGGGTTGGAAAAGCATTTGGATGTTTTTGCATCTGTTCATCATGTTAGGATTATTCATAACATTTCATCACCACTTCATCAAATGTTTATATTTGGCTAAAGAAGGAAAAACAGGTGAAATTACTTTATATTTGGCTAATAATAATAATGAGAACTCAAGGAGTATTATTGCCCTTCGCTAGTAACGGCTTTGATTTCCTTGCATGGGACTTCTATAAATAACAAACTGGTGCCAGGGGAGAAGGGTGGAAATGTAGTAGTGCCGTGCCGTTCAGTCCATGATTATTAGCTGTCGTTTGTATGTATATCAGTTTCATTTGCGATAAGGTTCACTGAACCTCACAAGGATGAGATTTCTTCCAAAGCTGATCGATCATTAGGATAAAATGTTGAGAATAGATTATTAGATATTGGAATCACCAACATTTACAAAACAAGGTTTTTCTTTTTTCTTTTTTGTTTTGTGTGGATAAGAGAAGTATATTAACCAAAAAAAACAAAATAACAGCAATAGGGTAAAACTCACACAACTCAAAAACACAGACAAAACCCCACCTAACCTAAAGCAACGAACAAGAAAACTGGGACGTACCCCGGAGACAGAGGCTAAGAGGGCATGCCCTCAAAACCTAAACAAGAAACAAATCAACAAGAAATGAAAATATCATCAGAAAATCCTCATAAAATATGAAGTAGTATGTTAGTATTCAAAGATACCATATTATGAAGAAGATTAACTTTAGAAACAATACAATTAACAATATCGCTATAAACAATTGAATTGTTGCGAGGAGCTTCACCATGGAGCCGAGCATTCCTTTCCCTCCAAATGTAGTAAACTACAACATCTAATATCAATATGGTTATCAACGATTTAAGAGAACTACCTCCACCCAAAAGAAAGAGCCGTAAAATGGTACTAATCCAGGATCTGCGCCAAAAAAGAATGAGGCATTTAGAACAAAGATCATACCAAATGCGATGAAAGAACATGCAGTAAAAAAATAAATCATCAAAATCTTCCCTACCACCCCCGTATAAAAAGCACTGGTCAACCTGAATGGAACCGTAGGACATGAACTTATCCCAAGTCGAAAGTGTCTCGTGAATAGCAAGCCATAAGATGAAAGAGAATCGCAGGATAGCATGTTTATGTCATACAAGCTCTCACCACTCCACTTTGTTCTATAATGGACGGATAGAATTCCAAACACTATGAATGGAGAAAATACCTTTAGGATCATCCTTCCAACACACAATATCAAACATCCTATCATCCAAGTGAAAAAAAAAAAACAGGGGTACATCTAGTAGGAGTCCAAGTTCACTCTTGACCAGCAATAATACAACTCAACCTTGCTTCTCTACCCAAGCCAGAGTCAATAATAATTTTGTCCCCAAAAACCTTCACCAAGTGACCCCCAGGATGCCAATTATCAAACCATAGAGAAGTGGAACAACCATCACCTATGCGGTAGCATATAAACCTTCGAATAAGACTGCGAAGACCAAGAATCTTCCTCCAACTCCAAGAATAGTTCCTAGGACAAATCACCTCCTAAATACTCCTACCTCGCAACAAGTATGAATGTATCCAAGACGATTAAATTGAATGAACCAGTCTAATGCATATAGTCCATAAGTGTTTAACCATGACGGCTTGATTCTAAACCTTCAGATTTATATCACCTAAGCCCCTTTCCTCCTTTGGTAAGCAAATCTTATCCCAAGAAATTTTAGCACCACTTAAAGCAAGATTACTATCATTCCACAAAAAAGATCTCAATAAAGAAATGATTTTCACAACAACAGCCTTCGGAAGAATGAATAGAGAAGACCAGTATAGGTGAATAGAGAAGAGAAAGGATTTGATAAGCTGAAGTCTAGCCGGATATAAAAGAGTGCAATTAATTCACTCTTAGCCTTAGCCATAATATGGTCCACAAGGATCAAACAATTAGGAGATGTGAGTTTTTTAGTAATAAAAGGAACACCAAGGTACCTAACGAGCAACTTCCCTTCCTTGTAATCGAGAACATTAAGAAGCTGCATTTTAGTATCAGGCTTAACACCATATAGGAACATGCTACTCTTGTTATTATTAGGAGACAAACTAGACAAAATCCAAAATTGATCAAGGCTATGGTTAATTAAGGAAACCATAACCACCTTAGCTCGACAAAAAATCATCAAATCATTAGCAAAACACAAGTGAGTAAGATGCTCCTTCTCACAATGCTAGTGAAATATAAAGTCATTTTCTCTAACCATCTAACCTATCAAACCTGAGAAAACTTCCATAGCAAGAATAAACAAGTAAGGCAATACATGATCTCCTTGCCTTGACCCTTTACCACTAGGAAAGAAACCATGAACCTCACAATTGATAGAGACTAAAAATATAGAAATAGAGATACATTCAGCAATCCAGTTAACCATACGGGAAGGAAAACCAAACATATGAAGAACAACCAATAAAAAGTCTCACCTAACTGAATGATAAGTTTTCATCAATTCCACCTTCAAAGAACACCTAAAATGACCCTCTCTCTGATAATAATTATGAAGAAGCTCTTGAAATGATAAGATGTTATCACTAATATTTCACCTCTCAACAAAAACAGAATGAAATGGGCCATCTAAATCTGGAAGCATACTCTTAACTCTATTAGCAATAATCTTTGCAATGCATTTGTAAATGGATTACAACAAGAAAGTCATAAAATCCTTAACCCTTGAAGGATTAGGAACCTTAGGATTTAAAGCTATAGTAGTAGCATTCACCTGTTTGAGTAACTGGCCAGAATTGAAGAAAGACCAAACAACATTAATAGTGTCTCGACTAACAATACTTCAAGCTTTCTTAAAGAAACCCATATTGAACCTATATGGATCGGGATTCTTATTATCTTTAAAAGAGAAGAGGACCTTCTGAATTTCATCATCACTAATATGAGTTTCAAGACTCATGGTTTAAGAAGAAGATAACCGCCAATAAAAAGCCTCACAAATAAAAGAATAGTCAATACTAGAATTTGAACGAGACCCCCCAAAATATTCTCAAAGTAGTTAACAATGGTGTCATTTACCTCCTTTGCATCAGTAATAAAAGTGTCAATATCATTATGAATGAAAAGATATTTTTTGCGACAGTGATGATACTTGACCGAGTTAAAGGAAAACTTTGAATTCTTGTCCTTTAAATTCAACCAATGAACTCGATATTTTTTCCTAATACCAGAATTTGACCGAGACCCCCCAAAATATTCTCAAAGTAGTTAACAATGGTGTCATATACCCCTTTTGTTCAGTAATAAAAGTGTCAATATCATTATGAATGGAAAGAATTTTTTTACGACAGTGATGATACTTAATCGAGTTAAAAGAAAACTTTGAATTCTTATCCCTTAAATTCAGCCATTGAACCCGATATTTTTGCCTAATAAACCTCTCATCGGCTTGAGCAAGTCTCACATACTCCTTTACCAATATAGACTCAGTTCTATGAATATCCAAATCAAGAGGGTTTTGCTACACCAGACATTGAGCATCTTTTATGGCTTTCTTAGCCATCAAAACCCTCTTCGGTATCTTAGCAAAAAACTTCTTATTAAATTCTTTCAAAACAACCTTAACATACTTTAACTTTTTACACAAAATGACCATCAAGTACTAGTGACTTTCTCCACCTAGGCCTTGACAATAATCTGTACAAAGTGAGGATAATCAACCTAAAAATCAAAATACTTGAAAGGAACCTTCCTTTTAGGTATGTACACAAGCTTAACTAACATCCAAAAATGATTCAAGATACCAAAAGCATGCAAAAATAGCTCTAGAAACTGCAAAATCACACTTCCATTTCATATTAATAAGCACATTATTACATTGCTGATTAATCCAAGTAAACATAGAACCAAAGAATCTAAGGTCCTCTAAACCTAATTGAATAAGATTATTAAGGTTATTTTTTCATAGCGGCCACCATATAGCACCACGTCTCTTCTTATCTAGAGAATAAATAACATAAAAATCACCCATAAGAATCGATGAAGTGGACTCTCAACCATCACTATGACTCACAATATCAAACCATAAAGCCTCACGTTTAAACAAACTATTATCTCTATAAATGATAGAAGCGTTGAAGCAAGTATTGGTACCCAACATATTAACACAAACATAAATAAACTAATTCGAACTACCTAAAACATCCACCTTCACCACATCAGCATCCCAACAAATTCAAATTTGAATGCAACATGAAAAATCATAATAATACAAGAAAGACCAATTTTGAAGAAGAAGAAATCTAGAAACACTATCTTTATTTCTTTCTCTAACTTGAGTTTCAACTAACCCAAAAAATCCACCTTTTCATGTTGGACAAGACGACGCAATTATAAATGCTTTATAGAATCATTCAAACCTCTAACATTACAACATTTGATAAACATAGAAAATGTAGAGAGGAAGACAAACAACAACACAAAGATTACCTCAATTTACCCGTGCAAGGAGCCTAATTTCTTTTTCTTCTTGGAAGAACCTACCAAAACCTTCTTCTTTTTCTCAAGAAAGTCTTTATCCTTATTTGCAACTTGATTAACATTTCACTTGCTGACATAATTTAAATAAGATTAAGGAGGACTTACCAAAATTAAAAGCATAGACTCTTGATTAGTACACTCCCTATCCATATCACATTCCCTAACTTCAATATCAATCTCCTCCTTATGCCCATTGAACTCACTTATAGAAGAAAGAGATTGGATAAATTTTCCATTAATGGTCTTCCAAGTAATAGTGTTGGATTCGACAGTCCTTTGATCTAAAATAGTACATGTACCCCTTTCTCTTACATTATATCTCCTCATAAACAATTCATAACATAATTAGAAAAATGGATTCTCATTTTTAATGAGTACATTTGGACATTAGATAAGTATAAAGACTAAACATTAAGAGAGAAAAATATGATATTTTGCATTATCATCAATAACATAGTTTAATACATGTTGCGACTGGCGAAATAATACAGTTTGGTACACTCTCCATCGAAAGGAAAATGAGTCATCATTACATGTGGCCCACTCCGGTCACCATTACTGATCTTTCTTGATGTCATTGGATTCATTTCATCGAGATCTTTATGATGATATTGTTAGTGTCGTAATTGGAGTTTCAATGTGTCTCACTTGCCTTTGAACGGAGAGTGTGATCCACTTTTGTCAAAATTGATGACCTTTCTTAGTGTCATTGAATTTATTTTATCGAGATCTTTTTTATGGTAGTAGTGATGTCATAATAAAGTTTCAATATACTTTTAAAATCTCTTTATTTTTTTCTCTCTCCTCTGTCCTCATTTTAACTAATATAAGTTTATTTAACAATTTCTTTGAAATACAACATTTTCATTTAAAAATATCTTAAGATGATATATTTTTTTTAATCACGGTGCTAAACTATTTTATTTCTCCAAAACTTTTGATAATATTTGACCAATTTTGTTTTCAAATGGTGTTCGTAACAAAAAATAGCCTGATATATTCCTTTAAAATATGCTTTCAAAGGATTGGCTTCTGAAATTAGCACATGTAAATTGTAAGGTCATCTTTTATGTACTTTTATCCTCGCTCTATTAGCATTATCATAATACAACTCAATATAAAAAACCAGTATGATATTAGAGGAAAATCTAAAGAAAAGAAAAACAAACAAGAAAAGAAACTTATTTTAATTTCTACATCACTAATTAAAACCACTATTTACATTACTATTTTCAGAAAATAAAATATTACTCTTGGAGATTTGCTTTTCAAAATACTTTTTATTTAAAAATATATTAAAATAATATTTTTATTTCATTTAACAAAAATAATTTAACATCACCACTTCAAAATCATAAAAAAAAAATTAAAACAAAAAAAATTCAAAATTTTTCATAAGCATTTACACTCACTCTTAGTGGTCACCGAAGTTGATATGGAAACAGGAGGGAGGAGAGTACACGTAAGGGAAGATCCCAACACCAGATATGAGCTCGAAGACCATCAGCAAGAATATATAAAGAGCAATACATAATTTTTAAATTCAGTTTCTAACCTTTCTGTTATTTACCAGCTATAAGGCAAGAGACAAATTTAAACAAATTAGACAAACTTATGGACCCGTTAATAAACTTCCCACGTTCTGCGGATATGGATACGAAGAATGGTTTAAAGGTGGAATTTCAATGCTACGGCCTTCACTCGGAATTTGTCTAGATCCATACTGATTCATGCCACCATTTAAAACACCATAGTAAGCCGCAATTGGGCTCGCATGAACTATTCTGAAACTGGAACCACTACTTGCTTGGTTTTCGAATCTGACAAGTTCAGCATGCAAAGCTTGTTGCTGATCGCTGGACAAGTTTTCAGATGTAGAAGTGATCCCGACCCCAAGATCAAGGCTAATTGTCTCATTTTTATCTGGTCTAGTCCTTGAGGTTCCATTCACAGCTGATGGTCCTGCTGTGTCATGACTGTTTGTCCTAGCTGTAGGTACATCATGGTTGTGTTTCCCCTCATATGTGGTTATAACTGCTTTTGGATCATGTGACGCCCTCTCCACATGCTTTCTAACTGGGCATCCAGCATTTGTGCATTTGTAGTAACTCCTGAAGGATCGGTAAAACATGACAAGAAAACATCATATCTCATAAGAAATAACGAAATGGGGAAAGAGTAGAAATTTTGTTTTAAGAATGAAAATTAACAAATTAGCTAGAAAACAAAGGTAAGTTAAAGCAAAGAATTACAAATAAAATTCAAAAAATCAGCTATCACTGCATGTGTGTGTGTTCTGATCATCACTATTGTTCTGTTAGTACTATGGTAGAAGTCCCTAGAGATTGTTCTTTATGGTTATTATAATTGCAATCTTCAGGCCTCCACTGCAAACTCCCAAGTTTCTCCAGAATATTGATTAACACAATATCAAGCATAGTGTTTCACATCCATAAGAATTCCTATTGATCTTTCAAGGACCCTCAGTGTTGACAGAGACTTGAAATCAGCATATCTGGTTCAAATTAGCTTACTTTCATCTTCCTAAAAGGAATTCAAAAGCCTGTAGTACTTTTGGGACAAGGAAAAGGTCCTCTAATGGCAACCTTGACAAAAGATTTTGATCAAAAGCAAGGGATTCTGGCAAGGAATAATAAGAAATGAAAAATCAGCATTAAATCCCTACACTGACTAAGTTTTCCAAGAATCGGGGTGGGTATTGCATGTTATAATTACTAACAATTAAATATTCCAGTCCAATCAGATTTTAAGAAATTAAGCATTTTCCCGGTAGGTTTTGGCTTCATAGCGTATATTTTATCACTATATTCAAATTCTATTGGTTTCTTATGAACCCTAAACTCAATCTTGTTCCAATTTCAATTACATCTTCATTCTAGTCATTATTCTGCTGTAATTTCTGTTTTCTAATGTTTTCCC
>Ga0307515_10018064_pt1 | contig 12798 bp, 14 predicted proteins | sample 17_EM_MG_FD_194513 | JGI IMG/M metagenome (GOLD analysis project Ga0307515, IMG submission 194513) | Populus trichocarpa ectomycorrhiza microbial communities from riparian zone in the Pacific Northwest, United States - 17_EM | ecosystem: Host-associated > Plants > Roots > Unclassified | place... | reverse complement strand
TGTTAGAGTCTTCATTTCTCCAGCCTCAAACCCAACGGCCATGACGCCATCACCCATTTTTATACATAATAATTCTTGATTTATTTATGTGCCATTTCAATACGGCTGCCCCCACCAACCTTCGTCATGCCGTCACACACCAAAACGCGTTCTCGGTCAGCTGACCCCGGTGCCTGTTAAATCTGTCAACGGGCCAGCCGGATCTGTCAATACCACACACAGGAACAGGGGGCCACTAGGCTTAAGTGTCGGTGCCCCGCGCTCGGCTTCTCCATGCGCATTTCACGAGCTGAGTATCCCCACTCCGATACCTCCATCTGCAGGTCCACCCATGGTCTCACCCATTTCCGATTCAGCCCCGACGGCCTCGCTACGAGCTGCCGCCGCCACTTTCATTTCCAGACCCGCAATCCGCCTGCTATCCCGACTTCCCATCTCCCATGCACCCTCTATTCTCTACTCCGGCTTCACTAGTTTCGCCCTCATTCCGGCTTGTGTCACCTCCCAAATCAATTCGTTAACTCATCAATATGAAGCGCCCCTCCAATATCCAATCATGACTACCTGGACGTATTCAGCAAAAGAAAAGGTCCAACATTGCCTCCACGTCGTACTTACCACCATAAGATCGAACTAGAGGATGGTGCAACGGCCCTTTCGGGCCCATTTACTCCTTCCCGGTACTTGGAGATAATGACCTGACGAGTCGCTGTCGCGGGTTGATTCCGGATTGATTTCGGAATTAACCCGTGAGAGTTCGTGCGTAATAGGTTCCTGGTCATATGACTTGAAGCTGATGACCCAATGTGAAACGGTTGGGGTTTGACAGATCGATAGATTCGGTTAACAGATCTGGTTGCCAACCATTCGAGGTGTGTGACGGCGTTGGGATTCACAAACGTGACATTCAAACTCCGCCCAGTCTTGGAGCTTACCTCAACCATACGACCAACAAATGCGAAAGGAAAGACGCGTCAACGACTATACTGCAATAGGATTCTGTAAGTACTGTGGTGACTTGATACCAAGGAGGTGGAAAAGTCTAGGAAATGCGAGTGAGTAGCCGTTGGTCGCCTTGAATTATTCTAGTAAAAATCTGGCGCTAACCGCAATGATACGCAGGAGCTAGCTTTGCATGGAATGACAAGGAGAAGAGCATGCAAGGTGGGTCCGGAAGGTTCAGAGGGTCTGGAGGGTCGGTGAACGAGAACCTGAGTCTAGCTTGGGTTGGAAGCGTACTTGGCGTAAGACGTAGGACATAGGACGCTTATGTGTCTAATCCAAGTATATGACGCGTGAGGACTCGCCAGCAAAGCACCAGTCGGTCACCTCGCGAGCGGCCTCAGCAACCCCAACAGCTCTCACCGTCGCCGACGCTATTTTATACGTAATAATTTTATTTATAATTATAAAATAATAAATATATACATCATTATATTCACTACGTTCGCCGACGCGCCCTTGAAATGGCTGGCCGCACACCCAAAGGCAGCCTCAAACCGTTGACCATTTCCAATATTTTTATACATAATAAACTATTGTTTAGTATAATTAAATTATTAACCCTTATCACCACTATTCTATGACTAAAGTTCGCAACTCGCCATTTCAAAACCCCTAGCAAGCCTCAATCCCAACGCCCGTCATGCCGTCACACACCTCGATTGGTTGGCAACCGGATCTGTTAACCGAATCTATCGATCTGTCAAACCCCAACCGTTTCACATTGGGTCATCAGCTTCAAGTCATATGACCAGGAACCTATTACGCACGAACTCTCACGGGTTAATTCCGAAATCAATCCGGAATCAACCCGCGACAGCGACTCGTCGGGTCATTAGCTGCAAGTTTCCCGGTCGAGCAGCCGGCCCTTCGCGAGTCCTTAGACGACAACCTCGCAAACCACTTAATTCGCCCTTCGCATTTGCCTATTCTCTTCATCAAGAAGGACAACAAGTCTCGGCCATAGACAGCACGAGAATAAATCCTCTATCTGGGGCCGTCATCTCAGGAATGAGCTACGGATCACCACGTACCAGATGAAGCCGCACCAAAATGGACAGTACCCTTGCGGACACCATTGAACGGGCTCTGGGTGAGAATACCGAGCTCACGGCTGCTCGAGAGGCAGATGTACAAGCCAATGGTGAGTGCCTGTGCCGGCGACTGCGGGGAGTCTATTCCTGAGCAGATGACTTTTCACGGTTCTACGCCATATCTCTACCTTCATTGTTCAGCCCAAGTCAAGGGACGATGTTGCTGGTTGCTGGTTGCTGGGTCGGCGACGTACCGACTCCGACTCCGAACGTCGATCCGACCCCGTTTGTACCCACTCTTCATAGTCTATCATACAACGTTACTGAACGGCCTGCCTGTGTCTCATGGCCCATGGGTGCAGTCAGATGTGGTGGGTCTAATAGCCATACGAAAGTAAGCCAAATAGGGAAGTACAAATACTGACAGTTTTCGCATGAAAACAAGACAAAATCTCTAACGATCGGTTGGGCGTACTGTCTCGTAGTGGGTCCAAGAATAGTGGCAAGCCTGGCATGTGACTGGGCAAGAGGAGAACTGTGACGTTCCCTACGCTCAATCGAGTCCTATATATACGAGAATGCAAGCGAGAACACCTACGTCAACACCGAACGGGACATCCAAATAAGGAAATGCACAAACACCAAAAAACGGAAACAGGGACAAATAAGAGATACAGAGACACAACACGCGACACACATAGCTGATACAGAACCAAGACGCACTAATTATCCTCGAAAGTGACGCCTTAAAGACACAGACCTACTCGCATTGGGGCGCAGTTTTCACATTTGCTGGGTCGTATGCGTCGACATCTCATATCCGGTAGTGTTTGTAGGAAGCTGGAGAGGAGATCAAAGTAGAGTCAGAAGTGCGCCCGTCGGTGTGGCATCATGATTGATATGCGTCCTGCAGAAGAGAAATGAGGCGTGACACGTTCCACTCATGTCTCCAGCGTGCGGCGTGAATAGGCAGTTCATATTTATTTGAGGTGCAAAGCCTAGGAAGTGGGTCAGCGCCCGATGGAGGCCAAAAACTGTCCGCTGACCCTCTTGGGCCCAGAGTTGTCTTATGAACGTAACACCACCACGCATGGCTGGTCATCGACGGGATGCCAAGTTTTGGGGCCATTCAAGAGCTACTTAGTGGATGATACCCGGAGATGCTGAGAGTGTACAGATTTTCGTCTGGCGTATGTTCACTAGATGCTCTCTCGATCGGGGCACCACGTCATCCTCGCAAGGTATTATCAGGCCTGTTTACCGCGAGTAAGGGAGGCTGTTGGGATTGCATGGTGGGAGCCAAGCTGTGGCGTGAAGTACGGGGTCTACTGTCTTGGTCGAAGAGCGTGGCCGAGCGACGAGATTCGGGCAGTGATAAACATCGAAGATGAAAAAGGGCTTGAATGTGATACCACAATTTTATCTGGGCAATAGACTGAGACAAACGTACCAGAAATATCAGCGGCGTTGATACCAAGGTAGTGGCGCATTTGACGAGCTGGGAAGGGTAGAATGCACGCCTTGGGTTGAGAGTGTGTCCACCACACCCACGATCCTAGGAACCCTGCGGATATCGCGTTATCCACTGGGGCGTTCAGTGGATGGTAGAGCGAAAGGACCAGACCGGATTCTTTCGCCGGCCTGTTGCCATTCGCATTAGTCCACCGTTTTCCATATACACCAGGGAGACCTTGCCCAAAACAAATCTTGACAGCTGGCCACGGCCCGAAGTAATTACCAAAGAGCAGATAAATGGTACATGGTGAGCCCATTAGTGACCAGTCTACTGCTCAGTAAGTCTCAGATATTGCCAGAATTGATGTTTTACCATTTAGATTACTGTTGTATGTCCTCGCTACTAATTGTTTTATTTCAAGCTCGTTGGACCTTTCCATATCCGGGAACGGCATATTGGATTCCTGCATTCATTTCTGCCAAGTCCAACGTGACAACGTCAAGCGTCCTTGAACAAACCTCTGGATTGAAAGGCCCGTCTTCTCCCTTTCGCCTTCGGCTCAATAGCTTTCAACCATGACCTAGATTCACGACCCCCTAACAAATGCCTGGCACTACTGGCTCTTCCTCAAGCTTTTGTCTCAGGATTGCCCATATAGACTTGGAACTGTCTTCAGTGTTTGCGCCCGATCACATAGCCGATGTCCGTGAGCGCCCAGTCAGCTTCCCTCACATCTTTTGACCTCACCACTGCCGCACGATGGGTGAGCCACTCAGCCTCGCAACGGGTGTGCTATCTGTCGTGGGTTTTGTCCTACAGGTTACATCCGGAGCGATGGGCATGGTGGAAAAGACCGTCACTGCTCATGCTACTCAGAAGCGGGTTGTTAGGAATCTGCGACGCGAGCTCGAGAAGACAATCAACGGAACTGCGAGTATGCAAACTGTCCTTAACATCTTGCTAGGAAACTCCAAGGATAAAATCGTAAAGAGGATGTGCAGAAAGTGCGTGTTGTTCAAGGTCACTCCACTGACGCCAGATGAGCTCACTTTGACTAACCAGTACAGAATGTATCATCGCACTACAGCAGCTGACAAAGGCGCTGGAGGCTACCCAAGAATGGATTGAGCAATGGTTCAACAATGAAGACTCCGCTCCCATTGTCCACCACAATGCCCTGCCTAGTAACCGAAGATCGTTTGTATTCATCCAGGCCGTCTTCAAGCACAATTTCTCCCAATCGGTGATCAGCGATGCCATTGACGCTGTCGATGAACTCCAATTTGAAGTTACAAGACACCGAGAGGAGACAGAAAGCGCATTTCAGCACCTTTGGCGCCTCTACACCATGCGGAGCTTCCGTACCATTCCAGGGAATGCGAGCGTCGAAAGCCTGGCGTCTGTTTCGACTCGTAGCAGCGTCGCGTCCATCTCTAGCCAAATCGCAGAATGTTTTGCCCTTTATGCTGAGGATGATGGAGAGCTTGTGGATGGTGCAAATGATCCAATTCAGTGGCTGCAAGAGCAGGCTTTACGAGCTGACCGTCTCCCTCTGCCAATCAGTACTCACGTCCTATCAGACGATGAGGGTGAAGATGCCACTTCTGAGGATGATTCGAGTGTACGTGTTGGGCTGAGTAAGCATTCGACTTTGACTGAAACTATGGTGCATAGGATGCCTCAACAATTGATACCGCCAAAGTTTTGGAGGAAAATCAAGTGTCGCTGATCGAATCGGATGATGCAAGTCACCCTCCCTCCATCGATAAACCTGCCTCACTCAAGGTTGTATCTCTCTGTAACGAACATTCGGTGGCTTCTCCCCTCCCTCCTAGCCAAACCTTGCAGCCCAGACCGGTTCTTTCGACACCATCTCCCCTCTCTCCGACCAGTCATCCAGATCCAGGAGTGCTCCTTGCCATTCTGCGGTCCGTTGGCACAGCAGCGTCGGCAGTGTGCGAGGCATTCGACAAGGCGATCGAGCTCGAACACGAGGAGCGGCAAGCTCTGAAGGAGCTCCGCATAGGGGTCGAGAGCCTAAAGTCCGATACATTGGTATACAGGGTCCTCCTGAAAACCATGGAGAGCGATGTCGATCTCGATGGGCGCTCTCTGTACGCGCGCTTCGTCCAGCGGTACGTGATGCGGTTGCCCTCAGGTTCATATGCTCACACAGTTAATGACTTACAATACCACAGACAGGACGGAAAGGAAGCAATGGAAAGCCTTGAAAGAGTGCTCAAGACTACACGACTACTGCTTGAGGAGAGCCAAGCGGGAAATCGCCAGGAAGTCATAGTGAATCCCTCCGGGAACAAGAAACCTAGGAAATCCCTTGTATTTCTACTCAACGTCTTCAAATCCAACATTCAGCCAGGACATCGTCACGAGCTCATCGGCGACCTCAAAGACGCGACTTTCGAAATCTGCGTGTGCCAACAGAACAACGAACGTGCATTCAAACTCGTATGGAATCTTTATGTGGTTGCTCAGCAGTGGACTGGTCACCGCTCCTCTGTTGGTAACACAGGCAATACTCATGACAGTGTCGGGCAGGCCCTCGATTCCGTTCTTCACGCTTTTCACGTCCATCCTTTTGCCGTCTCACCAGAAGGAGATAGTCGAGTTAACCTACCTACATTTGCTATCCTCAACCATAATCACGAGACCGCCACTCGACACGAGCAGCTAGCTCGACAAATCGGCAAAGCCTGGGTGGATGACCGCGTACGCAAATACGATACGCAGGTTCGAGACATTGCTGCCTTGCAAACCTTGCTGTTTGACCTCTTATGGAGCGGGACAGTAGAACAACTAAAGCGGAACGGTGCGTACTCCTCCGACGATCCTGAGCGACCAGAGTTCGAGAGAGCAGTGGAAGAGTTGGAAATGGCATTGCGAGAGGCAATCATACGCTCGAAGAAGCAATGCTCCGCAATTGCGTTCTGCGGAATGGTCAAGGCCGGCAAGTCAATGTTCTTGAATGCGCTCATGGGTCGTGCGATTCTCCCATCAGATGGTGACTCTGCTAATTCTCGCACACCACATTCTATACTGAGTATCACTGCAGAGCTCCCTTCTAGAGTTTGGCCATGCAGGCTTCGCCATGTCGAAGGCCAGACAGTCCCTGAACTGCAATTCCAGGCTGAACCATTTCTCGTCGCGTTGAGGAAGCTTCAGGGTCATCAGTATGGCCGGAAGATGCAGACCTACCAACCACCTCCAGAGAGTATGTTCAAAACACTGCTCTCTAACACCCCACCCGAACCTTCGGACGAAGAAGTTTTACTCAGGACGATACACAGCCAGTGGATTGACCTCCATGCTGCTACCCGCGATAACCTGCTGAAGTTTGAGATACCTGGGTTTAAATTGCCTCAAACGGCGACTGGGGAACAGAGAGTGAAGATCTTGGTGAGTTTCAAGTCCTGCTGGACAGCTCTATTTTCAACTGAATGGCATTTTCAGCTAGGTCAGCTGAACGATATCGTCCGCTTGTGCCAACGATTCGACCTCAAGTTTGATATGAGCGAGGTTGACTGGCCATTGCTCACGGTCGAGTTCAACTCACTGCGTGGTCACAAAACGGATGGTATATACGAGGTTGGTCGCAATACTCTTACGGTCTTTCCCAGTTGTTGATCCTCGTATTTAGTTCATCGACTTACCGGTGAGTATCTCTGAATGTAATCACACCACCTTAGCTGTGACTGATTCACCACCAGAGTATCGGTGAAGGTTTCCGTGATGTGAGGTTTCCGTTGTTGCCATATGATCACGCCTGACCTTGTTTCCCCCAGTTCAATTTTGAATCGCTCCTCCGCCTCGTGGCACCTGACTCGAACGCGATCGTACCGATTGTGTCGTTCAAGGAGATCCCTCGTAGCGACTGGAAACGTCTCCCTGAACTTGTCGCGAACGGGTTCAATGGGAGGGCGAACGCGGTTGTTTGCACTCACTTGGACCAAGTCTCGCAGGACAATATAGATGAGCAACTGAGGACTGTGACCAAGACATTCTGGTCGAAGGGTGTTTGGAACACCAATCGTGTGATCCCTTGCTCCTCCCTCATGGGTCTGAGTGCGATGGATTTGCTCGACAAGTCTAGTATGACCAAACCTCCGTTTAAGACCATCTGGAATAAGCATGTCGTGGGTTATCATGTAGGTGGGCCACTACTCTCAACAGCCTGCGCTGAACAGCCATCCAGTGCGCCGCCAAAATTCTGGGGGTGGGAGCCCCAGAATCTACGTATGGCCAGTTCCCCACCCAAACATGGCAGAAACAACTCCAAGAGGAACTCCATGCCAGTGGTCTTCCCGGGGCCATCCAAAAGCTGACCAAAGAAATGGTCGAAAACGGTCGAATCTGCGCGCTCCTTAGAGAGGCAGATACGGTCGTCAGACATTTACGGGAAATGCGTAACGTTCAAGAGTACGTCCTGTTTCTGTTATTTTCCGCCTTCGTTTGACTTAGTCCTTCAGACGAAAACTCCTTGAGGCCAGACGATTCAAAGACGACTACAACTCCGCAAAAAAGGGGTATGATCAAGCGCGCGAACAACTCCAGGCTGTGTTAGATGATTGGAACCGAGAGGAGCATATGCAGATCCAAGAGAACCGCCTGCTGCTCGAAAAGGCATCGTTAATGATCTCGCAGAAAGCATATGGATTGATTGGGCAGGCAATCGAGAGGACATTGCAAGATTGGAGACTCGGAGACATTCAGTCAGAGGACAGGGACCTAGGCCGTGGACCCCGAGGTGCCTCTGCAGGTGAAAAAGGAGTAAGTGTGTTAGAAACATCCCGCTTTGACAGGTGTACTCAACAGGTGGGCTATAGGGCATTAAGGTGCTGACTGTGAAGACTGTCGCGCATGCTGAAGAGTTCCTACGGTTAAGTCAGCGAGAACTCCACTCAGCCTTGAATACTGTCAAGTTGGAATACGTGACGACCATCCGAAAGCTCGCTGAGACAGCAAAGGACAAGCGTTTCAAGGCTCTGCGGGATGCAATCAAGCTCCTGGATTCCAACCTTCAGCCTAAACTTCGTGAGGAGATTCTTGGTACGTGGATTTCTGGACCGAATGAAGTGACATGGGTGTATTGATATCGTTTAGGTGACCTCGAATCCCAGTCCATTGATATCCGTCACGTTGCATTCCAGCAAATCCGTAACGTGGTCAAGATGACGGCCACCCGCCACAAGGCACAGACCGCCTTCCGTGCCATAGAAGAGAAGCTCGCTCGCCCATGGCTAGGCCCTGGCAGTCCCATCATGAGCGACGGTGAATATGAATCCGATCAAGGCGACGATGCTGAGGCAGCCGTCCAGCGAAGCATCGATGAACTAGGCTTCATGCTTCGTACACCGATCACGATGCTCGCTACTGTGCCCTTTGTGTTCGGTCTCCCCATCTGGCCATGGATGGTCCATTCTCGAGCCTATCATCTCGAGGTGGGTGTCATCCACAACCGATACAGGGACGAGATTGTGGACCCCTGGGTCAGGAGTCTTAAAGAGGAAGGGGAGAAGAGCCTTATTGGAACGATCGAGTTCAGTTCGAAGGTGGCAAAGGATTTGGTGACTTCTGCGCTTGAGAGAGAGGATAACCGATACATGCGAGAGGTTGACAGAAAAAACAAACTTGTGGACCAAGATACGGTGAAACATCTCATCGCCTCATACGGGAACCTCGTAGCGGCTGAGGAGGCGCTGAAAGAGTTGTTCGTTCGTCTCGAGGATTTGCACGCACGGAGCGGACAGTGAAGGTGTCTGCACAATTTTTATGCTTGTTGGGGACATTGTGTAAAGGGTCTATCTCATATCTCGGAATTCATATGAACACTTTGATATTGACAAAGTGCTTTGCGCCTTGCTTTTGACTCTGACCACCTCCAGCGAGTGGTGGACGTCCCGCGCTGGGCATCTATATGAACACCCGTCGTAATGAATAGCGTGCTCGATAGTTCGTTGTTTCTCTCCGTCCACAAGGAGGGCGTCTCACGCAGCGCCCGCGTTGTTGTAGAAAGCACCTCTGCGCTCGTCTCCTCATTGAACGATCTCCTAACGTCATTGGGTATTCCCATCAGTCTCGCCAGTCCTCTCGGCCTAACCCCCACCCTTCTCCTGGCCATCCTCGAAAGCACACTCGAATCCCGCTTGCCCCTCCCTCCAGGCGTGCGAGAGGCGCATATACCCCAAACGAAAGTCGAGGCCGTCAAGATCTTTCTCGGAGTGTTGGGGAATGATGTACTTGGTGTGGACCTCTCGCAAGTCGACCCGCGCAAGCTCGCTCGAGGCGAGTGGGACGAGTGTGTCTACGTCGGTGGCCTGCCCGTCCATGTTGCCAAGAAAGAAGGTTTAATGGGCGACGATGAGGCCATTGTAGATATCGACCCCGAAGTCTCTGTCAGTGACGTCCTGGACGAAGAGGGGATCAGTGAGGGCTTACCCACACTACTTCCGTGGAGTACGCCGCCTCCAAGTATAACAAGGGGTCATTCTGGGGCTGGAACTCCTGCTGCTAGCATGTCCACAACCAGAGCGAGAAGTACACCTGCCGTCGGTGAGGATAGAATTCCCAATGACGGCGGAGCAGCGAGGATTTTGGATATGGTGCGGGATCGACATGGTGCTATAACTAGTACTCCACGAACTCAAAGGACTGATGCACTTGGATCGAGGTCGTTATGGCTTACAAACCTGCCAATTTGCGGCCTACTCGCCGATCTCCGGGTGAGCATCCGATATCTGCTGGACGTGTTTCTATGGAAAGCACTTAACAGGCTCTTTCGTCCGTCGGTCGCTCCCTCCACAAATTCCTGCGGCGCTCCCAGTGCTCCAGCGGAATGTCGGATAATTCGTCAGAAGGAGAAAACGGTGACGAAAGTAGAATTACCGAAGTGAGAGAAAACGGGTGGCTCAGTCTGATTGAAAACGAAGATTCGATCCCTGTGATTCGGCATCGACTGCCACCTACATCCGGAAACCGGGTTCCCTCCATTCGCATAGATCAGGTCCAAGTTCATCCTCTTTGGTTCGTGCGAAATCGTGTGACTAATTTATTGCTACAGAAGTGTGCGCGGGCTACCTGGCAGCTCTCTACCAATCCCCCCTGTTTATCACCTGACGAAAAGAGGCTATACCTACTCAAGGAAAGGGCCCATCTCCTTGATGAGCTTGCCAAACTTCAGCTAAATACAGCTTTAGTATCCCAAAGGGCGGTGCGAACCTAGCGAGATCCAGCATATGGAGGCGCCAGTTTTCTGTGATACCCACCCTATGTACGCAATGTATTGTGAATAGAACTTAGATCGCGGCAACTGAACAGCGAGAGGCTGATGCCGTCCTTGTGGCTAATCATCCCCACTTCCGGTGGGTAGCCTCACAGTTGCCCGTCAGATCTGTCAGATTCGAATGTCACCGGTTAGATGGTGTGCTCGCCATCTTGAGGCGTTGTACCCTTGTAGCTAACTTATTACTGTAATTAAGAAAATATATTATCTCATACCTTAAGTGTTGATACTTGAATCGCCCGTGATTCCGGTGGACATTGAAATTGCTGTTATTTATTTCAGCACAAGCGAGCAGTTACATTTCAAACTCCGCTTCGCACGCCTGACCTAGTTGACTCCGCCATGATGCACCGCTGCACCCTGTCATGCCTGTAAACTACTCAAACCCTTGGGTGGACGTAAATTACACGCCAAAGGTGATCAATGTGGCAAGAAGGGTGTGACCCAACATCCAAAGCACTCATGCGCTCGCCATTCATCGTGGGGAGTCAAGGATGTTCGGTCTAGCAGCCTCTTATGGCTTAATAGTACGGTCTACTACTCTCAACTTCAAAATTTCATGTGGTCCTCGACATTCTGCTCGTTGTTTCCTGACTTCATTGGATCACTCCGCCTCCGCCGTACTCAGATACTCGTATTTGCTTCAGCACAATCCGTTGATCAATTGAGCATCCCACAAGGTAACGTTCCGACTACTAACCAAGAGTGCTCCACCCGTCGGTGCCCCGCGCTCGGCTCCTCCATGCGCATTTCACGAGCTGAGTATCCCCACTCCGATACCTCCATCGACAGGTCCACCCATGGTCTCACCCATTTCCGATTCAGCCCCGACGGCCTCGCTACGAGCTGCCACCACCACTTTCATTCCAGACCCGCAATCCGCTTGCTATCCCGACTTCCCATCTCCCATGCACCCTCTATTCTCTACTCCAGCTTTACTAGTTCCGCCTCCATTCCGGCTCATGTCACCTCAAATCAATCCGTTAACTCATCAATACGAAGCGCCCCTCCAATATCCAATCATAACTACCTGGACTTATTCAGCAAGAGTAAGGTTTAACATTGCCTCCACGTCGTACTTACCACCATAAGATCGAACTAGAAGATGGTGCGACGGCCCTTTCGGGCCCATTTACTCCCTCCCGAGGTCGAGCAGCCGGCCCTTTACGAGTCCTTAGACGACAACCTCGCAAATAACTTAATTCGCCCTTCGCATTCGCCTATTCTCTTCATCAAGAAGGACAACAAGTCTCGGCCATAGACAGCACGAGATTAAATCCACTATTTGGGGCCGTCATCTCAGGAATGAGCCACGGATCACCACGCACCAGATGAAGCCGCACCAAAATGGACAGTACCCTTGTGGCTACCATTGAACGGGCTCTGGGCGAGAATACCGAGCTCACGGCTGCTCGAGAGGCAGATGTACGTGACAATGGTGAGTGCCTGTGCCGGCGACCGCGGGGAGTCTAGTCCGGAGCAGATGACTTTTCACGGTGCTACGCCATATCTCTACCTTCATTGTTCAGCCCAAGTCAACGGACGATGTTGCTGGTTGCTGGTTGCTGGGTTGGCGACGTACCGACTCCGACTCCGAACGTCGATCCGACCCCGTTTGTACCCACTCTTCATAGTCTATCATACAACGTTACTGAACGGCCTGCCTGTGTCTCATGGCCCATGGGTGCAGTCAGATGTGGTGGGTCTAATAGCCATACGAAAGTAAGCCAAATAGGGAAGTACAAATACTGACAGTTTTCGCATGAAAACAAGACAAAATCTCTAACGATCGGTTGGGCGTACTGTCTCGTAGTGGGTCCAAGAATAGTGGCAAGCCTGGCATGTGACTGGGCAAGAGGAGAACTGTGACGTTCCCTACGCTCAATCGAGTCCTATATATACGAGAATGCAAGCGAGAACACCTACGTCAACACCGAACGGGACATCCAAATAAGGAAATGCACAAACACCAAAAAACGGAAACAGGGACAAATAAGAGATACAGAGAC
>Ga0307515_10018063_pt1 | contig 12800 bp, 8 predicted proteins | sample 17_EM_MG_FD_194513 | JGI IMG/M metagenome (GOLD analysis project Ga0307515, IMG submission 194513) | Populus trichocarpa ectomycorrhiza microbial communities from riparian zone in the Pacific Northwest, United States - 17_EM | ecosystem: Host-associated > Plants > Roots > Unclassified | place... | reverse complement strand
TCCTACAATTTATAAAAAAAACCAAAATTAAATTGATAATTTTTTTTCTTAGGCCCTGATCTACTTTTTTTCAACATGATAAAAAATCCAAGCCATCTTTATAGAACTCCTCTCTCAAAGACAAACCAGTTAATAATAAGATTGGTTTTTTTCATGACCAAAATATGTTTGACCGACCTCTTTCTATTTCCATTATTTTTTGATGACTCTCTCTCTTTCTCATATCTCAACATTTAATAATTGAAATGTGAAAAAAAAAATAAGGACTCCGAAAGTTAAATCCATCAACTTCAACGATCAAGAGTTGCATAAACTAAGAATTCAAGGATTAAAATATTGTTTTACACACCTTTTCAACAATGAGCTTTGTATTTGTATTTGTTTTTGTTCTTTTATTTATTTTTTTAATTACAATTGAGATTATATTTTGCAAAATTGATCTTTAATACAATACAAACATAGACCTTGACTCTTTGCATATGAGAAAGTATGTAAAGTGAAAAAAACTTTGACATATAAAACTATGCTAAATAATCAGAAAGAATTTAATTGGAAAAAAATATTAATGGATAAAATTGAAAAAAAAAAAACATTATGGAATGAAAAATGTACATGGGAGTGAGCAAATCAGCACAATGAATTGTTGTTATGTTTTTACTGTTATTGTAATATCGTATCATATAAAAATATTGATTTACTTGTCATGGGAGCTAATCAGATTCTAACCATTAGTCTACATCAAGCTTTAGGTAACAACAATATCAATTTTGTATTTTGTGCGTGTATGGTAACAATGATGCATAGTCTTTTTAATAGTACTTTTCAATGGTAAAACTCATTAAAATTATGTTTTTCAAGTTTTATTTATTTATTTTAGATATTAACAAATCAATTTTTTTGAAAAACACTTAAACAAGTATTAATTTGATATTTTTTTAGATGAAAAATATTTTAAAAAACATATTAAACTGCAAAAATAATCACACCCTTCTTTTTCTAGAAAACATCCAATATCTTAAACAAAATTCTCAACCATAAAAAATTAAAAAGAAAACAAATAGTAATAAAAAAATACGGATAAAATCTGGTATAAAAATAATTAAAGAAAATAATGAGTGACTTAATCGGAAAAAAAAAGAGCAATTAAAAGAATGAGGACCAAAATTGGATAAAAAAATGTAATATAATTTCAGGGACAAAATTGAAAGAAAAAACAAATTAAGAAAATGATAAATTTTTTTAAAAGAATAAGGACTAAAATTGGATAAAAAAACAAATGAAATAAAATTTTGAGGGAATGATTGGAAGGAAATAAATAAGGAAAGGATAAAAAAAAGAGCAATTAAAAGAATAAGACTCAATTTGAAAAAAAAATGAAATAAAATGTTGAGAAAGAAAATTGAAAGAAAAAAAAACCAGGAAAAGGATAAAAAAACAACAATCAAGAAAATGAATACCATATTTGATATGAAAACAAAACAAAGTTAAATAAAAAGGGATGAAATTAAAAAAAAATTCAAAATAAAAAGACCAATACAAAGAAAAATGATTATAATTGAAAGACAATAAATAGAAGGATAACTTAAATTTTTGGCTGATCTAGCATGAATTTCAAGGAACAGAGAGAAAAAATAAAAGGAGGAGGAAAAAAAGTTAACCTTTGCCAAACTGTTATGATTTGAACCGCACATGTCGCCCTTTAAGTTCTGTTTTTATTGGATGTTTCGGACTGTATAGTGGTTGAAAAATTTTGATAAATTTTTTTATATATATATTTCTTATCCAATCCAAGACATGGATAAGAGTCTCTGAACTTGATGAATCAATAGGTAAATAGTAGATTAATGAGTACCCAAAAACAAAGCAGACAAAACTGAATTGAATATTTTCAATCAGCACACGATGAAATAAACAATATCAATTTGGTTACAAACACATGAAACGTTAACCAATTAAACATGAGATAACTATTATTGAATATCAAGACATAATGATCATTACTTGTATCAAAATACAATGCATCAAAACCCCACACTTTGAATATGGACACTTCTTTTTTATTCATTACAAATTGCACACTTTTCTACTTAGCTTCACCTAGAAAGGTACATTTTCAATAGATTTTACATGTCTACCATCCTTGTAAGAAGCGTTTTAGATATTAATCCAGATAATAATAATAAAAAATAACACGAATTACTATGTTATCAAGTAAATTTATGAATCATTGATTAATTGAGTTTAATTATTTTTATTACTAGTTTCATTTCTTAGAAAAAAAATCTTTTAGTGTCACGTCATTCTAATCTTGAGTGAAATAAATACAGTTACTTCAAATCTTTTTTAATAAAATAATCATGTTGTAAATCAATAAAATCAAAGTTACTGGATGTAGTTACTAATTTATAATTAGATATGTATAGAATGAAAAATTCTTTCTCAATAATTTTATGTTTTACATGTCTCTCTCCGAACATACCCTACATTTACTAATATATATTTTTTAATTTTTATTTATAAAAATACTAATTTACCTCTAATCCAAATAAAATATAACAAAAAATACACAAGAAAAATGCTAATATATATATATATATATATATATATATATATATATATATATATATTATTAATGTGGGTGTCTGGGCTAGCTTGCGTGCACTTCGACTAATCTCACGGACCCTGAAGTTAACGACCATGTAAGCCTCTAGTGGCCATCATATTAGCAACTACAGGGCTCGAAACTGATACTAAAATATCTTTTGATTCATCCTTTAATTTTTATTTTATTTTATGGACAATGAAGCACTTATACGATTTAAAAACAAATTACACAAAAGTTCTCTTATTTTTTTTTTGTCTTTTAAGAGCATTTATGTAATTTAATTGTAAAAAAAATAAAAATATAAACTACTAAATTATCCCAATCAATTTACAAATGACCTCTAATTCCATGAAAAATGTTATTTTACCCTCACAAGCAAGGTAAATGTTATTTTACCCTCACAAGCAAGGTAAAAGCTTTGTATAGAGAAGGGTAAAATAATAATAATAATAATAATTACACTACACATCTACGATGGTATATCCAAATAAAATATAACAAAAAATATAGGAAAAAAATACTAAAAAATCTTTTGATTCATCCTTTAATTTTCTTTATTCTATGGACAATGAAGTACTTATACTATTTAAAAACAAATTACAAAAAAATTCTCTTAGCCTTTTTTTGTTTTTTTCTTTTAAGAGCATTTATGTAATTTAATTGTAAAAAAAAAAATATATAAACTACTAAATTATCCCAATCAATTTACAAATGACCTCTGATTCCATGAAAAATGTTATTTTACCCTCACAAGCAAGGTAAAAGCTTTGTACAGAGAAGGGTAAAAAAAAAAATTAATAATAATTACACTATACGTCTACGGTGGTATATCTTACAATTTACAATAAAAAACCGAGCTCCTTCATGTTTTTGTCATAATAACATCCAAACGGAACCAATGAATTCTGACCGTCCAAAAATAGGTGCGCCACATGCTTACATGCATTCCTCACCATCAAATTACTTGACGTAACGCATTTGATTTCATTAACTGGTGGAAAAGAAGGATGCAAAATGTTGGGTCCAATTTTCTACAAATAGACCAGAAAAGAATAAGAGAAGTGTACGAAGATTAGCGTTCACAATCGATTGATTTCGGATTTCCAACAATTTACATTAGAGAGACAAATGGAATCCTTGATAAATCTTCTGCTATGTGTTCTCTTCACATTTGTCTTGGTCAAGATACTTCATTTCATTGCGAGGGGAAGCAAAACTGAAAGTTCAGGAAAGCTTCCTCCAGGTCCAGCAGCTTTACCGATTATAGGCAGCCTCTTGGATCTTGGTGACAAACCTCACAAGTCTCTGGCAAGGCTTGCCAAGACTCATGGTCCCTTGATGAGTTTGAAGTTAGGCCAAATCACCACAATAGTTATATCTTCCCCAACCCTGGCAAAAGAAGTCCTCCAAAAGCATGATGTCTCCTTTTCTAACCGAACCATTCCTGATGCACTTCGAGCTCACAAACATCATGAACTTGGTCTGCCTTGGGTGCCGATAGCCATGCGGTGGAGAAACCTTAGAAAGGTTTGCAACTCCTACATTTTCACTAATCAAAAACTCGACGCTAACCAAGACCTGAGGCGCAAGAAGATTCAAGAGCTGGTTGCTCTTGTTCAAGAACATTGCCTTGCTGGTGAGGCAATGGATATAGGCCAGGCAGCTTTTACAACCGCACTAAATGCCTTGTCAAATAGTATTTTTTCCTTGAATTTGTCTGATTCAAATTCTGAAACTGCAAGTCAGTTAAAGGAGGTTGTTGGGGGTATCATGGAAGAGGCAGGAAAACCAAACTTAGCAGACTACTTCCCTGTACTTAGAAGGATTGACCTGCAGGGCATAAAGCGTCGCATGACAATTCATTTTGGGAAGATACTCAACATCTTTGATGGCATAGTCAATGAACGGTTACAATTAAGAAAAATGCAGGGTTATGTCCCGGTCAATGACATGCTAGATACTCTTCTCACAATCAGCGAAGACAATAACGAGGACATCATGGAAACTAGTCAGATTAAACATTTGTTCTTGGTTACTTCTTTTTCTCCTCCTTTTGCCAATTGTTTCATTTACGTTTTTCCTTTGAAGTTTTTGAATTTTCTGTATATTTTAAGAGAATTCTCCTTGTTAACTTCTTTGTTTGTTACAGGATTTATTTGCTGCTGGTACAGATACAACTTCTAGCACACTGGAATGGGCTATGGCAGAACTACTCCACAATCCCAGGACATTATCTATAGCCCGAACAGAGCTTGAGCAGACTATTGGAAAAGGCAGCTTGATTGAGGAATCAGACATTGTCCGGTTGCCTTATCTGCAAGCAGTTATCAAAGAAACCTTCAGATTGCATCCAGCAGTTCCTCTCTTACTCCCTCGGAAAGCTGGAGAGAATGTAGAAATAAGTGGTTACACTATCCCAAAAGGTGCACAATTGTTTGTTAATGCGTGGGCCATAGGTAGAGATCCAAGCTTATGGGAGGATCCAGAGTCATTCGTGCCGGAGAGATTCTTGGGGTCAGATATTGATGCCCGTGGCCGGAATTTTGAGCTTATTCCATTTGGTGCTGGACGAAGAATTTGCCCTGGATTGCCTTTGGCAATGAGGATGTTACACATGATGTTGGGTTCACTTATTCACTCTTTTGATTGGAAGCTAGAAAATGGAGTGACACCAGAGAGCATGGACATGGAAGATAAGTTCGGCATCACCTTAGGGAAGGCTCGATCCCTGCGAGCCGTACCAATACAATTGTAAGGTAAATTGCTTGTTTTGTTTGAGATTAGTAGAAGAGCAAGGGACATAACACAATTACTTGAGAGGATATGTTGCGTCTTGGAGCCAAAAACTGATCACTATCTGTCTTTAGCCATCCGTGCATTTATGGTCTAAATTCATTTCATTTTTCTGTCCCATCTTCTGGCCTCTGTTCAATTACTATAATCTGACAAAAGCAGAAAACTTTAATAATTTAATATTCATGTGCTACACTTGTTTGGGATGATGATTGTTTTTTATCTTAAAAATATTTTTAAATAAATTTAAATATTTTTATTTTTTTATTTATTTTAAATTAATATTTTTTATATTTTCAGATTATTTTAAAGCATTGATATTAAAAATAATTTTTAAATAATAATAATAACAAAATATTATCTTAATCTATTTCTGAATAAAAAATCCTTTAAAAAAAAATAACAAACATACTTTTAATCAAATCTGGATGATGACCTGAATGATGGGAAGATTATATATTTATAGCCCTTTTCAACCTTTTGAGATCTGCTTGAGCTTTATTGTGATTTGTCTCAGGAGTGGCCGAAGGATATGCGTAGATCTGTTTGTGGTCAGAAACTGTAGGCGATAGTAATAATTATGGAATTTTTTTTTTCAATCTCCAGCAATATATATAAATAGACATTTTTCTGAGAACACTTTCAACACAGCAACAGAGCTTTTAGATTTTCTCAGGAAACCTTCAAACTTCAATCAAGATCTCGATAGATTGGAACACTTGTGTAAAAGAGTGAAAGCATTTACTGATGTTGATATGAAATCTTTCTTTATTCTTTTCAAGAGAAGTGTTAAAAACCATTATAGAAAATGCACTCAATGATCTTTATGAGGAAATTCGGATCTACATTTTTTTAAAATTCAGATCTTTATGCACTCAATGATCTTTCTCTAGAGACTTAAATATTCATAGACGAGAAGTGAATTAGTAGATTGTTATATCAAAGATATCTTTTTATTTTGAACCTTTCCTAGTAAAGTATCATCAAATTTAACCGGTTAATTAGCAAATATACTATGAATTAAGATGATAATATGACATTTACAATACCCAACCAAACGTATTAATCAATAATTTCTTAGTAAATCTGATCATGTATTTATTTTTGTCAAAAATTAACCGAAAATTAACTTTTTATCTGCATGGAGATATACAATGACTTAACTTTATTTATGTTTTTTTTATATAAACACATTTGTCAACCTTGTTGATTTAAAATAGTTCATACTTTCTTGATGTTTGAATTTTTTAACAACAAATCTTGCCTTGTATTTTTCAATGATTTTATCAACTTCCATCTTCCACTTAAAAATCCTTTCATATTCTAATAACATACTTCTAAGAGAAAGATTTACTAGCTCTTATGTATGATTTTGCATGATAAACTCGATCTCATTATTTAATGTCTCCTTCCAATAGAAAGTTTCAAAGCAGAACATTTTCTCGGAATAGCTTCAAGACTCATTTTCTAACAAGTTAGAAAATCAAGACCGAATGTTTTTATCATCTTCTCCCTCTTTCTCGGCTGGATTTCATTGTCTACTACAGATCTTTCATTTATAATTTGATGATGACAACTTAAGCTTGCTTCATTTGTCCTTTAAGTGAATGAATTTCTCAAGCTTCATTAAAAAAAAAACATCTTTTCTAAAAATGTTGCATTCCTTGCTTCTTTTATTGTTTTAGGATGAACATTCTCACTACTTGACTTGTATACAAGAAATCCATATGCACTATTATTATAAGCATATCCAATAAATACATGATCCATAATTTTAGGTCTTATCTTGATCTTTTTAGGATAAAGTATTGTCACCTTCACAAGGCACTTTATACTTTGATGCATTTACAGGAAGATCTTTTTCCTTTCCATAACTTAGACGGTTTTTTTTTTCTAAATTTTTATAAGGTACTTTATTAAGTGTATAATTGGTAGTTAAAATTTTACATGATGAACTCAATCTTGCTATTTATTGTCTCCTTCTAATAGGAAGCTTCAAGGCAGGACATTACCTTGTAGTAGTTTCAAGGCTCATTTTCTAACAAATAAGTTAGAAAACCAAGACTGAATGTTCTTATTATTTGCACTCTCTTACTCCTTCTTAGCTCAATTTCATCATCTTCTACAAATCTTTCATATATAATTTGATGATGACCACTTAAATTTGCTTCCTTTATCCTTTAAATGAATGAACTTTTTGTGCTTCCTTAAAACACAACATCTCTTCAAAGTGATGCAGCTGGACTTGTAGAAACTAAAGGTTATGAGCATTCAAGTGAGGATCTGACGCAACTAGATGAGGATCTAACCTAGACAAACTATATGGATAAGCTAATATATTCTTTAATGGATCAATAGGTTAAGTTTAGGTTCAAGAAAAGGTCTGGTCATGCCAAACTAAGTTAACATCTTAAAAAATAACTCTAACAGGAGATTCAACTAGAATAATCTTCATTGCTTATTGAATCATTGTATTTGGGCTAATTTTATAACCTTTCCTATATTTTTTTTTATTTAATTTTTTATTTTAGATTCTTTTTTAATTTTCCTTATGTTTTCAATATTTGAATACTTTCTACTAGAGGTGGGGTCTTTCTAGCCTATTTAAAAGTCTTGTAAACCTCTAAAGAGGAAAACCACATTATTTTTATTTTTTCAGAGAATACAACTATGAATTTAGATTTTACATCTACAACCTTTTTTGCTCATCAAATCTTCTGTGTTTTATGTGTTGTTGTTTTTCTCATAACTTTCGTCTACATAACAAAGAATGCATCATTCTTTTCTATCATTATTGTATTGGGATGAATATACTCAATACTTGACTTGTGTACAAGAAACCAATATACACTACTATTGTAAGCATATCCAATAGATACATGATCCATAATTTTAGGTCTTATATTGACTTTTAAAAAAATATATATGCCATTTTTTCAAGGCAGTCCCATACTTTAAGGTATTTAAAGGAAGATTATTCTTTTTTCCATAATTTATATGGTATCTTTTCTAACATCTTATGAGCTACTTTGTTAAGAATATAATTTGTAGTAGAAAATTGCCTCCTCCTCAAGTTTTAAGGTTCACATAACTTTCAAACATGACATTCATTATTTATTTTAGAATTTTATTTTTATATTAGTAATGTCATTTTATTATGGTAAATAAAGAGAAGTTGTTTAGTGGATAATATATTTTGAGATCAAAATTCATCAAAATATGCCTCATATTCTCAACTTATATCACTTTTTATTGTTTTTATCTTTTTATTAAGTTGATTTTTAACTTCATACTTGTGATGTTTAAAAATTTCAAGATTCTCATCTTTGCTTCTTAACAAATAGGTATAATAATACCTTATATAATCATCTATAAAAGTAGTATAATATTTTTACTCAATTACAGTTTGCATAATTCTTAAATTGTCAATATCATATTGAATTAAATATATATAACTTTACTATTTCTTTTAATTATTTTTAAAAAAGGTCTTTCTAAATTTTTATTCTACATAAACTTCACACATATCATTTGATACGATCCAAGCAAGGTCAGATTCAGATTTTGTCGTAAAAGTTTTTACTATCTAATTTTACACTTTTGAGCATAACTGGAAATTCAACCGTTGGATCGAGCTGAAACTTGACCTGAAGATCCCAAAGGTATTGTTCTATGTTGGGATAAATTTTCAGATGAATTGAAGTTCGGGAAGGACTTACAATATAGGTCAGAATAGGCTCTATAAATTTTGTTATTTACTTCTCTTTGACTTGTGAACTTCCTATTTGACAATGATTCTTTTCCTACAAGGATGTGAGAGCTTGTTTGGAAATTTTCTAGTTCCATAAGGATCTTTAATGAGCTGTAATATAATCTCTAAGTGTGATAAAGATTCATTAATGTTTCAGAATCCTTTTTTTATAAGAATTCTTTATTTATCCTAGCTACATAAGGAAAGAAGGGCTGATGGTATTTAATGACAGATTAATTAATTTTATTATTTTCTTTCATGTTTGGGTTTAATTAATACTTTGTTTTTCAGCTAGGATTTAAGGCTTGTTTGGATCAGGCCATGGGCTTTTCAGCTTAGGGTTTTTGGGTCAGTTCAACCTACTAGAGTAGATCCATTAGAGTTATTTTTAAGAACTATTTAAACACGTGTAACCAGAATTTCAGCAGCTATTGATGAACATTACTTCTGAATTTTTCAGTTTTAACGTGTGAGAGTGATTTTTATATTCTTCAGTTCTTAAATGAACTAAATCTGACTTATCGAAGATTAACTAACTTCGTGGCGTCATTCTACTTCATTCCAATAGTGTTGGTTTCTTGGGGTATGTTTTCATTGTGTCACATTCCTATCAGATCTTTTTGAGCTTTCCAGGATCAGATCTCAATCTTGATTATGGGTATGAAAAAATCTAGAGAAAAAAAAACTTGTAAGAAACTCTTCCTTTAATCTTTTTTTTTAGTGGATTTTAAAAGTTAAAATGTTAAAGAATTAATGGGTTGAAAGCTAAAAGGTTAAATAATTAACATAGCTATTCTAAATTTGAGTTTTTGAGCTAAACAAATTGTCTAGATTTGTAGAAAATATTTCTAGAAGAAACTATTAACATTCATGGGTTGAACTAGATAAAAAAAAATGGATGGAAGAATTGAGCTGAAAAAAGTTGTTTGAATTTGCAAAAAATATTTCTAGAAGAAAGTGTTAACATCATAAGTTGGACTGGACAAAACAATGACTAGAAGAAATAATTCTTCATGGACCACCCTCAAGCCCAAATTTTAGTTAGAGAAAAAACTTTATGGCTCAAAATATTATTTTATAGTAAATCTAGGCTCGAAGCCCGAGTCAATGCACGCATATGTATGGGTTTAAGACCAAAGTCCACTTTTCTTAAAATATCTTCTCTCCAAAAGCTTTAAGTGGATCTTAGTTTCAATTTTAACTTTTCACATTTTCTACGTGGGATGTGGGGTTTTAAGTTTCATTAAAACATGCCACCAAGAACTTATTTAGATCAATTTTTAATTTATTTATAATTTATTTAAATCACGTTAATATTTCATGATAAAGAGTTTATGTTGAAAATTAAATTTCAATAAAATTTTAACTTAAAAAATAAGTGGACCCCACTTTTAATTTGGTTTCAAATGTACCAATTACCCATGTTTTAACAAATTTACCAACATTTTATGTTGTGACATTGGAAGAAGGTATCAGATTCATTGAGATTGGGAGTTATTGTGTGTCCACAAGAAAGGAACTGGAACTTTCATTTTAGAATAATGCAGGTCTAAATATTTCTTTTCCATTATGGCCCTTCTGTGCCCTTTTGTCTTTCGAATGATCATTGCAATTGTTGGATATCGTGGCATTTGTATCTTTTAACGAATTCAAATTCTACGTTTGTGAGTCTTGTAAGCTGTCAAAGCATATGCTTTTGAAATTTTATTCGGCCTTTAAGTTGCTTAACGATCATATATTATCTTGACAAGGATGCCATTCATTTACTCTGTTTTTGGCCCAGTACCATTCAAACGACTTACTTGCTTTTCCTTTGGTGGGGACGATGCGTTGATAAACAAATTATCACACAGCTGCAAGGAAAAGAGACTGGCGCTCGCGAACATGGCGAGCTAATCAAGGGTCGCGTAGTTCCATACAGGGAACACTGGCGAACGACAGCGGATGCCAAGGTTTTATGCCCCGTTTGGGAGAAAGCGTTGCACCGAAGTTTCCAAACCAAAAGTTCCCTATATGGAAACCGCAGCCAATTCCTAAAGGGGCACTTAAGGGCCGTTGTTCTCTATGAGATGGCTGGAGGAAGCAGAATGTTGCCTCTGAAGACCCAATCAGCTGATTCGTATTCAAGGCCTGTTTCAAACTGACCTTTTTTGTTTTGCAGCTCTGCGTTAACTGATGGAAACGCGGTCTCATGAATACATCATTTAGATCACGGGAATCTGTCTCGAAATTCCTGCCTTGGATTGGCTTTTGTGGGTACTCGAAATTCGTTCCATGTTTAAAGTCATTGATGATTTTTTAGATAGAATTCACAAACATTGGCATTGCCAACGGGCTTGGCAAAATCAGTTTTCATGGTCGCGTCCATTTACTAAACACAAACAAGGAACCTTCCCAGAATTTAAAACCTGAATAAACCTTGTACAATGGCAGCGCATATAAAGAGGTGCTCAAGCTACATCAAAAGATTTCAGCTTCTTGCGGTCAGGGTAGTTTCTGAACCGCAACATGAAGCCCATGGTATGGTCATTAATACCAATCCAATATTACAGCCACTACTGACTACTACATTAGACGAGTCCATCACCAATGACAACTAGGGGAGCGAACAAATTGCAAAGTTCTAAACCCAAGCCCTAATATAGAGCTGGGAGTCGCTGTCCTGGGTCAATGTAAATCATCTTATTCCATAACCAAAACGGTTACACAACAAAGGTCTGTGCTCATGTACAGTGAACAGAGTAAAACAAACACAGAGATACTTGTGCGGGGTATACTTGAATACTTGAATATCAAACCTTACCGGCAACAAAATCGTTATTACTGGATTCCCATATGGTCGTCCCATCACATGTACAAATCTTTTTGTAATTCTCACCAACTCCTGCACTTCTAGCAATTACTGCTGCTGTTAGACCTTTATCTGATTTATCTTCAGTTCCATATACTACTAGTGATCTCCCAATCAGATCTGCAATTCTTAGCTTCTGTATGGTGCCCGAGAAGAAGGCATCTCCTTTCTCATCGACATATAATGTTCCCAGGTCGCCAAGAGGCTATCAAAAAGAAACTCAGTTAGAAAATGCTATTACTACATCACTTCAAATATAATCAAGCAAAAGCACTCAATATAATAAGAGAAAATCAAAATAAGCTAAATGAAGTTCAAACCACAAATCCCTGGCTTCAAAACAAGCTAAATTAAGTTCACATCCCTGGTCTTAGTACCACTGTATTGATTTGCCACTTGAATATTTGTGGCATGAGAGATAATTGCATGAAGATATTCAGAGAAGGCATTTGCTGATGCAAACCTCTAGTTCAGTTCCTTGATTTGTTGGATTAAACACTTTCCCAGTGCTTGCTGCTCCTTCTGTTAGATCACCAAACTCATTGATAGACCAGCCGTGTTTACCAAGTGACAATCCAGTAAAGTTGGCTTCGATCCTAGCTAGATCCATATTCACCTGAGCAAAGCGAACAACACCAAAAATTTCTGGACCTTTGAATTCAGCAACAGCAGCAGACACTAAAAAGTCTGAAATGCAGAGCATGAGGTAAGTTACTTGAGAAACTGAAATTACATTTTGATAAGACACCATGCTGCAACGGGCTGGGGGGGGGGGGGGTGTTGCCACAAAAAAATGAATT
>Ga0307515_10018062_pt1 | contig 12801 bp, 12 predicted proteins | sample 17_EM_MG_FD_194513 | JGI IMG/M metagenome (GOLD analysis project Ga0307515, IMG submission 194513) | Populus trichocarpa ectomycorrhiza microbial communities from riparian zone in the Pacific Northwest, United States - 17_EM | ecosystem: Host-associated > Plants > Roots > Unclassified | place... | reverse complement strand
TAACTGCAGGTGCTTTCAGGAGCACCTGAGAATGCTCTTGCAGAGTCTGAGAGCACTTTGCTTAGCTCCAGGGGGGTCTGGGAGCGTCTGGAAGTACTTGGAAGCACTGCTGAGGTCGCCCGGAGTGTCTGGGAAGAATGCGTGTGGCTTCCGGACCGAATTTCATTTTGCTGATGGGGAGCTGAGACTCTATTCATTGGTTAACTCGTAATTGTGGGAATGTAGAGAATTGAGTACAACATGGTCTGCCGAGAGATGGGAAACTGGCTGAGAGCGGGAGACAGTTGATCTTGGGATGATGCAGTATGCGGTGTATGCAGTACTCAGTGGATGCTGTACACGGTGTATGCTGTACTTGGTGTATGCTGTACTCGGTGTATGCTGTACTCGGTGTATGCTGTACTCGGTGTTGACTCTTGATCGTTTCATGGAGAGATAGAGAGGGATGACTTAACTTCGTGTTCTTAGGTGCTGGTAGAGTTGAGGACGAGAAAGATAGATGAGAGGAGATGGGGGAAATCATCATGGGAAACTGGGACTTAAAGAATTTCGTGTGCGAGTCAATTTACCATCCCTGATACGGCAGGTACAAGTCCCGATCCGGTGTGTAATTACACCGATACGAGGTCTCCCAACCAAATCAGGCAAGTCGTACCCCTGATTTCTCATATCCGCTCGTATCCTCCACATCGTTCTCATCTTCATCCCCCATCTCTCTCTTTCTTGTCCACAACTCAACCATCATCGCAGAACACAAAGTTAAGTCATCTCTCTCTATCTCTCCATGCCATGATCATGAGTTGACACCGAGTACAGCATACTCCGAGTACAGCATTCACTGAGTACAGCATACATCCAAGATTGATTGTCTTCCCTCGATTCTTATGATTACGAGTTGACCCCTGAATGTAGCTTCATCTTCCGGCGTACCTCCCTACACGATCGACCGCCATCAGCCAGCTCTCCATGCGAGCTCAAATGTAAAGTCACATTGTCACATTCCCACGGTTGCGGGTCAACTATCTGAAGAATAGAGTCTCAGCACTGGGCACGCCGTCCATCGACCGCCCCCAAGTACTCATCCAATCTCGCTCGATCATGGCCTCAAAGTGCATCTCCAAACACTCAGGATTACGGCCTTCAAGTTCGCAAGATCACGGACTCCAAGTGCATATCTCCACACTCGCTCGGTTGCGGCCTCAAAGTGCATCTCCAAACTCGCTCGATCACGGCCTAAAAGTGCATCTCCAAACTCGCTCTATCACGGCCTCCAAGTGCATCTCTGAGTTCACTCGCTCTCGGCCTCTAAGTGCATCTCCAAACTCTCTCGATCACGGCCTCCCAGTGCATCTCTGAGTTCACGCAATCTCGGTCCCCAATTGCATCTCCAAACTCACTCGATCACGGCCTCCGAGTGTATCTCTGAGTTCACTCGATCATCATCTTCAGGCGCACCTCGAATTGCTGACAATCGCCGCGTGCTGCCAGTCCAGATATACCGTGTGTAGATAGGTAGATATATAGATCCATAGATACATACATGAGAATACAAACTGAATGCATAAGTTTTGAAAATCGTTGAACGATAAGTAGTAGCTATGATTTCCAGGCGCACCAGCAGCATTCCCAAAGAACATGTTTTTCCCAGACTGCTCTTCAGTGATTCAACGTGCTCCTAGGTGCTCCCAGGTGCATCGCCAGGCGTTGTGTAAACGGCTTCAGCATAACTGCAGCCCCTGCGAAGAGTGTAACACACGTGTCCTTCTGATGGTGTGTAAACGTCACCACAAAGTAAAGGAGTACATAGGCAACGCGACCTGTCGCCTGGGGGACGGGTAGCGTGTAATTCTCCGTCAGAGGGTACGAGGTTCCATCAGAGCCGTCAGAGCCGTCCGGAACACCCGGGTGTTTCTGACGGAAACTAGAGTAGTTGCTGATGAAAGAGAAAGGAACACACTCCCTGCCCCATCTTCAAAATGAGCGTCAATGGAGCGTCAACAAATTTTGGTCCAGTAAGTTGGGTAATAAAAACGCAACTTGGTAGTAAATTCACATGATCGAAGTATTGGCATCCTTTATATGCAGAAGAGAACACAATACGCTCCCTGCCCCATCTTGAAAATGAGCGTCAACGGAGTGTCAACAATTTTTGGTCTTGCATCTCGGGTATTCTAAATAGCTCTTGATCGCTGACACCTGTACACGAGCAATTGGAAGCCATGATAGGCAGATAAGCAAGAGATATTCGCACGACAGCCTCCCAGGCAGTCACAACTCATTTCATTTACAATGCTGCAACCAAGAGGTCATGAGCATTTTAGCCTATAGAAATGGTCAAAACATCGTATACAGACCATAACGGCCACATCACACTTAGATTGCCCATGATGAAACGCCAAATATCGTTGACGCTCCATTGACGCTCAATTTCAAAAAGTCGCCGGGAGCGTGCAGCTTTCTTCCTTGCCAATAAAGGCAGCCAGTATGTTGATTATGGATAGCAATGACCAAATCACATTATAATTCCTTGACTTACAAGACCTAAAATCATTGACGCTCTGTTGACTCTCAGTTTTAGATTTGGGCTGGAAGGGTGTCTCTCCTCTTTTTGAGTACAAAGGCAGTCAATACATCTCACATAGTCAATGATATACCTAAGTCAATATTTTGCAATTAACAGTAGGATATCTGAATGCGACCATAAATAGAAAACCCGAAATGCAGAACCGGACATTGGAACCGACGGGTCCAGCCAAACCCGGCAAAGCCTGGGGGTTGACAGGTACGGGTCCGGGTTTAGCCCGCCAAGACTCAGGTGGTCGGGTTTCTGGACAGGTCTGGAACTGAACCGACCCGTTTTTGCAGGCCAAACCCGGACCGCTGCCGGGTTACCCGGACCCGTTGCTAACACTAGTGGCAACAAATGTGTGAGTTTCGTTTTTCGCAATAACGCCGACCTATACATCCGCTTTGGCAGGATGTGACAATGCAGCCTATTGATTGCTGAATGTGTAAGACATATAATCGTTTACACTCTGTTGACACTCACATTAATCGCATCGAAACAGCCTTTGTACACTCAATAATTGTATGCAACGAATCATATACTCATTATTGACATCCAGTATTGCATTTGTATGTATTATTGTTTGCATCCAGAAGTTTTGTTACCTCTCAATTTCTGATCAACTGCTATCTACACTATCTGAGTGAGAAATGAGGTGCCCCTATCACATTCCCGCGCATTCGGCCGGCAATTGACGGCATGTGGTTCATTTCATTAGTTTGTGGTGAATATAGCTCGACTTCCTCACCATTCCTTATCCAGCTCCTTCTCTTCGATTTCCATGACGTACCATAAGCACTTTGAAATATCTCAACCATGCGCACCAGGTCTGTGCGGAGAGTAATGCAGTTGGATACATGGGTGAATTTAGCATGACGGTTGTCATTATGATTGATTCGTCATGCGCACTGACCACTCTTTCCATGACACGTATGACATCACTCACTTGAATTTTGATAGCACATTTGGTTACTTATATTGCTTTTGCATTGTCATTTAACATTCACTTGCAGAAAGAAACCGAACGTTTTTGCCATCATACAGTGCGATTTGTATTTTAGAACTTTCACATGGTTTGTTTGACCCTTGCACATGCACAGACAAATTATCATGTCTCACAATTTGGTAACTGAAATCAAGAAAAAGCTGACAGGTAGCGAAATTGGTAAACAACTTGCTTTTCACAGTGATCGGACGTCAAAAATTATAGTTTGCATATCCATCGTTCCGCACACACAGAAGCCGTCACCATCTCTTCGTCAGAATCCGATATCTATATGGTATTTAGCTGGAGGCTATATGCAGCGGTAAAAGCTTACTGGTTCAACTGGCATCGCTTTCAGCAACGTTGACGAATCGGGCTCTGCAGCTGGCTCACCGCTAGGTATGCTTGATTTTGACTGCGGCTTTATAGAACCTAGCCTGATATGACTACTTCCTGGTCGAGATGTCCCTTGCCGCCTTTGCTATATTCCGGGGACAATGTCAAGACTATCCATGAGCTCTCCAAATGTTGTCAGTGGAGGTGCCGGAGCGTCATCATTCGTTTGCGGCTGAACGACTGCCGAAACACTCAATTCAGATGTGCTGTACTTCTTATCTCGTCCACAGAAGTAGTCAGCGGCATCCTCACATCCCGGTGGAGTCAATTGGTCAAGCTTCATCTGCTTCTGCCAAAACCTCTCCATGCTCTGCTGTACAGTTTTAGTGATTGTGCCCATCACCCAGCCGGGTTCGTCATCTTTGCTCAGCTTGCCCTGCTCAGTCTCTTCATCATCCTCATCTTCCCCATCCCCCCCATCGTCAGAACTTGCAAGATCACTCAGACTGTCTCCGATACCAACCAGCATATCCTCAAACATCTTTTCGGGCTCTCTGGATATCAATCCCGCTATTTGAGCATGCGTCATATCGTCCTGCTCTTGTTGAACCCCTGCCTCTGCATCTTCAACTCGCTTTCTTGTCCCAGCGGTCTCTCTCTCAACATAATCCTCAATCCATTTCTCGTTTTCTTCATTGCTTAAGAAGTGCGTTTCTCGTTGTTTCTCCGCCGCAAGGTTCATTTTGGATCTCAAGCTGCGCAATGCCCCAAGTGCTCGGACTCACTCTGCTTCCAAGCCACTCTTGCATTCATTCGCTTGATGACATCGTTGGGTTGACCGCTTTGTCGATTTGCTGTATCTGCCCGCCGGATGCGGTGAAAAGTTCTTTTTCGGAGCATTGCCAATTGTAGTTTGCCTGGACTTTGTCGTTGGGCGAGATGTTGGATGTTGCAAGTTATGGACAATATGGAGGCAAGCTGCGTCTTTTATGTCAAGGTCGGTACGTTTACTCATCATGAACAAAGCAAAATCTCCCTCTTGACTGTCAATAAATCAGGAATAGTGACGCTAACCTTACAACATGACATGATTGTTAGCATCATTTTCATGTAATATCCCAGGGATTATTTGAGACAAACATCAGCGGACGTCCTTTCCCTCGAACTACATCCTAATAATATCGAGCAATTAAGCGATTCTGGCGGTCGTACACCGCAGTTTATCCCTGTTACCAAACAAACAACATCAGACCGACTTTTTGCCAATTGCGGGGCGGTGGGCAACCTCTGTAACTTGCAGCCATACTCAGTAGGATTCATCTTGAGCATAACGATCATGTTGGCTGCTACTTATTCTATTCTGACCAGAGGCTAACTATATAGTCCTCAGGGCTTCCCACTTCCTCTTGTTATCATCTTCCTCTCCTATTCCACACCAGCACATCTTGGATACACAACTACCTCTGTCAGGTGAGAGTGGATCGAATACCAGCCGATTGGCGGGCGCTACATCAAATTCGGACATTCTTGGCACACAGCAAGAGTGCAGACACAAGTTAGTTCACCGCGACGCTGCCAATGCAGCCACCAAACATATGACCCAGGATGCACATTTAAAAATCATCCACAAGACTGGAAGCAGCAAAAATAAAAAGCAGCATGCAGTTGGATGTGAGTCCATCCATGTCTAGGCGAAGGGCGGTCAATTGACCGTATAACGTACAGCGGGTGTCCGTAGAGAGCTACGTAATGAATTTATTACTGCCCGTGACGGGAAACCTCCATGGTCGACAACGGCATTTGTCCACACTGTCTGCGAAATCAAACATCATGATGTTGTCAGCTCTGGAATTTTCGCAGATGAATTTCCTGATAAGCATCCCCATGAGTGGACAAAGCAGGCTTTAATCACCTTAGAGGAGGCTACGGAAGGATATATGGTAGAGGTAACAGCAGAATTTCATTGTTAGAAGAAGTAACTAATGTCTTGTAGGTTTTCAACATGTCTGCAACTATGGCAAGGCAAGGAGGTCGGGTACAGCTAGAACAGTCCAACATGCACCTGGCATTGAATATGGGCAAAATGGCCAAAGGAGGCTTGTCGCGCACCGCAATAGAGGAAACAAAATATCTAATCAAGAAACCATGCACCAAGGTCCGAGAAGAGAAGAAGCGGGGTGTTGAGGTTCCTGGGCATAAAAAGGTGAAGCCTGCGATACAGAGACACCCGGCAATGCTTCGTCAAAACAACTCATCCGGCTGCCTTCTTTGCCAGAATGGCACCGCAAAGAATCCGCAGACATGTTGGAGACGCAAAGGAACAGGTGCACCTCTACCCGACCAACGCAGAGAGCCGACTCCACAGCCGACTCCATCACTGCCCGGCACGCCAGCCGCCCCAACGGGTAACACATCCGGAGTTCAACCTTCTCAAATTGTCGATTTGCCGGCCGGATATATGTATTCCTTTACTGCTTTTCCCTGTTTGGAATTTTTCGAAGATGATGAGGATACCGAGCACCATACCGATTTTGATCTAGATATGCTGACTGATGAAGGTTAGGACACTCTCTGTGGTGTGGTCATGCAGCTGACATTCATTTTTAAGACAAGAGCAGCGGATTGAGCGATCCTGCAACTGATGATGAGCATTGACCGAAAGACACGGGATTTTGGAGATTATTATTATATATATCTATGTATTATTAAAGATCAACATAGTGATCAAGAAAAAGGTAAATAAAAATGCCAGAAAGGCAGCCAAAACAATATGAATAATGGATTGTGCCAAATTAAACGATTGCATATTGTGGATGCAGCCATGGCAAAATGAGCTGCAACGGAGCGTCAATGATTTTTGATCATACGTCCTGGGAAATCACACCTCCAATAGGTTGTAGTCAGTCATAGAGGAATTTTTGGTTGCCTTTATAGGCAAAACAGATTGCAATACCTTCCCTGCCCCGTCGCGAAAATGAGCGTCAACGGAGCGTCAACAATTTTCGTTCATGTGTCCTGGGAAACCACACCTCCGATAGGTTGTAGTCAGTCATAAAGGAATTATTGGCTGCCTGTATTGGCAAAACAGATTGCAATACCCTCCCTGCCCCATCATGAAAATGAGCATCAACGAAGCATCAACAATTTTGGTCTTGCATCCTGGGAAATCACACCTCCGATAGGTTTTGGTCAGTCATACAGGAACCATCGGCTGCCTTTATTGGCGAAACAGATTGCAACACCATCCCTGCCCCATCATGAAAATCAGTGTCCACGGAGCTTTAACAATTTTTGGTCATGTGTCCTGGGAAATCACACCTCCGAAAGGTTGTAGTGAGTGTTAGCAACGGTTCTGGACCATCGCTTCGGGCCTGGGTCCAGGTTGGAACCGAACCGGCGCCAAATCGGCGGTCCAGGTCGTCAATAAACCTGAACCGTCCATTCAGGTACGGTTCAATAGAAAACTCCCTACCCATCTGAATTGGGCAGGTACTCAGTGGGTTGTCCAGCGGTACCATCTGTAAATACATATAATGTGCTTGCCTTTGCTGTTTGATAATAGTTCTCAATCAAAATCGATTATTTGACATCCAGGAATCGGATTTTGCATGGTGTGCAGATTGCGATATCGACAATATTTGAATTCAGGTTTTTCCTTTCATATTTTGTATTTTTGACCTTGGAGGAGGTCAATAGTGCAATTATAAGCTCAAATATCCATGCAACGCCTTCATTACCCAATATGCATCACCAGAAATTGATGACCCTCAGTTAATGCTAGGTTGACAGTCATTTTCAGAATGGCGCTGTGACCATATCACTTTCTCTATTGCCTACAATGGCTGCCTATACGTTTGTTACGGATAACAGTGAGCAAATCACATACCAATTACCTTATTTATAAGACCAAAAATCTTTGAGGCTCCATTGACGCTCATTTTCAGAATGGGGAACTGAACATGTCACTTGCTAATTTGCTGATATAGGCTGCCAATATGTTGGTTACGCTTAACAGCAAGCATATCCCTTTCCAATTACCATCCTTACATTACCAAAAAGCATTGACACTCTGTTGATGATCAGCTTAAGATGATAGCGAAATTGACACTAACCATATTGCAATTAATGGCAGCCAATCTTCGATTATGGGTAAATGCCGTAGCACAACCCTTGGATTATACAAGATGCAATGCCCAAAATTGTCAATGCTCTGTTGTGGCTCTGTTGATGCTTATTTTTAGGTGTAGCAATATCAACTCTAACCATATTTCCCAAAAAGGTGGCCAATACTTTGATCATGGATAAATGCCATAGCACAGCCCCTGGATTTCACAAGATGCAAACCCAAAATTGTTGACACTCTGTTGACACTCTGTTGACGCTGTGTTGACGCTGTGTTGACACTCTGTTGACGCTCATTTTCAGGTGCGGCGACATCGACATTCACAATATTCCTATAAAGGCGGCCAATACTTCGATTACAGGCAGATTCCATAGGACAGCCCTTAGGTTATCCATGATGCACCACCCGAATTCGTTGACGCTCTGTTGATGCTCATTTTCAGAATGGGGCTGTGACCATGTTGCTGTCTCTTCTGAGCATAAAAACTGCCAAAACTTCGATTATGGGTAGTGTTAGCAATCGTTCCAACCCGCTAGAACGGTTCCGGGTTAGGGTTGGAACCGGAACTGAACCGTGGCAATGTTTTCACCACATGAAAAACCCGGACCGTTGGCATTTGGGCTGGTTTCCATCTCAAAACCCGGCCTTTGCAAGACCAGATGTTTCGCTGCAATTAAGTATTTCAGTTCTGATCGTATCATGACATGATGTATACGCAGATTGTGCGGTTTCGGCCGCTCTTTCACCTCCCACTTTCAGATTGGCGATCCGACCGATATTCGTTGACTCGCTGTCTAAAACCCGGGAATTTCGGTGAAAATCTACGCTTATTTGACAGCCACTAAACGAATATCAGTCGGATCTCAATTCTAAAAGCGGGAGGTGAAAGATCAGCTTAAACTGCACAATCTACGTATACATCATGTCATGATACGATCAGAACTCAAATACTTAATTGGAGCCAAAAATGTAGGAACCGCAAAATGGACCTGCGGTCCAGTTCCTACCCGGCCAAAAGACACAGGGTTTCGATTTGGTCCGGGTAACAAACCCGCCAAGACATAGCGGTTCAGGTCTTTGGCCAGGTAATGACCCAAACCGAACCGAACCGCCGGCCTAAACTGGACCTCTGGCGGGTTACCCGAACCCATTGCTAACACTAATTATGGGTACATGCTGTAGCATAGCCCTTGAATTAAACGAGATGCAACACCGAAGATTGTTGACGCTCTGTTGACGCGTTGTTGACGCTCTGTTGACGCTCTGTTGACGCTCTGTTGACGCGGTGTTGACGCTCTGTTGACGCTCTGTTGACGCTCTGTTGACGCTCTGTTGACGCTCTGTTGATGCTCTGTTGATGCTCTGTTGACGCTCTGTTGACGCTCATTTTAAGCTGAAGTGACATCGAGATTAACGATTTTGCCTATAAAGGCGGCCAATACTTCAATTATGGGCAAATTCTGTAGCACAGCCCTTGGACTAGACAAGATGCAATACCCAAATTCGTTGACGCTCTGTTGACGCTGATTCTCAGAATGGGGCTGTGACCTTGGTGCTGTCTCTGTTGCACATAAAGGCTGCCGATACGTCGATTATAAGTAAATGCCATAACATAGCCCTTGGATTATACAAGATGCAACACCCCAGATTGTTGACGTTCTGTTGACGCTCTGTTGATGCTCAGTTGACGCTCTGTTGACGCTGTGTTGACGCTCTATCGATGCTCATTTTCAGGCGATGCGACATCGACATTAACATTAGTGCCTACAAAAGCTGCCGAATCTTTGATTATGGCCAAAAGCCGCAGCATAGCCCTTGGATTATACAAGGTGCAACACCTGAAATTGTTGATGCTCTGTTGACGCTCATTTTCACAATGGGGCTGTGACCATGTCATTTTCTCTTTTGAGCATAAAGGCTGCCGATACGTTGATTATGGGTAAATGCTGTAGTCTAGTCCTTCGATTATACAAGATGCAACACACAAGATTGTTGAAGCTCTGTTGACGCTCTGTTGACACTCTGTCGACGCTCATTTTCAGGTTCAGCAACATCGACATTCACGATATTGCCTATATAGGCGGCCAATACTTCGATTATGGGTAAATGCCGTAGCACTACCCTTGGATTATACAAGATTCCACACCCGAATTCGTTAACACTCTGTTGACGCTCTGTTGACGCTCTGTTGACGCTCTGTTGACGCTCTGTTGACACTCATTCTCAGGTGAAGTAACATCGAGATCAGCAATTTTGCCTCTAAAGGCGGCCAATATTTCGATTATGGGTAAATGCCATAGTATAGCCCTTGGATTATCCAAGATGCAACACCGGAAATCGTTGACGCTCCATTGACACTCATTTTAAGAATTTGGCAGTTACCATGTCGCTGTCGCTTTTGCCCATGAAGGCTGCCAACACGTTAATTATAGATAACAGCAAGCAAATCGCTTCCCAAACAACTTACTTACAAGACCAAAAATCGTTGACGCTCCGTTGACGCTCATTTTCAGAATGGGCTGTTCCCATGTCCCTTTCTCTTTTGCCTATAAAGGCGGCCGATACGTCAGTTATGGACAACTGCGAGCAAATCGCTTCCCAATTAACTAACTTACATGACCAAAAATCGTTGACGCTCCATTGATGCTCATTTTCGGAATGAGGCTGTTACCATGTTGCTGTCTGTTTTGCCTATAAAGGCTGGCAATACATTGATTATGGATAACAGCAAGCAAATCGCTTCCGAATTAAGTTGCTTACAAGTCCAACAATCGTTGACGCTCCAGTGACGCTCACCATCAATATGTCCCAAAAGTTGTTCTATGGTCAATAATTTTGTACAAATAATCATATTGTCATTATTGACAGCCAATTTACAATTTGTATGCATACTCAGTTGCATCCAAAAGCTTTGTGGCATCTCAATGTCTGATCCACTAATGCACATGATCTCTGAGTGATGGATGACGTAGTGCTGTCACATTCCAGCACTTTCAGCTGGCAATTTACCGCATGTAGATCCATACACTCATTTTTCATTAATATAGCCCAACTTCCTCACTTCGCCCTATGCAGTTCCTTCTCCTCGATTTTCATGACCTACCATAAGCAATTTTCAAAATGTTCACTATGTGCACCAGGTCTGAATGCAGAGTGACGTAGTTGGATGTATGGATGAATGCAACATGATGGTGGGCATTCTTACAGATTCGCATTGCGCTTTGACCGCTCCTGCTCCGACTGGTACGCCATCACTGACTCAAATTTTGTTAGTAAATTTCGTCTCCAATTTAGATTGCGCATTCTCACTTATCTGTAAGAGGCAGGACGATATCCGGTTGATCAATCGTCAATCAACTCGGTTTGAAGTCAAGAACTTTCGTATGGCCCGTATGACCCTTGCACATGCACAGACGAATTATCATGTCTCACAATTTGGTTACTGAAATCCAAAAAATATTGACCCGTAGCAAAATGGGTACACCAATTACTTCTCTTGGAGATATGTCGTCAGTAATCACTAATTGTGCTGGTAGTGTACCAATGACGAATGAGCCATTGCAATTTGTTCATCTGAATCCAGTTCCTGTATGGTAATTAGCTAGGAAGGTTACATGCAGGGGTAAAAGCTTACGGGTTTAACAGGCTTCGATCTGGTTATCGGTGATGAATTGAGTACCTCATTGGGCTTGAGAGCCAATATGCATATGGAAGTCCGTGGTTCCCCGAATGCCAATCTCAGATGGCTACTTTCTGTTTGTGAAGTCCCATGCAGCATTGAGATTTTCTGCTTTCACTATCGTGTATCTCCATCCGCTCACCAAATGTTGTCTGTGCAGTAGCAGGTGCACACTGATCCAATTGCAGTTAATGACTGCCTCAACTGTCAATATGGCTGTTCTGTACCTCAAACTATACTAATGATGCAAGACCAAAAATTGTTCATACTCAACTTCATGATGTAGCAGCGAGCATGTCTCTGCTTGTTTTGATCATACAGGCGGCCAATAAAACAAACAAAGACAATGATGTACGAAAGTTAATATTTTGCACAAGACAGTGGGATATCTGAATGCGACCATAAATAGACAAATCCGAAAACTAGAACCGGAGATTGGAACCAACGGGTCTAGCCAACCCCGCCAAAACCCGCGAGTTGACGGGTACAGGTCCGGGTTTGGCCCCCCAAGATGCTGCGGGTCGGGTTTTTGGACGGTTCTGAAACCAGACCGAACCGTTTTTCTGGTCTAAACCCGGACCGCTGGCGGGTTACCCTGACCCGTTGCTAACACTAGTTGTAGTCAGTCATAATGGAATCATTCGCTGTCTTTATAGGCAAAACAGATTGCAATACCCTCCCTGCCCCATCTTCAAAATAAGCGTCAACTGAGTGTCAACGATGGTTGGCCTTTCATCATGGTTAATCACAGTGCGATGTGGCAGTTATTGTCTATATACATCGTTTTGACTGTTATTATACGCTAAAAGGCTCAAGAATACTTAGTGGTAGCTCTGTAAATGAAATATGTTGTTACTGTCCCGGAGGATGTGGCTAGAATATCCCGTACACGTCAGGAAAAATATATTCTTTCACATGCAATCTACCGGAGACTATATGGCCTACCGTAACCTCCCGTAACACCGATAACACCACATAACGAAAAACACCCCAGAGCCGTTTTCGGTAATGCACGATAATACACCTGTAATTTACTGATAGCATAACTGAATTAGTACTGTAATTCAACTGTAGCACATGTATATACTGCAATTTATGGATAATACTATATA
>Ga0307515_10018061_pt1 | contig 12801 bp, 11 predicted proteins | sample 17_EM_MG_FD_194513 | JGI IMG/M metagenome (GOLD analysis project Ga0307515, IMG submission 194513) | Populus trichocarpa ectomycorrhiza microbial communities from riparian zone in the Pacific Northwest, United States - 17_EM | ecosystem: Host-associated > Plants > Roots > Unclassified | place... | reverse complement strand
TGTGAAAGCAGAGAATCCTGCCACGAGAAGGGTTCCAACCCGTGTTTTCTTGCAATTATGTTCTTCAAAACAATTTTATCTCACTTTGAATCCTTCATAGAAGTTGTAGTCCTGTATGTGTAGATGAATTTGGGTTTTTGAATCACCTGATTTTGATATCAGAAGCTCAAGATATTCCTTTTTGAATATCTAGCATGAAAGTAGAAAATCTTGTCGTGAGAAGGGTTCCAACCCGAGTTGTTTTGCAATTTTGTTCTTCAAAACGATTTTATCTCACTTTGAATCCTTCATGGCAGTTTTAGTCTTGTACGTGCTGATGAATTTGAGCTTTTGAATCCCTTGATTTCGATATCATAAGCTCAAGATATTCACGTCTGAACATCTAGCATGAAAGCAGAGAATCTTGCCGCAAGAAGGATTCCAGCCCGAGTTTTTCAAGTCTTGATTCGAGAGACCCGATTTAATATTTTAAGGATTTATTAGATTAATTAAAGACAATTTAAAACTTTGGAAAGTGAATCGGTTTTGTTGGAGGAATTAAAAAAAAACAGGGACTGGATCAGAAAACATTATAATAATTTCTGTTACTGGCCGCCATGTTGGATTATATTTTGCTTCTCTTCACAAGAAAAAAAGGCCACCGTTGGATACTTTGCAGCATAAAACAGACCCATACGATTTAATTAGCATGGTACTGTTCATTGTCATTTTGGGAACAACCCTCCCCGTCTGCATTTCTTTCCTTGTTCTCTGCACAACCATCCCGCCTGATTTCTTTCCTTTTTCTCTGCACAACCCTCCCCGTTTGATTTCTTTCCTTTTCTCTGCAACTTCTTGTTAGTTTCCTTTATCCTCTCGCTGGATTTTTGGAGCTGCAGATCACGTTTTTTGCTGCCTCAGTCCAAAAGAAACAGTTGGTGCCTCACGGTGCTAGCTGTGAAAGGAAAGAAAGGAGCTGCACCACCCTTTGATCACTGAAAATAATCAATGGAATCAGCTGAATATCAATCAGAATATTCTGGTTTCCTAACTTGCTTTATCTGATTGTAAGCCACCCGAAATTGTATCCTAGATTAGTGTATTTTGTTTCCTAAATAGAGCTGCGTTTAGGCTATATAAACCTCCTCTGCTGGGTGAAGGAGGGACAAAAAAAAGGGAAAGAGACAGGAGAAAAAGGTGAGAGAGGCAGGCAAAACGAGGAGAAAGAAAGGGGACTCTTTCGATGATTTTTTGGGTGTGAAAATCTTCACGGGAACGGGGAAAGAAAGAGAGAAAAGCAGAGAAAGAAAACACGGGAGAGACAGAGGAGACAGAAACAGAGAGAGGAGAAAGGAGAAAGGAGTCTCTCCTTGGATACCAGAGATGAGAAAGCAGAAGCTCTGTCCATCAGCTCGTAAGTCATCTTTGGCATTAAGAACAAGCAGGGATCTGCAGGTATAAGTCTTACTCTCTCTTTCCCTGCCATATTTAAAAACTAGTGTCTGATGACTGTTCTCTAAAAAAAAACCGGTTTCTGCTTTCGTTTGGGACGTTTTTTTTTCTCTATTTCTTACAGCAAAGTTGTGTTGCTTGTCCATTGTTTTTTTCTTCCATGGTTTAAAGTTTAGAAGGTTTGCGTATTCTTTGTTTTTACTTCTCGTTGGGAGGAACCATGAGCCTCATAGGTCTTCATCATCCCTGCACTCCTTGTTCGGCTGTCTTTCTTGTCCTAGAATGCTGCATAGAAGGGTTTTCTTCTAAACATAACTTCGTCCAGAGGAGAACATAAAAAGCGCGAGGGCATCTCCTTCGCAGTGTTTAATCTTTCGGGCAGGTTCGGGGGGGCGTTTTCCTCTTTGTTGTTGAATGACAACATTTGTGTTACTGTTCATGTGAATTATAATTCACTTGAACTGTGACTGAGTTTGATTTTGGGGTTTAAGGATAGACCAAATTTTATTTGAGGAGAGTTAGCTTTGAGGGGCCATCTTTGGTTTTTTTTTTCCTTGCAAAATTTCAAGGATACATGTATATGCGCGCAGTTTGTTGTCTTTAACTGTGATTAATTGTGAGTCTGTGATGCTTGAGTTTTTTGAAAAAATATAGAAATGTTTTCTTGTATGCTGCATACGGTCAATACCCTAATATATTTTGAATATTTTTCTAAAAAAAATAAACATTCAAAGTTTTAAAAAATGTTTCTTAAACATAAAAATTATTTTCTTGCATTTTGGATTTTACAACATGTTTGTAAAACTCCAAAGGATTTTGGATTTTACAACATGTTTGTAAAACTCCAAAGGATGTTGGCCAATATTTCAAAAAATACAAAATCTTATTTTTTGGGAATGTGACTTTATTCACCATTAATATTTGGATAAAGAAATTGCAAAGGGATTAATATCCAAAATATTATTGGGAATATTTCACTATTATTCACTGTTAATATTTGGATAAAAAAACCCTAAGTGGTAAATATCCAAAATACTTTTCTAGGAATAATAAGTCGTTATTATTTATCAAATCATACATTATTGAAAGAAGCCTTGATTATAATTGGGGACATTTCAAGTTTTGACTCCACGGTTTACAAGCCGTGAAAGTATGAAACGCTAAGGCAAAAATAAGCTTTTTTTAAAGCGCTCTGAATTTCCTTAGATTTCTAAAAAAAATAATATGTTTCTCTTCCTTGTGATTTACGAGTCGTGAACACTTGAAATACTAAGGGAAAAATAAGCTTTTAAAGCACATTGAATCTCCTTGGATTTCTGTCTTAACTATCTCTTAAATCGTCAGTTATAAATTTAGTCTGAATCAAACACAGATTTCAAGATATCTGCATTGGTTCTCCTTGGTACTTTGTAGGCACATCTAAAGGTGTGATCCACATTGACCAAGAGTTCTTTCTTTTAGACTTTGAACCTAAGTCTTTTTCATAGTAAACATATCCTAGGAAAACTAATGGGATTAGAAAACACCAACACCATATCAATTATAAGGCAAACCAAACACCAAGCAGCTTACCTTAGGTAGGGCGTACCAGGGGTACTAAAACCTTCCCTTTACGCAACAAGTCCCTTGCCTTAGAATCTCTCAAAGACCAGTTAGATTTCCTAGTGACCACAATACTAGGTAGCGACTCCCTTATTCACAAAAATTAAAACCCCAACATGAATCCCTGCTCCCGGGGAGGGTTGTCGCGACGTCTCGCTCCGCGCGTGGGTGTGACTACTATAATACTAGGTGACGACTCCTGAATCTTAATTATAATTTTATGATCCTTCCCAACACACACACACACCTCATCTGGGAGGCACGATATAAAGCCTCCATCGTCACCGATGACGTCGCGGCGTGACCCCGCGACAATTTGGATGATAAATATTTTTAATTTTAATATTATTACTATTAAAAATATTATTATTTGTATTATAATTAATATTTTTAATATTAAAAATATTATTATTTGTGTTATAAATTTTATTGTTTTTATTATAATTAATAATATTAATATCATAATTAAGAAATTTTCAAAATATATCATTAATTTTCAAAAAACAACCATAGATTTGATTTGAATGATGATAATAATAATAATAATTATTATTATTATTAAATTAATAAATTTGAAGAAAAATATTATTATTATCGAAGAAACACAATAAGTTTTATTCGAGAGGATTAAAAACTATAAAACGTTAGCTCATATAAGTTTAATATTATTATTAACATCATAAATATTATTAAATTTGAAACAAATTTTATTACTATAAAAAAACATAGATGTTATTTGAAGGGTAAAATCAATTATTTTTATTATTATTAACTTGGGGCTCGAAGGGCATGCCAGACCCAAGTTGCTTAAGAGTGGCAGTGGGCAAACCCAAGTCCCTTAGGTATTGCAGCCCTACCTTGCCCAAGACAATTGGGTCAAGAGTTAGACCCTAGATTAATGGGTCCGCGTCAGGACCCAATGCTCTTGGGTCTTGCGTCCTCACCCAACTCTAATGGGTTCGGATTGCGACCAAATCCAAGGATTTTGGGGCCCTCATTTTAGAGGGGTCCAAAGCTTGGGTAAGTTTATTGTTATTATTAATATTACAAATATTATTATTTTGGTTTATAAATATTATTATTTTTATGATGATTAATATTAAAATATTTTTATTTTGGTTTATAAATATTTTTATTTTTATGATGATTAATATTATTAATATTAAAAATATTATTATTTGTATTATAATTAATATTGTTAATATTAAAAATATTATTGTATGTATTATAAATTTTATTGTTTTTATTATAATTTATATTACTAATATCATAATTAAATTTTTTAAAAATATATCATTAATTTTGAAAAACACAATAGATTTGATTTGAAAGGTAAAATTATTATTCTTATTCTTTTTCTTTTTCTTATTATTAAATTAATAAAATTGAAGAAAAATATTATTGTTATCGAAGAAAAACAATAAGTTTTATTTGAGGGGATTAAAAACTATAAAAACTTAGGTCAGATAAGTTTAATAATATTATTAATATCATAAATATTATTAAATTTGAAATAAATTTATTACTATCGAAAAAAACATAGATGTGATTTGAAGGGTAAAATCAATTATTTTTATTATTATTAACTTGGGTCTAGAAAGACATGCCAGACTCAAGTTGCTTGGGAGTGGCAGGGGGCAGACCCAAGTCCCTTGGGTTTTGCAACTCTACCTGGCCCAAGACAATTGGGTCAGAAGTCAGACCCTAGGCTAATGGGTCCGCCTCAGAATCTAATGCTCTTGGGTCTTGTGTCCTCACCCAAATGTAATGGGTTCGGATTGTAGCCAGACCCAAGGCTTTTGGGTCTCTCATTTAAGAGGGTCCAAAGCTCTTGATCCTGGTGTTGCAGCCAAACATACTTAAACTTGGGTAGGTTTATTGTTATTATTAATATTAAAAATATTATTATTTATATTTGGGGTGCTAATACCTTCCCTTTATGCAACCAATTTATGTGCCCGATCTCTGAGACCAATTAGGGTTCCTAGTGACCAAAATACTAGGTGGCGACTCCCATTTACCCTTCCCACCGATAAAAGACAAGAATTCCTTGTCTCCCCATATTTTCCAAATACATACGAGAGTGGACAATCATCATCGACAACGCGCGGGCACGGGCGACAAAATGGTGACTCCGCTGGGGACCCTGTGGACTAAGTTTTGTTTATGTCTGTTTTTGTGTTATTGTTGGGTTTATATATTTGTTTTTTTAATATGCATTTTCCTTTTATTATTTACGCTTTGATTCTTGCACGTATCGTTCACACATTATATAGAATAGATTCAAGCATCATTCACTTTTTTTATGTGAGAGTTTACACTGAAAAATTTAGGTTAAGTGGGGGACTACCAGCTTACCTTACGACTTTTAGTTAAGGTTTAAGTTTGTGTAAACCCCAACTGTTCACTAAGTGCGTAGACTGGTAATGATTGGTCCATATGCCATCTCATTACCTACTGAGCCCCCACATTGCCTTCACGAGAGTGATTACTATGACAACAAGAGATCCTTTTGAGATCAGGTAGAAAGCCTACCCATCATGTAATGGCCCCAAAACTTGTCCTTAGAGTATAAGCTCCCTAAATAGCCATCCACATCCAATGAGCATGTACACACATTTACATCCATTCATTGTAAATAACATACATACATGCACCAGGTTAAAATATAGGTCCCCAAAGAATCTACAACACCCGACTCCGAGCAAGAAACATGGAAGACGAAGAGTGTGCTCACCGTGACGCCCATTTTCAAGAAGAGTTGGAGTCTCTGAAGACAAGCATTGCTCGCCTCACTAGCTTACTCGAGCAAACACTGGGAAATACCACTAGTGAAGGTCCTTCTAACCAACCCATCACCTTTAATCAGACTTCGACAACAGCTCAGCCCGAATAAAGAATGAGTGAACATGGTCAAGAGCCTCAACGCAATCCAGTATTTGTGCAGTCAATGATACTTGCACCAGCTTTGACAGTCATGGACGCATTTGCCAACGAGTCCCATAAGGCCAAGTCATATGATAGCATCAATCAAGATAAAACGACAGTGCTGGAGGCTAGAATCAGAGTCATCGAAGGGGTGAATTTATATGACCCAATACGAGCAGCAGAGATGTGTTTGGTCCCAAATGTGGTTGTCCCGAATGAATTCATCAAATATAGTGGAACAAAATGCCCCATGACCCACCTTAAGTCCTACTGCAATAAAATGGTAGAAGTAGTACATGATGAAAAACTACTGATGCATTTTTTTCAGGATAGCTTAAGTGGGGCAACATTGAGCTAGTACATGAGATTGGATAATACAAAGATCCGAGATGGACATATACAAGTACAACATGGACATTGCTCTCGACAGAACTAGCTTGTCCAATATGGAGAAAGGGGACAAAGAGCATAAGGGAATAGGCTAAAAAATGGTGGGAATCGGCTACTCAACTGCATCCCCCACTTTCGGACAAAGAGATAGTCAATCTATTTGCTGACACCCTCAAGGCACCATACTATGAACATGTGATGGGTAGCTTAGCTCATCAATTCACTGACGCTATGGTAGTATGTGAGCGCATAGAGTAAAGCGTCAAGAGTGATAGAATTTCTGCACCCACTAAGAAAAGAGGCTTCGAAGGGAAGGAGGTCAACCATGTTGGAGATGGCTATAAGGCTAGGAAAAACCCATCCCAAAACTACTACACCCCATCCCAAATTACCACTATAAAAAAACCTGAGCCCCAAAACTTTAAAGCCAAAAGCCAAATTGGAAATTATCAAAGCGTCCAAGAACAACTACCTTCATTATCGCTACCCTTGAATGAGATGTACCAGAAGCTATTAAGCACCGGGCATATAGCTCCCGAACGTTTGGCACCTTTGCAGCCACCTTACCCCAGCTGGTACAAGCCAGAGCTCACTTGCGAATACCATGCTGGTATTGTTGGACATAACATTCATACTTGCAACGCCTTCAAGAGAAAGCTTTCGCAATTAACCAAGGTAGGGTGGATAACATTTGAAAACACTTCTAATGTGAACACGAACCGTCTACCTAATCATGCTTGAAACGGTGGATTAGAAATGCACTAGTGATGGAATGTTTGGAAAATTTGAAAGCATCGATGGTCAAAGCAAGGTGCGAAAAAGGCAGCATAAATTTTTTAAGGGCTTGAATTTCTACCACAGTTTTCTATCACCGCCATCAATGAGACCTTTACAAGATTTATTGTAGGGAGACTAGCCTAAAAGGAGATTTACCAAAATGGGAGGATGAAGCCTGCCCTATTATTGCTTTTTGTTTAATCATCTTTGTTTTAACTTGTTTCAGTTTTGTTAGTATTTTGGCTCATAACACCACAAGACTTTCTTTGTCAAATGAGCTATTCTTGTTGAAAATATCATGTGTTTTCTTAATATTCATAATGTGCTTCCATTTTCGTTGTTGTTTCATGCCTACACAAGCACACTCTTTACTTATAAGACTATTGCACCACGAATTCTTCATTGTGTTTCCAAAACTATGCATGGTCTCACACGTTCACAAGGATTGTTGGGAATTCAAAGTTTTAGTATAAAAACATAAATCATATTTATGTTTGTCCAAACAAACAGGTTCTGGAAATTCAAGTGATTCTTTAGAAAGATAACCATACACCTAGAAAACCTGAATAAAAACTCAAACATCATGAGATGACTCCAAAGCTGGGTTTTAACTAAATGAATAATGAGAAACCATTTTGCATACTCGCATGAAAGCAAGGCTTACCGATCATAAATGCATGCGTTTGAAATGAAAAAAAATCATCTTTGATAATCCTTTCATGAGGCTAAAATATATCCTTTGCAGTCCCCTTTTGAGCCGAGTAATGTTTTTTGAAAATAACCTTGGCTAGGATCACATCCTTTATTGGGGGGCAGGTGCGAGAGATATACAAAAATCCTCAATAATTAAAAGTCCCACGAACAACATTGAGGGCATGAAGAAAAATTCTCAATGATCAAAGGTGCCCAAACAAAGCCAGAAAATCCAAAAGATCAAAAAGATTTGAGCTTTCCATAAAAATTACTGATATGATGATGCTCAACCAAATGAAGAAAGAAAAGAAAAACAAAGAGAAAAAGCCCAAGCTCGACATTAAAGGGCACGATGGATCATTTTGGATGCAAAAAACAAAAGGTCAGAAAACAAGCACTGGTGATCCTTAGTCTTGAAATTCCTTAAACAATTTTTGAGCCTACAAGTATCATTTTCTTCATAACCAAGAGCCAAAGCCTACATTACATGGCTAATCAAGTCCTTTCTGATCAAAGGCAATCAATTTGGATCGGTAGGCAATGCTTTCTTATGAGAAACAAGTCATTATTCATACAATCAAAATGAATGCTTTGAAGATCAGTTCTTTGTAACCCTCAAATTAAAAGTTTGAACCTCTTTGACCAATAAAATGTCACTTCATACTTTCACCAAAAGCAAAACAAAAAAAGTTTTCATCACTTCTGAAAACCTGTCCATAGGAATCATTTGAATTTCTTTAGAATGAGTTTGCTTTAAACTAATGTCAAAATGATTTCTGTGTCCGGAATAGCTTTGAAATTCCAAAAATTCTACATGAAAACAATTCCTTATAAATAACCCAAACCTTCTTTCATGTAGCCTCATCACTAAAGAAAACCCAAATTGAACACTTAAGGGCATGATCAAGCTAGGGGGCAATCTAAAAATGTATAATAGGGTTGGCTCCATGATTCCCTTTCGAAAAAAAAAATGTAAGGTAGAGTTGGTGACCTTTGAGATAAATGTTGAAGGAAAAAAAATATGATGATATCAAGTCTTTCCTAGAGGTCAAGATCATAAGATGTGACTCGAGTAAGCAAGAGTGAAAAAGCCATCGAAGTTTACTACCAACACTCCAACTTGTGAGAAAAGGAAGACTCTATGAAGAAAAGAGGGACCTATAATTCTCAAGTAAGTATACATGCATATTGATCATAATGCATTGCTTTCATCATTGACAGATTGATGTTTTACCATCACCTTTTGGGTAGTGCGTTTTCTAACCCTACCATATTTCGAGTGATCCTTTGAGCCCTCATCACTCAGGTAGTGCTTTTTCTAACCCTATCATATTTCGAGTGCGCATTTGAGCCGTCATCACTCGGGTAGTGCGTTTTCTAACCCTACCTCCTTTCAAGCATGCCTTTGAGTCCTTATCTTTCAGGTAGTGTGTTTTCTAACCCTATCTCCTTTCGAGTGCGCCTCTAAGCCCTCATCCCCCTTTGAGCCCTATCATGCCATCCTTTCAAGACAATTCATTTTTTCATTTGGGTAGGTCACCTATAACAATAAGACCATTTTCCATTTGGGTAGGTCACCCATTAAAATGAGACCATTTTTTAAAAACAAATCTTTGTATTTGTTTGGGTAAGTCACCCATTACAATAAGACCATTTTTTAAAAACAAATCTTTGTATTTGTCTGGGTAAGTCACCCATTATAACGAGACCATTTTTTTATTTTCCACCTTAGTAGGTCACCCATAACAATGAGATCTGGGTAGGTCACTCATTACAATGAGACCACTTCACATTTTGTTTTCCCATCTAGGCAGGTCACTCATTACAATGAGACCACTTTTCATCTTTTTTTCTGGGTAGGTCACCCATTACAATGAAACTATTTCATATTTTTATCATTTTTCTAGGGAGATCACCAATTACAATGAGATTATCTTCCACTTGGGTAGGTCACCCATTACAATGAGACCATCATTTTTCTAGGTAAGTCACCCATTACAATGAGACCACTTTTCATCTTTTTTTTTTGGGTAGGTCACCTATTGCAATGAGATCACTTCACCTTTTTATCATTTTTTCTGGATAGGTCACCCATTATAATGAGACCATTTCATATTTTTTCCATATGGATAGGTCACCCAGTACAATGAGACCATCTTCCACTTGGGTAGGTCACCCATTACAATGAGACCACACACCTTTTTTGGTTATGGTTAAAGGAAATCACCGGATGGGATTTTAGGTTAACCCAACTATAACACCAATTTTAGCTTTGGTTAAAGAGAATCACCAGATAGGATTTCATGTTGACCGAGCTACACATAGAAAGAATTTGGTTCTGGTTAAAAAGGATCGCTAGAAGGGATATGAGGTTAGCCTACTAACGCACAAGACTTTGGTTTTGGTTAAAGTAGGTCACTAGATGGGATCTCAGGTTAACCCAACCACAACATGGAATTTAGCTTTGGTTAAAGAGAGTCACCACATAGGATTTCAGGTTAACCAAGCTACATATAGAATTTTGGTTCTAGTTAAAGGAGATCGACAGATTGGATCTTAGGTTAACCCAACCGCAACATGAAATTTAGCTTTGGTTAAAGGGAGTCACCATATAGGATTTTAGGTTGACCAAGCTCCACACATAATTTTAGTTCTGGTTAAAGGAGATCGCCAGATAGGATCTCAGGTTAACCCAACCACATATGGATTTTAGCTTTGGTTAAAGGGAGTCGTTAGACGGGATTTCAGGTTGACCAAGCAGCATACAAAATTTTGGTTTTGGTTAAAGGGGATTGCCAAATGAGATCTCAGGTTAACTCAACCACACACAAATATTTTAGCTATGGTTAAAGGGAGTCGCTAAATGGTATTTCAGGTTGACCGAGCTACACACAGACTTTGGTTTTGGTTAAAATGAAGGGAGAAGTGAATAGAGTATGAATACATGTTTGCCTTTTTAAATTGTTGGATATTTGTGATACTATACTTATTGCGATATTCATATTTCAATAATATGTATTTTGTTTCAGGATCATTGCATGCATGACAAGAGTAGATCCTAGCTTATGTTCACTTTTTGTTATCTAATTTTAGTGAGTATATCCTTGTATTTTGTAATATTACAACATTTATCTAACTTAATTTGTATAACTGATGTTTAAACTTGAATAGATAAACTTAAGTTTGAAATTCATATAATCATGTTCCATGTATGCGTGTTTATCTCTATAATGATATTTGTTGTTCAATGTATGTTATAAATATTGTGGTTGTGATGACGATGATGTTTGGACCCAGGAGGATTGGGTCGTGATTGAGTTATGAGATGTGAGATATTAGAAGTGTAAACATGTTATATGTTGATAACTTGGAACCTCCCGATACTCTGCTGAAATTTTGGTACAAATTTCGATAAACTTTTATACACACACACACACACATATAAAATTTACTTTGTTTTCCATTCAACATGAGATTGTTGTCTTTTCAATGGGAAGCATTTGGCATTGAATGGATGTTTGATTATTATTGATATTACAAATATTACAAATATTATTATTTGTATTAGAAATATTAAAATTAATAATATTGTTCATACAACAGTCGGTGCAAATTTTGGTGGGGCATGGCGGGCCTGCAGGTCCTAGGCGCTGGGGCTGCCATGCCCTAGGCGCTAGGGCCTCTGCAGGCCTGCGTGCTGGGGCTGCAACCCGTGCGCCTGGGATCTGTAGACCCACTCTCTTGGGTCTGCAGAACCACGTGCTGGATGTAGACCCGCACGCATGGGTCTCTTCTGACCTGAGCCTAGGGTCTGCAGACCCCCCGAGAGCTTTTAGACCCGTGCGGCTGGGTCTATTGAGAAGAGAAATGAAAAAAATATATAATAACAATTATTATTATTATTATTGTTATTTTATCGTTAATAATTTTTTAAAATTATTTCTATAAAAACTTGGGCTAGACAAGTTTAATATTATTATTAATATGATATATATTATTATTTGTATTACAAGCAACAGGTCGATCCTACGAGGAAGGTTCAAGTCAGATTTTTATGCTAGATGATACGCAATTGGGGGGGGTTAGAGGTTATCTAGGCTAAAGCAAAAGTAAATAGAAAGAAGCAATCAATGCTAAAAAAAAAACCAAAATTTATCTAGAAAAACAAACCTTGGTCGCTAGTAAACGTCCATCTACAAAAACCAAAACTAATCATGGAAATGAAACGTCAATTTATACTCTGAATATTTTTCTTTTCTTATGTTTATTAGTTAACAGATCCACTGTATAACTAATTCTAACCATCAAACAACCACAATATTCGCACTAGTAATTTAATTCAATGACAGCCTTAAGAACTAGAGGAGTAGATTAATCTAGACAACATAACTGTCCGCATTCCATGTTTGATTTGATCAATTGAATGTTCTCCCTAAGGTTAATAATGTAGATTCGCCACAATTATTAAATGCAGTTGCTTCACAAGTTCATATACCACAACTTCGGTTTTGATATCGAACTTAGCAATAGATTGTCTACAATAATAACTTAGAGTCCGCTCTAGCAATTAAAGTAAACAATCATAGGAAAAATAAGCATAGGAGAACAATATATTCATCATATAAACTGAAAAGAAAAGGTAAAATAAATCTCATAGTTCTTGAAATCCGAAGGTTTTCATGTCCTTGCAACCAAGAAAATGAGTTTAGCCTTGCATGTCTACTGAACAATTAATAAAAAAGAAGGAAGAAAACATGATTTCGGGTTTTGTGGGAGAAAAGGGGTGTTTTATCTTTCTTGGTTGGCTGCTCCCTCGTTTCCTTTCTCTCTTTCTTTTCATATCCTAGGAAACCCTAATTCCTTTTCTATAAAATAGTCATTTCTTAAGTAGACAATTTATATTTAAGCCTTGTATAAAATCTTCAAGCTTTGACTTTTGACTTAGAGGAGCTAAATTTGTGAAATAAAGACTTGGATGAC
>Ga0307515_10018060_pt1 | contig 12801 bp, 6 predicted proteins | sample 17_EM_MG_FD_194513 | JGI IMG/M metagenome (GOLD analysis project Ga0307515, IMG submission 194513) | Populus trichocarpa ectomycorrhiza microbial communities from riparian zone in the Pacific Northwest, United States - 17_EM | ecosystem: Host-associated > Plants > Roots > Unclassified | place... | reverse complement strand
TAATGTTACTGATAATATTTATATTGATATTGATGAGTTAAATATAATATTGAGTATCAGTAAATATAGAAAGGTAAATAAAGATGATAAGATAGATCTTGAGTTCAAAAAAAAAAAAAAAAGATGTTGGACATGACTACGAAGATAATAAAAAAAAGGATTATAATTAAAATATATTTAATTAATTTAGATGTGATGTTTCATTATATAATAAAATTGAAATTGTGTAAGATAATTATTGGTACTAATATATTATGATTAGTTTGGCAAGAAAATTGTAACAACTACACGATAAATCTAATATATATTTTTCAAACAGTGTAAATGTATTATTAGCAATAATAAATTCAACATTAAATCTACAAGTGATTAAAGGCTTGTCGTTCAAATATAAAATCACTCAAGGGTAAAAGTTTAGTTAGATTGAATGAATAAATGTATTATATATTAGTGAAAAGCTTAAAGTAGATGAACGTTAAATTTAATTAAGTATTTTTAATTATGCAAATAGTAATACAAAAATGCTACTTGCATCAGCGTGATAAAATTTGTAGCTACGAAAATATAATTATAATAATTATGACAATACATAAACGAGATTGTGAAATATAATCAAATCACTTAAATAATTAATAATATACGAATAATCGAAATAATTCAGCCCCTTCACACATGAGCAAACGACTTTATGCATAATGAACTTTTTTTAAAATAAAATAAAAAGTAAAATCATGCAATAATATTGTTTTTTTTTAGTTTTTAGTTTAACGTGGGTGTCCGGGCCAGCTTGCGCGCACCTCGACTAATCCCACGGGCCTTGAAGTTAATGACCATGTAAGCCTCCAGTGGCCATCATATGAGCAACCACAGGGCTCAAACCTGAGACCACAGAGGGAGCAAACCTCTTTATCCCAAGCTTTTACTACTGGGCCACCACCTAGATGGTTACAATAATATTGTTTTGCGTGAACAAGTTATGGTCATCACCAAGGTTATCAAAAATATTTTTTTAACACGACACGAAAAATATAATATAAACTCGGATCATAAAGTCGATCGAATCGTAAAATCATAAGTAATTTTCTTAACTAATTATATATTGATAATTCTAGCCAAAAAATTAATTTACATTAAGATATGATAAAATGAGTCAATAATATTATAATCAATGAGTGATCTAAATAAAACGAGAGAAATAGATAATATGAATCAATAAATTAATGACAAGAAAAAATAAAAAGTCTTAGAACAAAATTTTTCAACACGGGAGAATCACTAAAATATAGAAAGCACGTGTAAATCTAGTGACAACCTAGTTGTTCCCATCACAATAAGTTTTCATAAATCCCTTTTAGGTTGCAAGCTAATGAGTTTAAATCAGTAATTAACTAACATAAATTCAATAATGAAATAAACCTCTAAACAATGTCTAATGTGCTAAAAAAATCAAATTAAAAATAAATATTTAAAAATAAATAAATAAATAAAATAGAATAATAAAAAAAGTCTTCATGTTAAAATTCTTCCATTTAACCTGAATCTCTAGTTTTTGCATATTATTGGCAGATTTGAGTTTTGATTTCAAACATGTCGTTCTCTCCTGATTTCAAACATGTCGTTATCTCTTGTTTTGATGAATTATTGGGATTACGATATATAGTTGGAAAATTTCAGATGTTTAGTTTATATCCCAACTTTAATCAAAGCAAAATTCCATTGGTAGCTCTCGATATATCCCAAACAATACATGAAGGTCTTGTTTGACATATTTGACAATATTAGTTTACTAACTTTGACCATCTGAAATACTATGTTCTCTATCTCCATTTGATTTGAAAATTTACCAGAATATATTTTCATGTATATAATATTTCTCTTTAAAATTTCAGTTTTATCCAATATACGGTTTGAAAGATATGTTCAATCTCACAAAACAAGTCAGCATTAATCTTAAGGTCAAATTTAAACCTGATTTGATTCATATCACAAATTTAGTAAGCTCGTAAAATTGAACCGAGTTTACTAATTTTGCACGAGTTAAGTCTGATTTTACTAATTTTAAATTTTTAATCTGATTTAACATATTAAATATATATTAACTCGTAAAATTATAAAATTTTAATAATTAATTCGTATTTTTAACCACCTTAATCGTCACTACCTGCCAAGTGAATAAGCAAACCCAAGTAGCCTTGTATCCAACGTAACAAAACAAACACATAAAATAAAGCCCATCATAAAATAATAATAATAACAATAATAATTCCGGGAAATCCGAAAGGATAATAAAAAGAAAGCTGAGATCAGCAAGCATGGCAGAATCAGAATCTCTCGTTCTAGAACTTCGTTGCAACCAAAAAAAAATAAAAATTGAAGTGTTCAGCCGCGGCAGCTGAGGAAGAAAACATGAGTTCCAGCTCTAGAGACTCCTTTTCCTCTCTTACTCCTCCTTCTCCTCCACTAGACTGGAAGTTCTCTCAAGTCTTCGGTGAAACAACTCCCGGTGAAGACCTTCAAGATGGTTAGCTCTTACCCATTTCCTTTTAATTTTCTGACTCTGATGTCTCTGTTCTGTTCAACGCTTAATTCTTTCTTGTCTTGCAGTTGATGTTGTATCTTCCATTGGATTCGAGAAGAGCGGTGATTACCTAGCTGTTGGAGATCGGGGTGGTCGTGTTGTAATTTTCCAAGCAAAACATGGCAAACATGTCAGGATTTTTTTTTTCTTAGTAAATAAATGTGTTCAGTAAAACCAGCTAGATAGATGATTTTGGCTTTGCTATTTTTTCTTCTTTTTGTTTAGGATGGATAAAAAAATTGGGCTGTATCTGATCATCGTTTTACCCTTAATTAGACTCCGAATTCATTCCTTAACCGAAACGAGCTGGAGCGGTTGGATTGCGCCTTTACAACACATCCTGAATATCAGTACAAGACAGAGTTTCAGAGCCATGAACCCGAGGTATTGACATCCTATGATTTAGTTGTATGCCTTCTTTTTTTGTTTGGTTATGTGTTGCGTGCATTTTTGCTCCTTTAAGTTTGTTATAAATGCTGATCGTGTTGTGTCTGTGTTTCGTTAGTTTGATTACTTGAAGAGTATGGAGATTGAGGAGAAGATTAATAGAGTAAAATGGTGTTCCACTTCCAATGGATCACTGTTTATCCTTTCAACCAATGATAAGACAATTAAATTATGGAAGGTATGAATACTCTCTTCTTACTCATGATCACTAGTAGTCAATTTTACGCTAAGATTAGATCAAATGATTGTTCATTGTTGCCATTGAAAGAATTTACCACCTGGAGTCGCTTAAGTTTTCTATGGTTGGTGATGTAGCTGTTGAAATTTATAATGGATTACTGCTGCTAGTGTGATCACTGATGGTTGTTTGGTCACTTGCTAGATTTTTTTTTTTCAGTCATGATGATGTAGGAAAAAAATTTGAGGTAGAGCATTTTAAGTTACCAGTTTGTGAGGCTTGAAATTGAGGGAAAATGAAGGGCTATGAAATTCCTTCGCTTTGACACAACAGGACTGTATGAGGAAAAATCATTTGCAACGAATTGACTGTTTATTATGGAGACGTGTGGTGGTGGATTTTTGCAGTGTCACATGCTGCATACGTCAAGTCATGGTGGAAAGTTATTGTTTCTTCAGACATATAATTTTCTTTGATGAAAGTTGTCATTAGTCAAGTTCTTTTGGATCATATATTGCATCAGTCCCTTTGTAATGGAGATCTGTTGGCGACCAACCAAACTATGAGGAAAGTTGACTATAGCTGCCAAGTCATTGCAAATTTGGAATATACCAGCAATTTCTGGGCTGAATCCAAGATATGAATGGAGACACAAAAAAATTCTTTCACAGAGAGAAGGAAGGATATGTAATTGTCTGTTGCAGAGAAACATCTCAACTTGTTAGCTGGGTAGGCAGAAAGATCTTTGTCCTGGTAGAAAGATCTTCAGCTTGTTTGGTGTTGTATTCTTCTTGTTTTTGTTCTTTTGACATTGCTGAGTAGTGAGTCCACTTCGAACTTTTCTTCCACTGGAAAAGTGTGGATTGTCATTTTAGAGAAACCTTAATGATTGGGTGCTCTGATCTTGTTTGAATATCTATGAACCTGATACTTACAGCACGAGCGTTGATGAAACATAATGGAGGAAGATGATTTTCATGGTTTTGATTATTTCTCCTCTACATCATACAATGGAAGGGTATCTTCCTTGAAAGGTCTCACACTTCTGAAGTCGCTTTCTTTATGTGTTTATGTTGGTAGATTTTTACATGACAATTGATTCCGAAGTAGGGAAAGATGGGGGATGTCTTACCAATGTTCCTGTCTAAAGGCCTGGTGGACTACTATTTGTTTTGGGATCTGCACATTCCCTCAATTGTAGAATATTTTGTTGACCTTCTCTTTGTATATTTGGAGGCTTTTTTCTGCTTGTCTCTTTCTTAATAGGTTATGGTATTTTAATTTAATTTGGTTAAAGTTTGGAGACAATTATTTGGAAACTATTTTTGTCGGTCATGTATGGGCATTTTTTGGAAATTATTAGGATTTTTGGCATTAAGGGAGTTACTAATGATCATTGGCATTTCATTCTTGCACCAATTAAATGGCCTAGTTACCCATATGTTTTGCACGAATCCTTCATTTTGCAATATGTGGCAGTCTCCTGTTTGAAAGGTTCCATACATCACCTTTTCTTTTTTCCAAAGAGGTCCTTAGAGGAAGATCAAATTGTTCTGGTCCTAGACTTTGATTCTTGTGTACCCTATATAATTGGTTGGGTTATTTATCATTCAACATTTCATTTTTAGTTTGTGTTTGCTGAGAGATGGGAGATGAATTTGCAGCTGTGTTCATTTTTCTTGCCTCCTTGATTGGTAATTCTTGGAGAAGAGGCGAATGCAATTAGATATGTGTTGCTGAACCAAGTGCCTTAAAATGAAATTGCATGTGGCCTCCTTCATTTTGCTCAAAATTTTGAATGGCAATCACTATTAATGGAATCCTAGATTCTCTCTACATTTTTATATGCATTTGACACTCTGATACAGTATTCTGGCGAGGTTTACAGTTAAATTGTGTGATTCTTGAGTCTAGGTTAGCGAAAAAAAGTTGAAAAAGGTAAGAGAAATGGAGCATCATTCAGTTGTGTGCTCAGAAAATGATCTTTTGGGTGAAGGAAGTTTCATGAGTGAGCTAGACAAACCACCTACCACTAATGGTTATAATCTCGACTGGGCAGAGAAGATAGCTAAGGACACTTTGTCATCTCAAGAAGTGCAAACCAAGGTATGCGTATGTGGCTGACGTTAAAATATCCCAGATTCTTCATGATACTGTTTTTTGTTCGCTGCATGAGTTTGCCAAGGATGTGGGATTGTTTACTAGTTTGTTGGGTAAATTAGATCACTCATACTGAAGAAGCCACTCGTGCAAATTGTCGGAAGGTGTATGCTCATGCTCATGATTTTAATATCAACTCGATCTCAAATAATAGGTAAATTTTTGAAGGGCATCTTTGTCTTGTATACAACATGCGATGTGATACCTTCTACATTCTTCATAATGCACAGGTTTTCTGCTTCTTTTATGATGATCATGATCTCTGTACAGTGATGGTGAGACATTTATTTCCTCAGACGACCTTCGCATAAACTTATGGAACCTTGAGATCAGTGACCAGTGTTTCAATATCATTGACATGAAACCATCAAACATGGAGGATCTAACCGGTAAACTCTCTGAATCATTTATGTAATGTAGTCAAATTGTCACCTTGTAGGCTCGTACATTTCTAATGCAGTGAAAGAAAAATTTTCATCATTCTATTTTTTAATTTTGTGATTTATCATAATTTAAAAATTATCTATTTGGCATTTTTTTTTCATCAGTATTCTTTTGCCTGTTTTTATTAGGACTTAGGGTTTCTCAGTGCCTATATAAAGCACCTCTTGTGGATTTCAAGGACTCCGCCTGGTGAAATTTAGATTTTCCATCTTTCCCGTTAATTTGCCTACCTATTCTCATTAGTTTCTCTGGCATATTACCTGAAGTTACATTACATCGACTTCACAATGAATTTTGATGAGAAATGATAGTGATTTCTGTAAGATGTATCAGAGAAACTTTCTAACTGGAAATACGTGGTTGAATTAGCTAATATCACTTGTTGCAACCAATCAACAACAATATTGAAATATGCTGCTTAGGCTCTGCAGTTCGAGACTTATTCCATGTAATTTTCCCTGCTTGACTACCAATTAATTTATAAAGGGAAAAAACTACAAGATCATTTTAGGCCCATTCTGCTACTTTATTCAAGTCCCAATCATCTCCATTAATGACCTTTCCTAATTGAAGTGTTAAAAATTTTGTTCAGAGGTCATTACAGTGGCTGAATTCCACCCAATTCATTGTAATCTGCTAGCATACAGCAGCTCAAGAGGATTTACTCGTCTAGTTGACATGCGTCAGTCAGCAATATGTGATCATAGTGCAAGAATGTGAGTTTAGTTCATTTATCCGTTTCACCACTGAAGCTTATTTATTAGTAAATCTGGTATAAATTTGAAAAAAATTCTGTGATGTCATGTGGATTTTTACTATGCAGATTACAAGATGCAGAATGTCGTGGGTCAAAATCATTCTTTACAGAGCTCATTGCATCTATCTCTGACATGAAGTTCACTTACGATGGGCAGCACATCTTAACTCGCGATTACATGAATTTAAAGGTTTTCCGCACAAGATTTTTTGAATTCTTAAACTCATTTGATTCAGTTATATTTCTTTATATTGATTCTCCCATCCACTAATTAGGGAGGACACGATGATTAAAAAGCTTATATATGTCATAACTTAGTTTATGGTGGCATATAAAGAAGTAGTGATGTGACCATGACTTTAAGCGGAGGTATTATTCAATTAACTCTGTAGCTACTGTCATTTGGAAATTCAGGAAGCAATCACTGAAAACATCTTATATTTATCTGACTTCTATCCTAGTTTTGAAACTTCTCTTTTAAAGCAAAAGGCATGTCTCAGTGTCTTTACTAGTTGAATAATTTATGTCCTTATGTATGGGTTTTGGGCCACATAAGTTTGTCATTTTCTGGTATGAAATCGTTAGTGTTTAGTTTAGTTCTGTGCTATTTAGTTGTTTTAGTTTATCGGATGAAAAAACTCATACTTAACTCTCATCTGGCATTAAAGTGTATTTCAATTTGATAGTGGTGCATATATCTCTGTTTCTCTGTAGCAACTGATGCTTTCATTTTTTTTCTATAGCTGTGGGATATGCGTATGGATTCGTCACCAGTTGCTGTATTCAAGATCCATGAGCACCTGCGCCCTAAGGTAAGAGCATTCACTATTAACTCCCTTGTTGAGGAACATAGCTCTATGGATATTTATGTTCAATAATGTAGATCATTTTTCTTTATTCTTTACCTTTACAGTGGTGTTTGCATCAATAATAGAGAGCCTAGTATTTGTGGAACTGATTAATCACTTTAAACAGTTTATATTCATACCCTTCCAATAGATTATCAACCGCATTACCTGGCCAAAGATTAGTGAACTGGTGTCACTGTTTTTTGCTTATCATGAGCTCAAATGAAGGACAGCTCTTTTTTATTCCAGTTTTCTGCTTAAAAGAAATATTTTTATTGTATTTCCTATTTATTTTAAAAGATCACTTGCTTGCACTGTAAGAACAGAAAAGATTTTATTACTCAAATTTCGACCTTAGCTCAGTGGCGAGAGCAGAGGGCTGATTCCTCTAGGTCGCTGGTTCGATTCCGGCAGGTCGAGTGGTTATTACCATGATCATCTTGTCTCTTTTGGTTCAGTAATTATTATCTTGACAAAATTATGGCCTTTTAATTTATGAGCCTTTAATACGTTCAAAAGTAGTTCTACAGTCTCTCCTCAATCTGTTAATTTTACATGCTGCTGTTATAAACAGATTACATGAAGCTATATATGGATGTATGATATTCAATTAAATAAAAACCATGTACTAGTGCATGTTATGCTTCTCTTTTTAAATGGTCTTTGAGTCATTAAATGGAAAATTTATCCAATTTATGTTCTTCTGGTTTGGGTCAGCGATGTAAAAGCAGCTTGTTATATTGAAGTAGAATGATATGTGAAAGGCTTCTGAAAAGTTATTTCTCCATCAAATGATTGATTAAAGAGCCAATTCTGCATAAAGAGAATGCTCCTCTGGATTACTTTAACAGTGAAAACGTAGACTGTTTTGTAATGTAGAAAAATAGGTGAAAGTCTTTCGAAATGATTATGTATCTTTAAAGATTCAGGGGAATAGGCAAGAGCTTCTTTTGGCTTACTTTTAATTGATAGGACAAAGTGGTCCAACTGAAAAACAGAGCAGAAAGCTTCTCAATGCTGAAGTTCTCATAATCTTTAATTGATGATAGTTCTTGATGCTTTTGAAAGAAGGATTGTTGGTGTCCGCTTGACTTTCAAAGTGGAAGAAATAAGTGATTTGTCATTAAATCCAGCTATAGGTTATATTGTATTTGCTAGTATCCTGTGTAAAATGTTTTACACAAATTGGGATGTCAACTTATAGCTGATTGGCTTTGTGTCCTGCAGTTAAGTGATTTATATAATGATGACTCCATATTCGATAAATTTGAGTGCTGCATCAGTGGAGATGGACTACATTTTGCAACTGGATCTTACAGGTTTGCCCGAGACCTCATACTCCAGTAACATGTTTAAGTCTTGGCCTTAACACATGTACATTGCACTTTAAGTGACAGATCTTGTGTGTTTTCTTAGCAATAATTTACGTATATTTTCACATGGTGTTGGAAATGAAGAAGGGATTACAATAGAAGCTAGCAAAAATCCAAACAGGTTGGTTCTTGTCTCTTCTCTTCTTGAAAAAATAAACTGTTGGACTAATGTTTGAAATCTGTTGAAAATTTTCTTAAATGGTTTATTTGAACTCTTGGCCAAGTTACCTGAAAGGAGCAGCACATGTTACCCTACTAATGCACAGTATTATAGGGGCAGATTTGGTTTGCATACTATGTGTGTATAATTAAGTGATGAAAGAGTTGAGAAGATAGTTTGTTTTCACAATTAATACATTCCATTTTGATCAATTCGTATTCTTACATAATCTTTCTGTTGCTCACATGTCCTTAAGTTTTCTAGAAATAAATAGCTACATACTAGTAAATGTGACCGTGAATACTGGACAGAATTTTGAGATCGACTTTTGGGAATTCAGTGTATGAGCCATTAATTGTATCTAGATGACTGATTGCAGTAAAAAGATGGGGGGGTGAGGGATCGTACTAGCTGTGACTCATAGGCTTCTTTTAATTGCTAGATAGTCCTCATGAATCTACTCTTGGATTTGATTAGTCAAAGTTCCCTGATTATGAAAGTCCCCTAGAATAATTGCTTTCTCTAGTCTGTATTAGTGTACAGTGCACCATTAAGGTATGGGATGGTATTTCATTTAAACATGAAACTCGTCATACAAACAATGTCTTCAGTTAAATGCCAGTGTCTGTAGTGATTATCATTGCAGTGCTAGAGTTTCTTGTTTCCTGTAAATGCTTGCTTTTGCTGATGGCTTGACAACTGGGAGTACCAGAGAGCATGCAGAAGATTTTACCATTTTCTTTTCTAAAAAAATCCACAACAGGAGATCAATACTCCATTCTACTTCAAGGCCAAGGAGATCATCCTTAAGCAACATGGCACGTGGATTTTACCGGCAAGGTTGTCATTATCTCTATTTTTAAGCTTTTTTGCTCTCATTGGATTCATGCATGTCTAATCTTTCAGTTGACTATGTAGGACATGAAAATTACCGCTCAGGCAGCAATGAATTTTCCTGCAACTTAAGCTCCAAGCTGCTTCATCTGGCATGGCATCCAACAACAAACTTCATTGCCTGTGCTTCAGGAAATAGCTTGCTCATGTATCATGCCTAGTGTATATTCGCTCTTCAAAAGAATCATAAGGCCACAGATTTTGCCTGCTGCTGTCCATGCAATTGTAAAGGAAAAAGATTTCAAGAATGTGCACAAACTTCTCATCATGGATAAAGAACCCAGACAAAGCTGGAAATCAAATGGCTTGACTACAACTCTCCATGTGAACTAGAAAAGTTCCCACTCTCATCTAAGGTAGTGCTATAGTCTTTAGATGGAAACTTCGACTTGTCAAATATTAGGCTGCACTCGTTGCCCATTGTATGTATTATGTGCCATAATATCGAAGACTGCTGCTCCTTTTTTTTTCTTACCTTGAAAAGTAGATTGTGGCAACTGATATGTGCATGGTGAATTTTGGAGAACATGTTAATCTTTTCTTTTGTGAGTTTGGGGAGGAGGAAAGATGGCAAAACTCCGGCGTCTGCTGCTATAGAGAGCCAAGCCTGTTTCGATGGGGTTGGAATTAGCGTGGCATGCAGCTATACGCAAGTTATTGGGAGATCAGTTGAGCTATTGTCTTTTAGTTCCGACGAGGAAATCGTATTCTAGATACAGGAAGTCCCTTGGTTAGCACTATATTGGTGATAAGCTATGCCGTGGTCCGTGCCAAATATTCAGTCTCTATTAGCATTTTGTTTAGAAGGAAAAAAATCTGCTGTTCGAGTTAGTTATATATTTGATTGAGTTCAATAAGTTAATAAATATACCGAAGTAAAATCATGATGACATGCATAAAATCAATGCCTGCCAATGTTCTGAAATGATTTCTAAAATCTTGCTTGATAACAAAATTAAAATTAAATGGAATTCAACAAGATAGCATCAAAAAATACATCTTTAATACACACACACACACCAATCAATCAAAAAATACATCTTTAATATATATACACACACACCAATCAATAAAATATTAAAAGATAAAATTAAATTAAAAAAATATTCAATCTTTAAAAAAAAAATCCATGAGTAAACATTGGTCAACCTACCAACATATGTGTAATTTTTTGATTACGAAGTCCAATTCCAACTCAATGTTGAAGAAAGTAATTGGAAAAAAAATTAGTTTAAAAAGAATCTTAAAAAAAATCATAGTCAACTTGGATTAATTTTTCAAACCGTGATTTAAATCATGAGATCGAGATTACCTCATAGAAGGTAAAATCATAAAGCTAAATTCTCAATTAACTAAATATTAAGGGATGAAATTGTAAAAAAAAATCAATAAAAAAAGATAAAAAAACAAAACAAATAACAACCGAAAGAATGATGACCAAATTTAACATAAAAATAAATTAATCCAAATGTCGAGGGTTGAATTTTTTTTTAAAAAAAATCAATTAAGAAAAGGATCCAAAACAAAAAACAATCAAAAGAATGAAAATCAAATTTGATATAAAAACTAAATGAAACTAAATATTAAAGAATGAAATTGAAAAATAAAATTGATTCAAAAAAAGATTCAAAACAAAACAAACAGCTATTAAAATAATGAGAACCAAATTTGATACAAAAATAAAATAACAAGGCACCTTTCAAAGTTGACATTAATCCCGAGGAGATGAGAGAGAAAAAAGGGAAAAGAAGAAAAAAAATCGATAGAGGCTCATCGTCGCTCCTCCGTCAACATGCACTAGACCAACAGGAGGAGCTCAGCTTGCCGCTTTCCAACACCACCTCGGAAGCTAGCATTTGGCCATGAGGAAAGCCGCACAAGCCACCAGAATACAATAGGCTTCTCCCACCCCAGGACATATGTTGCACATACCAGCCATTTTGCCTTGCCAATTTACCTTATTTTTCATATTGTTTAGTTTTAATTTTGGTCTCTTGATTATTCTAAATTAGTCAAATTTTGTTATATTTGGCAAAATCAAGCATTGAGAATTTCCCTTACTAAATAAAAAGTTGAGGGACTGAAATAAAAAAAAACATGAAATTCTTCTATAATCGTGCAAATCAACCCCTGATGTTTGAAAAAAAAATGGACTAAATTTTTTTTAAGTTTCAAATTAAGTCCTTGAACTCTATTTATTTTAAATCATTAAAATTAAATTTTGTTTTGCTAAACCGAGCATTAATCAAATAATGAAATATTTTATCAATACCTTGAGATCTCTATACACATGATAAACAACTCGCCAAGACCAATTGCAAGCAATATTAAGGACCACATAAAAAGAAAAAGAAAAAGAAATCGAAATCGAAGAATCAAAACATTAAAAAAATCATAGGGACAAAAGGAACATTTTTCTAATGAATAACATTTCTTTTCCTGGGTTATTATTATTTTTTAAATAATAATAATAATAACAATAACAATAATTGTTTGGATTCCAGCGAAGGCTCATGAGTGATTTGAATTATGCAGGGGCCAGGGGGAAAGGAACAATTGATGTTGGTGTTTTGGTGCAGACGTTCCAGTCGATAATATTTTAGTTTCAAACTCCTCCTTTCTTCTGCAAAGATGTGCAAAGATTTATTGGGGTGATCATACTCTGTACTGTTTATTTTTACACTTTTAAAATATTTTTTAAAAACTTAATTTTTATTTTATTTAAATTAATATTTTTTAATATTTTTAGATCATTTAGATGCACTAATATAAAAAATAATTTTTAAAAAATAAAAAAACATTATTTTGATACATTTCTATATTTAATTTTTTTTTAAAAAGCAACCATAACCACACGCATAATTAGAGCGGGGTTTTATCTTCTTGACATTATGGTCGTGTTTAGTAATAAAAAAGAGTATTTCATTATAAAATCTCCTTCTACTATATTTTTAATTTATAT
>Ga0307515_10018058_pt1 | contig 12802 bp, 10 predicted proteins | sample 17_EM_MG_FD_194513 | JGI IMG/M metagenome (GOLD analysis project Ga0307515, IMG submission 194513) | Populus trichocarpa ectomycorrhiza microbial communities from riparian zone in the Pacific Northwest, United States - 17_EM | ecosystem: Host-associated > Plants > Roots > Unclassified | place... | reverse complement strand
AGGCCCTATGCGACGTCTGGGTGAGTGGTGATTAATGTGCAGAGACTTCGCTAATTCTAATTCCCATCTGAGGCTTTCTAGAGCGCTCAACCGAACACTCGGCTTCAGATCAGATCGAGTACGACTACCAGATCAAGCGCCGCTAAATATGTACTAGTTGACGCCGGTGAAAGCACTGAGCAACCTCAGATTGAAAAAACCTCAGATTGCAACCGAACACTCCCTTAGTCGAATGGTATGCTACCACTAGGTTGACACCGAGGCCAACCTCATTTAGTTATGGTCTCGCACATACCATCCAACCTACCAAATACGTCGTTCCTCCAACTTGTAGCAAAAGAACTATCTCCGGAGCCTTGGCAACTGCCTTCGAGCCCTTTCATATTCCTCATCACGGCCCCGATGAATAGTGGGATTCTCTCCCACGATGCGGATCCCAGCTAAATGAAGGGTACCAGCCTTCACATCTGTGGTAGGTGTGAGGAGGTATGTCTCGGCTCGGCACAGGATGCCGGTGAGGCATTAGAGACTGACCTCGTTGATAATGTGTCGTGAAGCGGTGATGCTTACTACACACTGTTGAACTTTCTGTCAAGTCAAGCAATTTGAACTAGGACGCCAGAAGTCCCTCTTGGAGTTAGGGGTCGTTCGGTTCCAAATTTTAGCTACAGATTAGGTCAGCTCTGGAGGCTCCAAGTGGGTCAAGTTGAATCTGAATCTGACGCGGTCGGTCAAGCTGTATTTCGGCCGCGAAGCGTTGGTGTTCCTTTTACCGCTCAATTTTTAGCGTGAGTTTTCGTGTAATTCTGGGGGGAACTTGGCTTTCTGAGGCCTCAGTCTAATCCGGTAGCCGTTTTGAACTCACTTTAAGGAGTTTGAGTGAAGGTGCTCTTGAGAAAGCTACTGAGCTAAGCTTAAAGTACGTGTGGCTTACTCATCGTGTAACCTAAGCCCGCCAAGCAGGAATTAACATTTTGGCGTTTGTCGAAAGGAAAGCCAACGGCAAAGCATCGAGCTCCTTCTTCATCGTGAATCGATCTCCAAATCCCACAACCACCGCCACCACAACCGTCTCACGTGTACTCCCACCATTATCATCTGCCTGTTGCATTCCGCTAGCCCAACCTTCTATCTTACAGTGCCACCGCGCTGCATCCCCATCGCTATTCCCGACTTGGCCGTTCAAAACTTCCCCGTATTGCAAACCAAGCACTGCACCACCACTTCCTAACAGCCACTTTCTAGACTCAACATGGCTCCTTCAACCTTTGCTTCAGCTGCGGCTGCTAATAACGCGAATTCTGCGCGCACAGACTCTGGAGGGGACTGGTAAGTCTCTGTTCGCCCAACCCCCCGGACACCTTGCCCAAGCCATTGTTCTGCCTTTAAACACGGCATATTACTCTTAAGCTATCTTCTCCTTACTGTATAACATTCGCTTGAATTAACAACATGGCTGACGATCGCGACATTTGGTCGCGGGACCCTCGTGACGTCTTAAATGCATTCTCACAGTTTCCTAGGTCTCGACGCGCAAATGGTGCCACACAAACCTTTCGTCGATCATCGCATGCCACAACACTGTCTGGCTCGACACTCGCAGGCTCTTCACGAGACGGTAGCGGATCCCAGAATACCTCAACGTCAAACACAGGGGTCTATGTACCACCCCACGTTCATTCTAGCCGTAATGGGAGTTCGGTTGAAGGTCGATATTCAAAAGAGCAACTAATTCAACTATTCAGAGGCCAAAAAGAATCTGACGATATCAAAGATGGCTTGGCTAGTCTTTATGTGGGCGCCTGGGAACCAAATATTTCAAATGGGACCCCTAACACCGCCTGGGGTCGGAGGGAAGATCCTGGCAGAGAGAGCCAAACCGGAGTGGATATATGCTGGGATCGAGATGGAAGCATACACCCCTTGGGTTTGACGGACATGACTGAAGAAGAAAAGGAGGTATGTAGATTTTGGCCGTGTCACTTTGAATTTTGCTCACGACTTATACTTTTCTTAGAATTTCTCAACTTCCGTCAATTCCCCTCTGAAGCCTCTAATTCAGGGAGCAAACAAGGAAAGTACCCCTAAAGACGGCTTATCAATGCGTAAAATCTCGATATCCCAGTCTCAAAACCCCTCAGGGCCATACGGCCTAGCTTCCCCTACTAGTGCACGGCCAAGTAACCGTCGCCGTGACACTGGCGATGCATTTCCATTCCCTTCCAACTCAACGGCCTCTCCATCAGCCACTTCGAGATTCTCGCGCGAAGAACCTAATACTGTCACCCCTCCCCCAGCACTAGTTCGACGAAGAACGGATTTTAAAGACTCTACTACAGCATCTTCTGCCGAAGAGCGAGAGAAGGAGAAAACTCGCGATGGAGCTTCCGAAAATATTGGGCCGTTTGGAAGCCTTAAACGTACGACCACTGCTCCGTTCAGCACTGGAATTATCGGTCCTTCCTCTCCATGGTCAGCTACCCCACAAAGTGCAGGCTTCTCTCCAATGGGTGCATTTGGAAACTTCGCAATTGGATCCAATCCAACACAGTCCACGCCATCTGAAAAGAGGCCAGGGTTTAGTAGCGTGAGGGGGGAGAGCAGATTCAAAGGTTTAATGACTAAAGACAGCTCAGAGGATATTGTAAAAGGAGCTAAAGAAAAGCCTCCATTAGGCAACCTCGGAAAAGTCGGCGAGGCGGAGTCCAGCAGACCAACCCCCTCATGGATGGAAGCACGTTCGAACCGTCCTACTAGCAACGACACAGACCCATTTCCTGACGACGATCTACGAACAGGGAGTGCTGCGCTTGGTGGAGGTCAGGACATGAGTCCACTCCGCCATCAAGGTGTCTCCGATTTTGGAACTCCAAATCGGCAAGAATCTCGAGATGACCCAGGATTCTCCGCCTTCGGTATGACTTCTGATACAACTGGTCTCCGTGAAATATTTCATGGCCGCGATAGTTACCAACATCATACTCCGCAACAACGTAGTGGGGAAGGCACTCATGAGCCAATGAGTCCGACGGACACGAATCCGTACCAAAGTCCCGAGCATGAAAGAACAGACACAGAGGATATTGATACTGATGGTTCGGACATTCATAATGCTCATTTCCCAGGCTTAGGTAGCTTTCAGGTCGACCCAAACGTAGGGGCTGGTTTACCTCCGTTCAGTGCACTGGGAACCTTGGGACGAGTTTCTGGCGCATATGAAGCAGCCGCTAGTGACAGAAGCCAAACCTCTAGCACTGGTCCTGCAAGGGGATTCCCTAGTTTGGGTGGACTAGGAGGACTTCCGGGCCTTGGCGGTCCATCCGCTTGGCCCTCTGGTCAGCCATCTATTGGGACACCGGTACGAGAAAGAGGCGCCTTTGGGGCTGGCTTTGACGGCATGTTTGGATCCGTTGGAGAACTTCAGTCTCCAAGCCTAGCTGGCCTCGGAAGTAGCTCACTTTTTGGTCCAGGATCTGGGTCCGGACTCAGTGGCAATAATACCATCGGGCGTGGAAGCAAACTAGGTTCGCTATTCCCTGCGGCAATGCAGGAACAAATGCGTTCTGGAGACCAGAACCGGCCTCCAAACGACGATGGCTCTGTAGAAGGCGACCGCCAACAAAACGCGCCAGGTCTCTTTGGCAGAAATGCTTTCGGAAGCCAGGTGCCAGGGAATTCGATTCCCACAAGAGATTCAGAAAGTCCATTCAGATCTGGTCGCGGAATGTTTGATGACTTCCCAGGGGTTCTAGAAGGTGGGAGCCGAAATGTTAGGAATACTGATAACGGTTTTTCTGATACTATTGGTACACTGTTTGGGCAAATGCAATCTTCTGGTCCTCTACAGCCTCCTACCATGACAACAGCCAATCAAGGTAACACGGGCCAACCGCGGAATGCTCAGCCTGCATCCACACAATCGCAAACTGTGAGCAGTCCGGCATCTAACCAACCTCCAGCAGCGCAGCAACGGACAATGGTCATGCCGGATAGGATGAGGTGGATATATCGGGACCCACAAGGAAACACACAAGGTCCCTGGTCAGGGCTAGAGATGCACGATTGGTATAAAGCTGGGTTCTTCTCTCCTGAATTGCTAGTGAAGAAATTCGAGGATCCTGATTATGAACCACTGGCTCAACTAATTCGACGTATTGGCAACTCTCGCGAGCCATTCCTAGTCCCTCAAATCGGTATACCCCACGGACCACCGTCAACCCAAGCTGGAAATGCTTGGGCTGGTCAAGGGTTGCCCTCTGGTCCTACGGCAGCCGCTGGAGCTCAGCCCCCGTTCGCTAGCAGCTTTCCCAGCTTTGGCACGACTCTTACTGCCGAGCAACAGAATGCTCTAGAGAGGCGCAAACAGGAGGAGCAATATCTCATGGCCCGCCAAAAAGAGCATTTGGCTGCTCAACAGCAAGTTATGGCCAAGCAGGCTCAGATGGGGATTGGGCCACATGGAATCCTGCCACAGCAGCTTCATCATCACTCTAGTGCTCATAGCCTTCATAGCCAGCCAAGCTTCGGAAGCATTACCTCTCCTGGTGGCTATCAACCTTCTCCCACACAAGGCCCGATTCCCGGCAATCAAGCAGTACCAGGACTGTTTGATAACTCTTTCCGACCGGCGCCCGGCACAGGGGTAGGACCTATTGGTGCAGGAATGGATATACTTGGCAACATTAGGGAAGAGGATGTTCCCGGTATGATGGAGCGTCTCAATCTAGGCCGTGGTGGTCAACTTCCCTTTGGTGCGCCAGTGCCTTTCGGGCAGCAGCAACCGGATTCTAATGCTCATGCGCAGCAGGTCGCGGCTATGCTTAACGATCGTGCACGTCTACAACGTGAGCAGGCTGAGCACGATGCTTTGCAGCGTTTGAGTCAGAACGACCAGCAAGCAGCACAAGCTTCCGCCGATCGACTTCAGCAATTCCACGACCTGAGGGTTCAGACAAATTTAGAGCAGACTTCCTCAACAGCCCCACCTGAAGGTGTTATCGGAAAACCGGCTGGTCCTTCAAACGAGCAGCTCCAGTTTCAGCGGCAACAACGTTCAGATGCTCTTCGATCTAACGCACCCGGTGCTCAGAGCCAAATGACTATATCAAGTAGTGAGGCAGCACCTCTTACCAAGCAATCCGAAACTCTCTCTCTCACCGAGCAGGTCCAGAAAGCGGCTTCTGCCAAGCAACCCCCTGCCCCGCAGTCCCCGTGGGCAAAGATCGATTCTGCCGCGCTTCCCCAACCCTTTCCTCCTCCCCCATCCGGCTCTCCTCTTCCCGCTCCAGCGGCACAGAGAAAGCAAAATGTTGCCGATACGCTTAACGCAGAGTCCCGCTCTCGATCTGAGACTCCGTCTGTCGATACGCCGAGTGCCTCCATTGCTCCATGGGCCAAGGAACCAACAGAAGCACCCAAAGGCCCCTCTTTGAGGGAAATTCAAGAGGCAGAAGCTCGGAAAGCGGCACAGCAGGAAGAAATTGCTGCAGCTGCCCGTCGCGCTGCCTTGGAGAAAGAGCTACTTGCACAAACTGCATCAACACCTGCCGCACCCGGTCTCCCTTCGAGCTCAACTTGGGCAAGCAATGCATCTCCTATCACACCTTCTGCGTCCACTCCATCTGCGTGGGCGAAACCCTTGGCTGGCAAATCTTCGAGCCAGCAAGGAGCAGGGACTAAGAAGACTCTCCAACAGATCCAAAAAGAAGAAGAGGCACGCAAACAGCGCGCTGCTGTGGCTGCTGCTGCAAGTGCCGCGAATACTGCAACCGCTCTTACCAGTGTTGGGCCCACACTTTCGTCCGGAAAAAGGTACGCTGACCTTGCGGGCAAGAGCACAACTACTATACCAAATCTTGGTGGAGGTGCGTGGACTACAGTTGGAGCAAGCGGGAAAGTAAAGGCAACTTCGGTACCTATTCCTACAGGCCCTTCCGCTGGCGTGCGCTCAATAAGTAGCGGTGTTGTCCCTGGTGCTCCAGTAAAACCGAAGCAAATCATTACCACCTCCAGAAGCGCCACTATGGGAGGACAGATGGCTGGGCAGGTAAATGCGCTGGAGGAATTCCGGAAATGGGCCGTCGGGGAGCTGAAAGGAGATTTGGGGAAGGGAATGAATGGTATGTCATCTATCTCCGTAACTTAATATGCTGGGCATAAATCGGGTAGCACTGACTTAACGGGACTGCTTTAGCCGACGATATCGTCTCCGGACTGCTTTCATGCCCACCTGAACTTGACCTCGTCACTGAAGCTGTGCATTCCGTTTCACATACTATTGATTCTCGCCATTTTGCTGAGGAATTTTTGAGACGCCGTAAGTTGGCCGATAAGGGCATCATTGACACAAGCGCGAGCTCTGCTAGCCCTGCGGATGCAAAAGCGGGGACTGGTGGTGGATGGAGTGAAGTAGCGAAGAAGGGAGGGCAGAGCGTTGGCGGACAACAAGGCGGTTTGAAGGATGATGTTGCTGGGAGTTTTAAAGTTGTTGCGGCTAAGAAGAAGGGGGGAAAGAGATAGGGCGCTTGCAGTGGCATGTTAGTGTTGGGTTTGACTCTTGCGCGATATGCCAGACTGGCTAGCATAGTGACATGAATGGGAGGCATGGTATGGGTATCGTGTATCACTGAACTTGGTTTCGTGATGGCGCAAATAAGAAGATTGAAGCTATCGTGGTTGCCATTGATTTGCTGAAGCTCCTCAATACGGTTCCACCGTTGTGCACTTTATTTAACTGGATCCTCAGTAGTTACAAGTTGCGCCTAACGCCTAATAAAGCAAAAAGGTATATCATCAGTCATGCACCCAAGCAGCCCGCTCCAGCCTTGACTCCAAAAGACCACCCTTTCAGAGACTCGCCGGTCCACGTAATTCGGCAATCTGATATCGACAAAGCACTTAATGATTTGTCCGTATCATCGGGAAACTTCCGTTCTTTATATCCTTTCTGTTCCAAATCCCGAGATGACTCAACGCTACTCTCACATCGTTCTCCAGAAATAATTGGAGTAGAAGAATCTTGAGAATTTAGGGTCGATGTTCACAACGTGGACATCGCCCTTTGCGGTGTTTCGGACAACAGCTTTATTGTACTGACCCGTTACTGGGTCTGCTTCTACATCGATGCCGAGAGTGCGGTAAACTTTGAGTTTCAGACTAGGAAGGTATTAGCAAGTATCAAAAAGCGATGCAACATATGGAGCAAGAGAGACGCTCGAGCAGCGAAAGGAAAGACCATCAACTCACATTGTAGCATCTTCCTCTAGTCCCCCTCGCCCCACTTCAGCTCCTTCCACCCCCGTTTCTTCCAATTCACTCAGAACACCTCCTAGTCGGGCGAGCTCAGCCCCAAGCCGCTCGCCCTCAATCTCCAAATCGCTAGCTTGTTTCGCGACCCGGAATTTTTCAGTATCCAACCTTAGAATTTCTGAAGCATGACTAGTTGGATTATGCGAGCTTATTGTCATCGAGTGCGTGGAGGAGAGTGTCTGTTGTTGTCGAGAGAGCTTTTGGAGCGTCTTCTGGAGCCCCTCAAGTTGTTGGGTGCGAAATGCGCCGAGGGTTCTGAGGGAGTCATTAATGCGCGCAAGAGAAGACCGATCGGGAGCGATGTTGAAGTTTGCTGCGCACGAAGCAACAAGCTTGTTCAAAAGTGTTAGTATTAGTTTAGGATTCTAGTATTGGGTGATTACGATTACTTACGGTGGCGGGGTCTTCGTCAAGGAGCATTCTGTAAATATTACAGGGAAATAGATAGCAAATAATTTCGTATCCTTTCGATCCGCGCAATTAGGTATTCTTTTGGGTTTCTAGGTTGTGGTGTTGATGGTGGAAGGGTTGTCTCGGCAATGTTTTGATGGAAGCTTGGGCCTTCAGCACGCATGGCAACGGCGACGTCAGCGGGCTCGTCCACAAGACGCGCATCAACCAGAGCGGCGCCGCAGGCAGCCCAGATAACCCCAATCTCCACCTTCTCTTTCTAATAGCTTTATAACTACAATAATGTCTCCCTCGCTTCCCTGTAAGAAGCCATTACTGTAAAATCCAAAGAGATAGCTAACCCTTCGTTCACAGACGCCGCTGATGCAGAAAGGTATGTCTCTTCTTCATAGATCCATGCTTCCTAAAGCGACCTTTTGTAGCTTTCCAAACATTCTCCCAGGTTCTGATTATTATTTAGTCCTCTCAAACCCGAAGAACTGCAAGTTTTACGGGCACAATACGAGAAAGAAGGCGAATATGTAGGCCTGCAAACAAAATTCAATTACGCCTGGGTACGACTACCTAACAGCACATCATTAGCTGCATAATCAGCTCATAATTTCGCCTATAGGGTCTAATAAAATCGAATAATCGCCAAGAGCAACAAGAAGGCGTTCGGCTACTATCAGAAATCTTCCGCAACTCCCCTGAACGTCGAAGAGAATGCCTATATTATCTTGCGCTTGGGAACTACAAGCTCGGGAACTATGCCGAGGCAAGAAAATACAACGAGCTATTGCTGGATCTTGAACCAGCAAACTTGCAGGCAGGCAGTTTAAAGAGTCTTATTGACGACAGGGTGGCCAAAGAGGGTTTGGTCGGTGTGGCGATCGTAGGAGGGATTGCAGTCGCGGCTGGAATCGTTGGAAGCCTGCTATTTAAAGGCAGTAGTAGGAGGAGGTAGATGATGGTTTATGTGTGCACCGTAGCTAGACAATGGCTACGCAATGGGTGCTGGCGTTTGAGTGGGCGGGTTCTTATACTGCTAAGAATGCACTTGTATCATAACGGCCCTCTCCAATGGCCGAAGTCGTACATTCACAAATGCAGAACCCAAAAATGCGAACTACGATTTCGACTGTTGGTGTTCTGGCAGTCTTTGTTTGCGTATATGCGTCGAGCTGAGATGATGTAGAACGCTATGGAAACTCAAAGAAATGACATTTTAGAAATGACTGTGGCTCGGCCCAAGGTCAAGCAATCACAGTACAATCAGTCATGATATCTTTTTGTTAAAGATGAAGTGCGTCTTCGAAGTAAACAACTTTTCCACTCCTCTCCTAACCGCTAAGGTCTCCAGCGAGAGCAGCTCGTGGCCTGGGCTGAACTTCGGCGAATCCGGATCGAGAGAAAACGTCACCGGCAGTTAACTACACAACAAAGTTGCCGCTTCAAACGCATATCTTTCGCACATCTACCACCTACTCCCCTTCTGCACCTTGCATAATCACTCCACCCCTCGAACGTTACTCTACACTTTCCTGCAGCTTGGTTGAGCCACATTTAACATTTCCAGTCACTAGCGAAAGGCGCATGACAAGAAGTTATCTAACAGCTACGGTGCCAAGGTGCTTCTTACCCTCACGGTCGGTGTCTCGTGAGGACGGCTGTTGATCTAGGTGCTCGTGTATACACAGTCACACTTTCTAATCAGCACTTATTCAACGTCTTCTCTCTCACTCCCTCCCCGCAACCCAACGCCTACTCATACGAAATGGATCAACCGCCTCAACAGCCGGCGCAACCATCCCTGCAGCGAGACTTGGTATTCTGTCACGTATGCGAAAATGAATATTACAGAGATGAGCACGGTTTGACATGTCCAGAATGTCAATCCGATTTCACAGAAATTGTGCGTCTATCCAACTCCCCCCTAAAGCCATCACCTTATCAACTAAGGCTTATCATTCCCTCTTCGCTGGTGGCAAAGGGGCACCCTAAATCGTTCTTTGGGAGCTAACAAGATATCCATATACAGATTGAACCAGATCATGATCCCAGGAGTGACCGCATGCCCGACGATGAAGACGAGGAAAATTACAGGCCCCCCCAACTACCCCGCCAAAACCCTTTCCATGACCACCGTCCGTGGAGGGAAACGCCAGACCCGGATGATGGTGATATTAACCAGATACGCTGGACGCAGACAGGCCCTGGCAATTTTTCAGTTACCGGTACCATTTACCGAACTTACTCTCCGTCACCACGCCGTGGAAATGAGGGCAGTAGCGACACCCACGACCCAGAACATCCGATCATAAACAGCTTTGCTACCATGCTTCAGAGCATAATAGGGGGTGGTCTGGGAGCCGGCCTGGGAGCCGGCCTTGGAGCCGGCCAACGTCAATCTCAGGGAGAGGCAACTCAACCCCAAGGCAACGACCAGACCGCTGGGGCACCGCCAAATCCGACCCAGGCAGAAGGAGGACCGCGCATGCAGGATATTCCTGGTGGGCACCGCTTTACATATCATCAGACTGCACGCTTAGTTCCCCGAGATGCTAATCATCCCCATGCACATCTTGAGCCTGTGGACGATCTTAACAAGTAAGTTGTCAACCACCTATTCGCGGATATTGCCATGCTCTAACACTCATCCAGTGTGCTTGCTAGTCTTCTGGGTGCCATAGGGGACCATCCCGGGCAACGTACGCCAGGGGCACAAACTGGACAGCCTAGTCAACCACCTCAGATCAATCCTCTGGCTGCGCTTTTTGCCGCGGTACTTAATCCTGACCTCGCACACCATGGCGACTTTGTCTACACCCAAGAAGCTCTCGACCGAATAATTTCGCAGCTCATGGAGCAGAACGCCACGGGAAATGCCCCAGGCCCTGCTGCTGCAGAGGCCATTGCTGCTTTGCCGAAGAAAAAGGTCTCCATAGAAATGCTTGGTCCAGATGGCCGCGCTGAGTGCAGCATATGCATGGATGAAGTCAATGTAGGCGATGAAGTAACTGAGCTACCTTGCCATCATTGGTTTCATCAGCAGTGTGTGGGAATGTGGCTAGGGGAGCACGACACATGCCCGCACTGTCGAAAAGGAATTATGGATCATAGTAAACACGACGAGAACACCACACCAAGTTCGCAGGGGTCTGCTAGTGGTAGCGGTGGGCCTTCAAATCACTCTGTCTCATCTTCGAATCGAACTACTCGAATTCCCGGCTCCTTCGGAGCTGTTGGGTCCGGAACTGCAGAGGATCCTTTATCAGTTCCCGAGAATCGAGAACAGCAGAGAGAACATCAACAGCAAGCGGAACGGCCCGGTTCTAACGGCCAACAGAGCTCATCGTCCGCCACCTCGGACGCGAGCGGCGGAGGCATAAGCGAGAGAATCCGGAGGGGTTTGTTTGGCGCTCCCCGGTGACATTCGTCACCTCTTCTCAACCCTGATACTAACACCACATCTTTAGGGAATACGAGGGTTAGGAATTGGGTTCATAGGCATACAGATAATAGTGGGCCATAAGGGTATGATTATCGGCACTAGGTGGATATAATTTGTCAACTGTTCGACAAGGCAAAAATCATGCCCACTGTCCACTGCCCACTGCCTACTATCCGCTGCCTACATCCTATTCGTGCTGAATCCAATCCCGCGCACCTCATGTTTCTTCGTGGTGATAGTCGTGGTGTCAGTGATCGCTTCTCTCCAGGGATCATCTCGGTGCCCTTGCTCCTAGTATTTTCCGCCAGTGTTGGTGTATAGCACAGATACGCACTCAATCAGACTTCGTAATTGTGTGCTAAGAGGCAGTCTCACTTGTTTTATTCTGCTCATTATGCATTTTCATGGCGTTGCTAGCGGAATTTGGATCTCAAGAGATTAGAGCTTGCTTGAGACATATGATAGATTTTGGGCCTTGGCCATTTGGATAGGAATGGATCGATAGGCTTATTGGAACCCTTGTACATGTGGATGTCATCCGATGATCGGCTATGAATGATAACATGCTTGGAATGTGATCGGCGTTCGCATTTAAAGCTGGGTGTACCTCGACCGCAGGCTCAAATACTAAAAAAATCCGCGGTAATGACGTTAATGTTGGAGAAGGACTTGGTGTCCCTTTCGTCGCCTCATTGTCCTCATCTATGATCTAATAATTAAGCAGGTAGTATTTTCGCCCAGAAGAAAGAGTCTGTGACACTCCCTACCTAATTGATATCCCACATGATGAATTCAGGACGAATTGGTCTCGATTGGTGTGGTGGCGAGTGGATGAGGCTGTCAAAACGGTCTATTGCATTGGAGAAGATCCCTTGTCTCAAATTTTCCATAGCCAACGCACCAACCTCATCGCGGATGATGCGGCATGAACAACGCATCCAGCCAGACAGCACTTCTCGGCATTGGCGGCATAATGGGATTCCATCTTCGCCTGCTTACCGCCAAGCTGTTGGGCAGGAATTGGCCATCCATTGCTCCCTCGTCCCTGGAGACAGGACGCCCTTAGCTGGGTCTCTCTGAAGCGCCAGGCAAAATGACAGGAAACAGAGCCGGGAGTCCCTGCAGCGGGAGCGAGGGACTAGAGCCACAGGGCTTAAGTTGACCCTAGACATGTGTACTTCCAGCGCTCGCATAAGCTGTATGTCTTGCTGCTATACCACTCATGCGTTTGCTCAAACGCCTGATCGCCGAGCCACTTCACGTCGAAACAATGCACGCTCCACCCAATCAAATATTCATTCGCTGTCCTGAAAAGGGCGCTCCTGCCTGTACTTGCATTGGTCGACTCACATCTTTTGTCCTCACACGACTCGGGTGCTTCAGCGTGTCGGCCTCTGATTGGAACTTGTTGAGCTCCGTCATGTTGGTGCGGAGTTGTGCTCTCGGACATAAAAGCTATTCGAAACCCAAGCCCTCACCGCAGAATCTCGCTTGATAAGCCTTTATACTCGCCAAAAAATTTTGTGCTCGCCATTCACCATGCCAAGCTTTGGGAGAAGTCGCTCTAGCTATGAGTACTTTCCGAGTCCTTTCCTCTCCTCTTCACTTCAACTAATAACAACGCCAGGTCCTCTACACGAGAGACGAAGC
>Ga0307515_10018057_pt1 | contig 12802 bp, 4 predicted proteins | sample 17_EM_MG_FD_194513 | JGI IMG/M metagenome (GOLD analysis project Ga0307515, IMG submission 194513) | Populus trichocarpa ectomycorrhiza microbial communities from riparian zone in the Pacific Northwest, United States - 17_EM | ecosystem: Host-associated > Plants > Roots > Unclassified | place... | reverse complement strand
CATTTATTTCCATTACCCATATTGATCCTTTAGAATTTGGTTTAGCTCAATCCAGTATAAGCCAACGCATCTTAGTCATTTGTGTTTCAACAATACTTTGTGTACATTAAAACACACGTACATCAATAAACTTACCCATATAGATATCCATATTCTTACCCAATTGGGTCGTTAGGATAGTCCTTAAATTTCCTATTCATACAATACCTGAATCGACCTATACTCACACATTTGTACACTATCATAATAGGCATCCTTTTGCTCACGAGTACGATGTTAAAACAACCATAATTCATCAACAATTATGTTGTCAACTAAGCTTTTATATGCACCCGAAACATGTTCAAAACATCCACCAATCACCATCAAACTCACTGCCAAACCAACTCTCCAATTCACCACAATATATTGTCCAAACAACCCTCAAATCATTCAAGTTACTATCAAAAAAACAACATCAAAATCACTTCAATACGTTGCTGAAACAGCCCTAAAATCACTCTCAACGTGTTACTATTTTCATAACCCAATTTTGAATTTTCAAAAAATATAATGAAAAAAATGAATGAAAAATAATTTGAGAATTGGGTCAAGACAACACAAATTGAAAGTTTGAGAACTAATAAGGATGGAATTATAAAGTTGGAAGTCAATTTTGCCAAAAATGAAAAAAATTGATAAGTTTAGGGACTTAATTAAACTTTGAATTAGTTTAATTAATGAAATCAGAGGCTTAATTGAAAAAATCTCAAAATTCAGGGGCAATTTAGGTCAAAATTGCAAGAAATTAAATTACAAGGATTGAAGTGAATAGGCGATGATACTATAGGGAGGTTAATTGATTTTTTCAAGGGTAATTTTAAAATAATTAAAATTTTAATGAGTCAATTAAGGTTTGAATTGATTAAATTTGAAACCAATGACTATTTTGTAAATGACGCAAAAATTCAGGGGCAAAATTAAAAAAAAAAAGATTTTCAAAGATAAAGGCTTGATTGCAAGATTTCATAATTTCAAGGGGCAAATTGAAGATGACCCCACAGCCTAAAACATCATCATTCCAAGCACTATTCATTCTCTTCTCCAAAGAAAAGGGAAAGGCCGTTTGGCGATGCCACCAAAAATGGCTTCACTAGACCCAATCCCCTCACCAATCTCACCAAATCCAAGCCAAAATCACAGATCGGGTTGTCTACCATAAATCGCATGGGTGTTTCAGCTCCCTTCATCCCCACGATGGGCCTCTAGCACAGGGATAAAGTTGATCACCAACAGTCCAACAATAGCAAGATTGTTGGTGTTTTCGCTCCATCAAACACAAAGCAAACCCAAGCAGTAGGTGTCTTCATCTACAAGATTACCATCCTAGAAGAAGAGGAGTTTGGCCTTATAAAAGCTGGATGAAGGGCCAAAACCAAGAGAGACGAACAAAAAAACCACAAAAAATAAAGTGAGAGCCAGAGAAAATCCAAAGAGTAGAAAAGAAACAAACTCAAAGCCAGAAAGAATGACGACCAGAGAGAAACAAACAAAACAAAAATAAAAACAAAAGGGAAGAAAGGAGCATTGTCCAACCAACATCGCCTCACGTCTTTGTCTCCAACAGTAACTGAAGCAGGTAAGCTCTTATTTTTCCCTGTTTTGCAATTTTAATTAGTTGTTCATTGTGCAAGCACTCGTGGATTACACGAGTGCCCATTACTGCAAGACTTAATCACTAGCTTGGGCCTATGACCAAGCTTGATAGGTCAGATCTAGCCCATAAAAAAAGGAAGAAAAATTGTTGAAACCAGGTTGGGCCTGATCTCAGGCCTAGCTGGCCTATTTTTTATTTTTTATTTTGGCTAAGATCCTTATGCCTTTTTTTTTACTCTTCTTTATTTTGATATCTAGTCAAACAATCCTTTTAAAATATCAGAAATTCTCAAAAATATTTTGGGACCCTTTTCGATTTATTTGAGTGTCCCTCAAACTTTTTTTTTATGACTTTACTTAGTATTAAGGCTGTAGACTTATATTGTGAAATGCAAATCTAGTATGTAATACATATCTGTCTTTTCTTCTTCTTTTTTCTTCTAAGTGTATATATGTTTTGCTTTCAATTCAAATTTTATTAGTTTATTCACTAGTACTAGAGTCAGGAATATTCGTATTCATTAATTCCAAAATTAGGAATACTCTTATTCACTAACGTCAGAGTTAGGAATATTGACACTAGAATCTCTGTTGACTAATTAGGGTTCTTAGTGATCATAATATTAGGTGGTAACTCCTTAAACTAGATTTTTTTCCCTCTAAGAACAAGATGTCAAATATCTGTTCTTTTTCCTAGAAATTTTAAGGTCGTCGCGATGTTGGGGGCGACAGAATGGTGATTCAACTAGAAATTTAACACAAAACTTTTCTTTTTATCTTATTGTTACTATCTTATTTGTTGTGCTTATTTGTTTATTTTCTTGCCTTTACTGCTTTAGCATGCATCCCTATTGTTATGCATCACTTTAAGAGCACACATCTTAAAATTTAGGATAGGTGGGGAAGTAACGGTCATGGTCACTAGTCACTCATGTATTTTTTATTTTATTTTTAATGGCTTTGCAATAATGTTATTAGGACCTTATAAAACCATGTTTTCATCATTTCTATGTATGCATATGTGTGGAAAATTCATTTTTGAAAATCAACAACTTTTCACTCATGTATTTTTATTTTATTTTATTTTTAGTATCTTTTTAATAACATTATTATCACTTTGTTAAATTATGTTGTCATCTTTTTAAGTACACATGTGTGTGAAGAAGATTGTTTTTGGAAATCGCAACTTTTGACTAGGGGTGATCATTTTCTGTTCGGTTCGGTTTTAAACCAAAAAAACTAACCAAACCGAAATTTATTTTGAAAAAAATTTTAAACCGAACCGACTAACCGATTCAAACCGACCATTTCGGTTCGGTTCGGTTTGGTTTTTTTTCTTTCAAAACCGACTAACCGATTGTTGTTGCTGGTTAGGTAATTATCAACAATCAAATGAGAATTTCAAACAAAGTTTACTGTCAAACTATAACAAAACGAAGGAATAATTTTCAAGTGAAACTTCATCCAGAAAACCAGTAAAAGAGGACAAAAGGTAACAAGAAAATGCTTTCCTTGCTTGAAAACCAAGTTGTTCTTCCTTTGTGAGTCTAGTGAACAAACACCTTCAGAGTTCAGACACACAAAATTGATGAGAAATTCAACATGTGGGAAATATGAGCAGACGAGGGAGAGGAGAGTTGGCTGTTGGAGAAAGCAAAAGTAGAAGAATAGGGGAAATGTGCGCAAACAAGGAGGGAGGGGACACGTGGCTGCGGGAGAAAATAAAAATAGAAGAATAGGGTTTCAGTAAAAAAAATTAGTTTTTTATACCTAGGTTTGAGGAGGGGTTGAAACTTGGAACTGAACCGGTATCCGGTTCAGTTCAATCGGTTTCAGACTTTTGAAACTGAAACCGAACCAAACCGGAATTTTTTTTTTGGTTTTCTAATCGGTTAACTCTTTTTTTTTCGGTTCAGTTTTTTCGGTTTTTCGGTTTTTTTTATCACCCCTACTTTTGACTCATGCATTTTTTTTATTATTATTTAATAGCTTTGCAATAGCATTATTATCACTTCATAAAATTATTTTATCATCTTTCTACGTATGCATGTGAGTGAAAAAATTCATTTTTGGAAATCAATAACTTTTCACTCATGCATTGTTTATTTTATTTTTATTTTATTTTATTTTATTTTCACTTACTTTGAAATGATGTTATTATCACCTCGCAAAACTATGTTTTCAACTTTCTACGATGCATGTGTGTGTAAAATAATTCATTTTTGAAAATTAATAATTTTTCACTCATGTATTTTTATTTTATTTTTAGTATCTTTCTAATAACAGCATTATCACTTTGTAAAATTGTGTTGTCATCTTTTTAAGCACACACATGTGTGAAAAAGATTGTTTTTGGAAGTTGCACTGAGTGTCTTGGCCTGGCGGTAGGAGGGGCTTGTCTCCTCCTGCTGCTCCTGGGTTCGAGTCCTCATGTGCACGCCTGTCACCCCCGCGATGCCTTACATGTCCACTGGGTTTGCAGGGTGTTCAGTGGGTCGTGGGATTAGTCGTGGTGCGCGCAAGCTGGCCCGGACACCCACGTAAATCAAAAAAAAAAGATTGTTTTTGGAAGTCGCAACTTTTGACTCATGCATATTTTTATTTATTTAATAGCTTGGCAATAGCATTATTATCACTTTATAAAATTATTTTGTCATCTTTCTACTAATGCATATGAGTGAAAAATAATTCATTTTTGAAAATCAATAACTTTTCACTCATGCATATTTTATTTTATTTTTACTTGCTTTGAAATTTTGTTAGTATCATTTCATAAAATTATTTTGTTTCCTTTTAATGTATGTATGTGAGTATAAATATTTATTATTCAAATAAAAATAAAAATTATGTTGACGAGTTTCGTCAAGTTTGCATAATGTTTTGATCAAAACTTGATTTTAAAATAGTTAGGCCAATGTATCTATGAGCTTTTAGGGACAGATATAGACCTAGCGTAATGTTTTAATCTTAAAACAAGTTCAAAAACATGTGGATAAGTTTTTTATCAAGTTAGCGTCATGTATTAATTAAACTTTGATTTTAATGTTAGGTTAACGATTCTATTATTTTTAGGAACCCTAGCATGGTGTTTTCAACTTAAAAGTTTTTTTAAAAAAATTTATATATATATACATGAATCGATGAAATTGAGCTTATGATCTTCAATAACCAAACCCTCTCTTTTCAACACCACCATCTTCTGATTCTTTTTCAATGTCTTTAATTGTCACTTCATGAAGAAATGTTTATTCAAAATCTTATATGAGCTTTTAATTTTTACTGTTTTTTTCTTTTCTTTTCTGTCAGGTTTTAAAGAAAATAGTAGCATAGAAAATGATGAAGTGCCGGTGGAAGTGGAAGTTGCAGAAGGGCACAATTTGACCTAATTTAATGATAAGGTAGTCGATGTGTTTTTGAATAAGAAGCCTATAGTTAAGGAATAGAGAAAGTAAAAAAAAAACATTATCAACATTTAAACTTCTTAGGTTAATTTTAATGATAAGGTAATCAATCCCTACATAGGTTAATTATTTTTTACTCGTAAAAAAAGATATTAGCAATATTTAAACTTTGTTTTTTAGTCTAGGTCGAAATATCTTTTTAAATATATATTTAAAATTGTAATAATAGTAATGATTTAAAGTATTTCACGTAAAAATACATTTAATATTAATATATTAAAATAATTTAAAAATATATAAAAATATATTTTTAATAAAAAGAATAAAATTTAAAAAAATACGATGTAGTATAAGTCAAATCAAAGTACATCTACTTTTAACTTTATGATTTTAATTCATTGAATTATGTTTAAGATTATTTAGATTTCCGAGCTTTAAACTCCGTTAAATAACATGAGATACAATTGGGCTGGGATTTGACCAAAACTTCAAAGGATCTCTCCACCAATCACACTTCAACTTAATGCATGTGAAATTTCGGTGGGGCCAGAGGCGGCGAGGGCATTCTCTGTCACCTCAGCCAACTGCCAGTATCTATGCGCGTGTCATATCAAATTAGTCTTGCTTCCACACTTGGAGGCTGTTTTTCATGGAATCTTTTCAAATTAATTTTAATAGGGAAAACAATTTCATTTTAAAGAAAATAAAGAATAAAAACTCAGCATGTATTAATTTATAGGCCTGCATTATCGCATCATTTTTTTTTTAACAGAACAAAAAACATTCAGGTCATAACTTAACAAAACGAACGAATGAATCTTAAAATTTCTTAATTCCATTTTTTATTTAGTTCAGATTTAGAATTAAAATATATAAGAATTGTTTTTATATGATTCAGTTAATATATCGGGTCCAAAAATAATATGATTGACCAGTAAAAAAATTTTAATTATGAAATTGAGAAAAATAATAAAATCGATAGAAAAACCTCTCAATTCAACTTTTTATCTAGCCTAAATTTAAAATTAAACCATTTTGAATTTACTCTAAAGTGATTTAGTAAACTCGACTAGTTCAAAAACAGCTTATTTAATTAAAAAAATTATGAAATTAATTGAAAAAACCTCTCAATTCAAATCTTGTATAACTCGGAATTAAAACTAAACTATATAAAATTTGTTTTAATATGATTTAGTTGATTAGGGTTAAAAAAAATATGAAAAAAAAATTTTAAAAAAAACAAAAAACAAAGCTTTTCACTGTTCGTAAACAATGTCATCAGTTGCTTTAGTGAAGAGTAATTAAGACTGAAGAGATTAGAAGACTACTAATAAATCATTTGCTGAATTCGGATCATAACAATACGCAGTCAATTCTTTCGTTTAGTTTTACGGTATCCACTTGACCCGTGCGATGTCGCTGGCTTTTTCAAATTCTAGTTTTATTTTATTATATGATAATTGATATTTATAAAAACAAATTAATGATTTAAATTCTATAAAAAAAAATACATTTTTTCTTAATCAAACTTTCATATTCTTATTTATATTTATTCTTATATAAAAAATATTTGTTTTATCAACTTCATAGTTTTTTAATAAAAAAAACTAAGACAATTAAAACAAATATTCATAAGAATTTTAATGAATTATTTTATGGATAAAAAATATATTTCTCTTATCAAAACACCGTTTTCTTATTCAAATATTTTTTTATCAAAAATATATCTTTTTTTATTAGAAACATGATTTTTTAAATAAAACTTTATCATAAGTTTCAAGCAAAAACAAAAAACAAATACATTTTTACGTGAATGTATGGGAAAAATAAGAAAATAAATAATTTGTGAAAATTATATAAAAACATTACTATAAAAATAATAAAATAAATATTTTATTCCCATTCATTATTCATGAGTAATATTTAAAAATATGTTCACGTATAATTATTTATATAGTAATGTTTTTAAGACTTGGGCAAATAATATATCGTCATCACACCAAAAGTTATTGGAAAATCATATAATAGGTCAAAACCCTAATTTTAACAATTTTTTTTTATCTAAAACCACCCAGAAATCAATCTAGAAACCTCAATAACCTGGCTAAAATTGAAAAAAAAAACAAATTAAAAAATTTAATTAAAAATCTGCAAGTCCAGGCATAAAAATCAACGAGTAGAGAGAACAAACATCTAGAAAAGGTAGAAGATGTTCAGCGTTGGAGTGGATTTTCTTGCATTAATTTCGCAGGCCATGGCCGAACAAACATCTAGAAAAGGTATATAAAAAAGGCTACATGAACGTTAATACTGTTAAATGGAACCCAGAGTCAGGAATTTGACATGGCCTTCCCCTATCAATTGTTTTATTTATATATTTTAATGTATTTTCACTGGTATTTTATAAATTTATTCGATAGTTAATTATTAAAAAGTACAAAGCTCATACATATTTATTATAAAAACAATTAATTCCTGAAATATAGCCCTTGAAAATCTCATATAATGTTTTTATCATAATAGTTAACAGCTAAATCAATATTCTTCATATCATATTATTAAATAAAAAATTTATTCAAGGTTCCATTAACTTTAACATTACAATATTTACATTATAATTTTTACGAACCCTTCTTTTTTAATAATTCATTTTTATTAAAGTATTTACATTAACTTTAATAATCCTTCTTTTATATGCACATTTAAAATATTAATCTTACCTTTTGACTATGGTGCAAGTCCTTTTAGATTAAAAAACATAAAAAAGAAAAAAAAAAAGAGTTACATATAACACAAGGCAAGAACCAAGAGTCTCTTACAATAAAAAAAAAAAATTAATAGATTACAATTATTCACAAGTGAGGGAAAATGGACATGCCAATAAAAACAATTCTCATTAAATTAAGAAACTAAAAAAATCAATTAAATGGTAATTTTTAAATATATAAATGGAATAGCATAGATAGTATAATTAATTAAATATGAAATTTTCATAAACTTATAAAATTATTGGTACTTTTTTTTCCAAAACACCTGCCTAGACATAACTTAAAATGAATCAAGGAATGCATCAAGATGAATCCAACAGTTTTCTTGCCCGATAGTCGCCACTCTTTTACCAAATTGCTGCTGCTGTTACACGTAAAGCAGTTCGATACAAGGAAATCATTCAATGAAATTTCATTGAACTTTTCCCTTTTTATCTAACATTAATATGGCCAGATGCACTTCAACCCCAGCACGAGATACTGGGAAAGGTGAGGAGTGATTCAACCATGGGAAATACAGGGATTAGAAAAAGGGTAAAATAAAAAAACAAGTAAATTGGGCTGCCTGGTCACAAGGATGAGCAGCTGTGTCATCTATACCATGATACTACTGTGGTGAAGGAAACCCAGCTCTATATCCTCCACACAATTCATCTCTCCAATATCGCTCTACAAGTGATAGACTGTGTATACTAGCGCCTTTCGTCCCCGCTAGAAGCAATACAACTTACCTTACAACTTACCTGAGTTAAGGCTCTCTGCTCTTCTGAAGAAAGCAACTCAATGGCATCAGAAATATCTCTTTGCTTTACATGTTTGCTGTTTGCTATTTGCACTGCCTTGGTCGAAAATTTTCATTTGATAGCAGAGTGCTGATCATTGTCTCCAACCTTTTAGCTCCAGGGCCAGGTCTCAGGACAGTTGTATTACCGATAGCAGAGCATGGATCGGTCCCATTCTCCCTGCTTCCTACGCACCAACCACCAGGAGTAAACATGCCTGGACTACGAGACAGGAGCTCAGAATCAATCTTGTCAAGCACAGGATCGTCTTGGGGGAACTTTCTAGCAAATGGAGCATTGCTGTCGATCATCCTTTGCATGTCAGCAAGGTTGAGGTGATGTGGATGCTGCTTCGGTGGGTTGTCCCAAGATATGAAATGCAGGTCACTGTTCACAGTGGTGTTTAGAAATTCTTGAGCATTGCAAATGACAGTGTGGAAGTAACCTTCTGGGGAAGATATAAAGTTCGCATAGTACATTAGCACTGTTCGAGGTAAATTGTCCCATCCCCATATGGTATAATCAATAAAAGGCCGAGACAGCGCCATCCAGGCAGAACCTAAAACAGAAAGCCAAAACTGAATTATAATGGGGCCCATGGAAACAACTACATGCCGGAATTTACCTCATTGAAGGTAATCATCTGAAAACTTCAACAATTGCATGATTGGTTCAGGTGTGATATAAAACAGAAGCACTCAAAGAAAAATATTTGCACACTCCAAAACCCCCCAAAGAGATCAAACAACAGTTTGCTGTGCTCCTAAAGAAATTAGGGTCAAGATTGGGGTTACAGTGTGGTCCAACAGTTCAGAAATAAACTGATGTGGTCATCACAGCCTACAACCCTGTATACTACATACTCCACATTCTTTCCACCATGCAGCAAGGGAAAACAAGAGGTCAGCAGGACTCCTGTAGGCTGCAATAGTTCATTTATTTTTAACAGAATAGTAGAGCTGTTCAATTACCAATATCAACGAAATCACTAGACTTGGACTACTCTCTCCTACTCTTCCCTTTCTATCTACCTTGAGAAAAGTAAGGCTTGGCTCCCTTTCCCTTAATAAACAGCACCTTTTCCACTATACCCCTGTTTCAATTTTTGCTTGGAAATGGAAAGATCCCTAGAAGCCTGTGCATAGTGAGACCAGAAGTTGCTCCAGCTAACCAAGTGGAATAGGTACAGCTAGTCAAGCTAAGGCTCCTCCTAATACTAACAAAATCGACTTAAGCAAAGGAAGCTGGTTCTAGTTCGGAATTCTATACTCACTTAAGTGCATATGAAACACTTCTGGAAAATTTCAATGGACATAATTTGGGACCAAAGAAATCCAAAACAGAAAACCCATCAGGCAGCTCAAGTTCCAGCCAATAAACTGATTAGAAATGCAGCTGGATTTTAACAGGATCCAAACAGGAGAGAGAATGATTTCACAATTTCAGGATAACAGAAATCCCAAAACCAGGCTGGAGGGTTCAATAAACCCTGGACCCTCATCTATTTATTTATTCATTTACTATAATTATTATCATTTATTTATTTTGTAGAAAACCCACAGGATCCCAATTTCACTCTTTTAACCTGACTAAACAAAAACTTAGCCAACAGATACTAGAACACTTCACAGGTATCCGTATAACTCAGATCCCAGTGCTGAATAGATTATCTTCCTGACCTCTCTTCCAGTAATATAATTTTGATACAACAACTAACGGTACAAAATTGTATCAGAATATTTAAATGGTGAGATAGAAAGAAAAAATACTAGGAAGAAGAGGTAAACACTGCACTCAGAGTTCACAACATGTACATACCCTGTACCTGTGAACTCCAAATTATTGATGACAAGGTGCATATAGAAGAATTTCTCAGTCTCAATTTTAATACAAAGCTGATTGCAAGCAGGTCATCTATTTATAGCACTATTGATCCAGTAGTCAGCAATTGCATGTCAAAAACTGGCATTAGGACTGGTCTGATCATACAACACAGCGTTTCCAACTAAATTGTGCCAATATGGTAGAAAAGCAGTGTAAAAAAAAAGAGAAATCTTGAATCTAGGACGTAGGGAGTGAAAACTTCCAAAATTTGTGAACATGAGAACAAGAATCTCAATGCAAATTGGTCTCATTCAACTCTTTTGTTTGTTTGAAATATGGCAATTCAAGGGTACAAGACATAATGGCATTCATAGTCAACAAGATGTAAGTAACAAAAATTACATGCGGAAGACAAGGCTCCACAATGGAACTTGCACTTACCACATCTGAAAAATCAAAGCAAAGCAGGTAGCAACTGACATTCGTTAAATTCAAGGTTCGAAATCTCATACCTGTAAACAATTTAAATGCTGTTGGGACACTCCTCCTCTGCGTAATCCAAAAAACATCAGCTTTCTTTGTCATATACAACCCCGGATCTATAATTACCGGCTTTGCCCTTTGAAACCTACAAAAATTATCAACATCCAATTAACAATTATACCCAAGACTTAAAAACCAAAAACAAAATCACCAAAGCAACAAGATTTTCAACAAGAAACAAACTATACTCACTCTTTCCATCCAATGTTACTTGTATGATCAATAAAATTAAGATCCCTTGGCAGATATGAAAATGTGTGCAACAGATCTACCAAAACGAGTAATAAAGAACCAAGATCAAAATCCGAACTTGAAAAAAAAAAAATCGCACCTAAAAAACAAGCCAAAAGAGAAAATCGGTCACTAAACTTACCATCCTGTGTGACAAGTGGATAATCAGATGCACTAAGATTAATAAACCAATCCCAATCCCCACCTTCTCTCAACAAGATAGCAGCAGCATGTAATGTATTAGCCACCATAGTGGGTCCTCTATAGGTAACAAGATTAGCTTTAGTAATCATTCTTACGTTACCAAACCTGAGAAAAACAGGGTGGTCTTTAACAAAATTGCTTAGATCTAATCTCTCCTCGTCCGAGGATTCCCTGTCCAAATGAACAACGTATTGGTTGTTGGGATGGTAGAGAGCTTGTAAGGTCCGCTTCAACATGCTGCCATCACCGGCAGAGCCAGAGATTAAGTAGGCAAATCGAGGGGGTGGAGGGAGATTTGAAGTGGGTATCGGGTGGATTTTAGTTTCAACAAATTTAGAGCTGAAAGAAGAGAAGGAACGGTAGAAAGGAAACAGAGACATGCCGTCTGAGGTGGTGATTGCTGTAAGGAAGAGGAGGAAAAGAGAGACTATAGAGCCAATAGCTAACGGAAAGATCCATTTCCTTTCCATGTTTTGGTGGTGGCGTAGGTGCATGTAGTAGCTTTTCAATCTCTTCATCTCTCCTAATTTGAGTATTATCGAAAACAAAACGGGCAAGAGGAGGTTTTGTTGAGAGCAGTGATTCTTGAGGCTTCTGTCTGGTGAGGAGTGGAGTTTGGAGGGTTATTTTTAGGTGAGGGGAGGTGGAGAGTGAAAGGGACAGGAGGGGTGACTTCGACCCTCGCCGTGACACAAGGGCACAGTTTGGTTGCGGTAAGGTGATGAGAGACAAAAGAATGACCAGGGGAGTTTTTTGTCATTGCAGTTGTTGCTGTTATTATTATTATTATTAATGAGCATCTGCTAACCTATTAATCTCGTTCCGGTCCATTACCTAATTTAATGTTTTTTTTATTACTCATTAAGTAAGTTAACCCGTTTTATTTTATTTTATTTTTTTTTATTTTATTTTTTTTTTTTGTAAAAAGGACAGTAAAAATTGAGTTGAGATTAGGTATAATTTAACTATGTACAAACCTTGTCTATAAAAACTAGGTTTTTTCTCTTTCTTTTCTTATTATTTTCAAGTAAAACCTCAATCTTTTTTATAGTTAAGATTTGGTTTTATAATAATATCATAGCCCATAAAATTAATTAAAATATGCACAAACTTATCAGATTTTAAATTTGCTTCTTAATAATCACGAGTTTGAATCCTCTTAGAGATACAGGAGGTTTACATGGTCGTTAATTTTAGGACTCGTGGGATTAGCGATGTACACATAAACTAGCCCGAATATTCACATTAATAATAAAAAAAAAATTAGTTTCATGTTGATAGGTACATGGATGTTTTTATTTATTTATGAGTGTGAGGTGCTGAATAGGTGGGTTTTTGGTCCATTGTTTAGGGATCTGATGTGATCTTATGTTGTTGGGACCATCAAATGAATTTGGTCAGGGAATTTTCCACT
>Ga0307515_10018056_pt1 | contig 12802 bp, 13 predicted proteins | sample 17_EM_MG_FD_194513 | JGI IMG/M metagenome (GOLD analysis project Ga0307515, IMG submission 194513) | Populus trichocarpa ectomycorrhiza microbial communities from riparian zone in the Pacific Northwest, United States - 17_EM | ecosystem: Host-associated > Plants > Roots > Unclassified | place... | reverse complement strand
AAAGGAGTGACGAGGTTATATGTTGGTGGTGGAAAGTGTGAGGGGTTACAGCTATACTAGGGAATGCTATCGATTGCGAGCTCGTGATAATCGGGAACCCCGGACTTGTACTCGATTTTGGGCGATTTTGTCCGAGGCGTGGTTTTTACCGTTCCTCCTGATTTCATAATCAAGGCGAAAATCAACGTGATAATCGGCCCACGTTGACCGCACCTACTGATGGGGGAGAGTCACGTCTCGAGAATAACGCCCTTTACTGCAGGAGAGTCACCGCGGCAATTTATCAGCACCAGTCGCGTCCCAGGTGCCTCTCGGTCACGAGACGGGCCAGACGATGGGTGTTGTAAAGAAAACACCAGCCGGAGATACTTATATTCCCAAATAGATCGTCAAGAATAAATGCTGGGCAAGCGAAAATCGCATGGTGCATCCGTGAGAGGCCCCGCGAAATGGTAGCAGACAAAGTGAGGAAGTTGAAAGGGGGGTCAAGAAGGAAGATGCTTCGACCGCCACTGCCGTGCCACTCCAACGCGCTTGTATCTCGTTTTGAAGCCAGGAGACTCCGGGCTGGGTAGGGCTTTGATATGGAATTCCCTTCCACAGGCGTGGCGGGATAAGACCGGCACTCACGGTAATCTTCATTTGCGATTTACCGTAGGTATCTTCTAGGGATATTTTCAATCTAATCACTCTCATAAACGCGCGAGACAGTGACGCGACTACTTTGGCAGATGGCTCTCACTGAGAGCGGGACTGGGAACATACCACCGATCGCCATTGCACCTCGGGCCAAGCCGATGACACAGCGGACCATTCGGCCCGGACCGACCCCGGGCCCACAGTCCGAAGCGCTTTTCCAACCTCGAGAGTCGAATGGATAATCAAACAATGAGCGTGTGTATTGAAATAATGAGCGTTGAGAATACCAAAAAACAAAGCCGGGGTAGAGATAAGGGATACAGTGCTAAGTGGTCCAGCGTGGGTCCGTTCTAAACGATAGTGTTCACCGATGTCTTACAATCGGGTTCGAGGTCGTGGGTGTTGTTCACGTCCAAAGAAAACCTCTCAACGCTAAATGCTTTTGAGAGGTAAGTCATCCCACCATCCCCCACGACGTGCTCAACAGTAGTAGCCGTGGCGATTACCTGGTGATCGGGTCTAGCCTGCATGTGAAGTTCCTGCCGCCAGGAATCAGCAAGTTTTTGTAATGCGATCAGTCGGTTACTGACAGCTGTGGACGACCTGTTTTCTCGGCGGAAGGGGCTGGGGTCTGATAATACGGATGCGGGGGGTTCTTGAGGCATGCCGATGTGGCGGTCGCGGATACCATCGCGGGCATTCAACCTGTAAACCAGGAAATATTCAGCAGATGCCCCCGGGAAAGTCAAGTGGAGACTGACGTGGCGAGGAAGGAATTTGCGTAGAGTTTGCCGATCATGAAATGCAGCCCAAGGAATACCAAATTATGGTTCATTCCAATCCACTGTTCGACATTTTCAGCGGGGGGGGGGCGCTGAGACAAGTAGGATTGGACACTCACAAAGCCCAACGATACGACGATGGTGATGCTAGAGGTCGCGCATTTAGAAACAGAGGAGGAGCGATTGGAGTGTACCTTACGTCGTTAACAACCCGCTTTGTATTGTGTACAAAGATAGCGTATCGATGACCTGATCAATACTAACGAGGGGAACTTAGTTTTTTCGTCATATCAGACATCTCACGAGGAGCTTACTTTGCGAAGCCAGTTTTCGACTTCCTTAGGTAGTACAGCAAAATACCGGTCAGCAAAATGTCGAGGACCGACGAGGTAGTGAGCCCTAAGGTAAAGACCCACTGATCCAGATATGATAAGGCCGAATCCGGAGACGAGGAGAGACAAGAACTTACTGCAACGTTGTCAAGAAAAAGTGAGAATCTGCCGTATGAGAGCATCTTGGCGCATGTCGCTGGGTTCGAAATTAGGGGCGGAAGTGAAGTGGACTAATAGATACATACCACACGCAGCACTGACACGGAGGAGTCCAAGGACAATCTGAAAACCCAGATGAAGTCTCATGGTGGGGAGGGCCGGAAGTAAACTTACCAGCGGGGTGATAACCAACAGGCTGCGGCTGACTTCAGGTTACTTGTTAAAACTCGTGCAAAGCTTGGGAAAAGAACAAGAGCCTACGTCCGTATATCCGGGTGATGAAAAACCCGTGCACGATAATCGTGATGATGGCTGTGATGACGACAGAGATCTGGTGTAGGCCTCAGCAGGAAAAAAATCTCAACGTGACGTTGATCATACAGCAACCGTACTAGGTAAAGGTCTCTTAGCGCTAACGCAGGAATTGTGAATTGGACAAGACCTACGGAGGAATTCGGTCCGTGTCGGTGTTACCGAAGTTGTCGATAAGCCATGTCCAACTTGAGGCGATTACCATGACTGTATGAAGCATGTCGAGAAGCCTGTTTGAAGATTCCATCACTCAGTGAGGTGTGATGCGGTTGCAACCTTCAAAAGCACCGACCAGACGGCGAATACCTTTCTGGGATTAGACACTACCGCCAAATGATACGCCCAATGAGTGGACTTACCATAAGTTTTGTGAGGGGCTTGTCCCTTCGATACCGTCTGAAATACATCGACACTTGTGTACATACGACACCGGTGAGTCTGTCCAGCGGTTGGTTTCGCCATCAGTGTGGCGTATGGGTGCGGCGAAGAGGACGTACACCCCGGCGACGTTCGTACCAATGAAGACAGCACCCAGGGTCGAAGCGGTGTTCTTGGACATGACGCTGAGATCGGAGCGGGGGAAACAGATGGGGGAGAAAAGGGGACTCCGCCAATCTGGTTCGCACCAGGTTCCAGGCAGGGTCCCATTCATATATGTGGGACCCCGGCGCGTCTCTCGGAACGCGCGGAAAATCGAACAAGAAGCTTACGACCGTGACTTCTGTAAACGGCGGCTCTGGATAAGTAAAACCAACAATGAATACCAGCGATTCGGTGCATAGCTTTCCACGTACATCAATCGGATTAATCTTATCACCCACAAGAACGTGGCCGCACGATCGCCGTAGAGGCGTGCGATTCGGAGGGGATTTGGCAATTGACGTTCATAATGAAAAGGGAGGGGTAAACCCCCCTTTCTGCCGGACGGAGAAGTGGTTTTGGGGCCCTGCAGACAGCCTCGGTAGCTAGCAAGTTGGTCAATTCAGAGATCTGAATGGACTGAGGACAAATGCCTTGTATTTTAATTAGCTTCCGTTCATCACAGGGTCACGGCGATGGACGTACCTAACAATTGATTTTACAATGACGGGGTGAGACAAACTGCGGCTTCCGTCACCCATTACGTAGAGTTAATCTTGGGAACAAAGTTAGGGTGGAAAGGTCCGCCTTGCGTTGCCCAATGAGAAAGCAAAGTGGATGGGAGCGACACCCGTCGGGAACGCAGCCAACAACCCGAGAGTTCCGCGACGAAAAGAGGACTTGCCGCATGGGCGACGGTTGTCCAGTTCCTCGCGCCTGTGGGTCCTCTCTGAGACGAATTCTCCTTGCCATATCAGGTTCTGCAAGCGAACAGAAAAGAGACACCACTTTGAATCCGCGTCAGACAGCCGGCTGATGACCGAAACATTCCAAGCTGTCTCCCACGACGCCGATGAGACATTGCTGAAATCGAGATTCGTGACTTCGGTCTCAAACATGCCGTGGGATGTAGAACATCTCCCGCCTGTGACGCCCTCTCGAACCAGGGAACCATGCCCTTTGAGTGAATATTGAAGTCACGGATCTGCAGACCTAGGGTATCACGAACACGGGAGATTTTCCGTGGGACGGAGTATAAAGGGATGTTCGGAAATTTCTGGCGCGGGGCATCCCGACTAGTGTCCCGCACAAAGGTACATTAAAGTCAACTTGGGTGGATTATGAATGTTCCAAACACACTGATTGTCAGTAGATGAATACTACAGCCAACATAACGGACGTAGTGAGGCGGGCGTAGGTAATGCGGTCATAGTAAAGGCGTCCTGTGAGAGACCTGAGGCCCAACGGACACGCGCGTTATTAGTATGGCAGAACGAGGCCCACGGTGCCAGGGAGAGGCAGGGTTCAAAGGATAGAAATATGGTGTCCTCTGAGCGAGAGGGAGCCTACCGTTAATGATAAAAACGCTGGGTGAGAGTCTTTATGACGAAACACCGGTCTTTCTGCAAACACCGATGGACTCTCTCCAGCAAAGGTTCCTGTATCGAGTCACGCTAGTCGAAATCGGGGATTCCTGTCGATGTTTCCAAACTTATTCTTTGGGTATTTACAAACACCTGTTTTTTTCGATGTCATGTCGGTGGGACGGGGGTGAAAAACACACACTTGATGCGATTCGGGTCTGATTCAAGGAACGGTGCCGCTCTACCAGGGCAGACATGAGCGACCTGGTCCCACACTTGTCATCCGGAGGTGCCCCAGAACGTCGTAAGGCCGTTGTCAATGACATGCTGTGCATTTTTAGCAACCCTGGCGGTATCGAGGGGGATAAACTCTCCCAATCGATCGGGCCATCCGAATATCCGGTAGCGATTGTCGTATCTTCAGGCACTCGAGTTCTACCGAGGAAGACACCCCAGGCTCCGTCGCCGAGACCGCCTTCCCCAGTCCCGTCAACGGGGGTCCAGGGCTCCAGAGTCCACCGTGGTTCAGAAAGGAGTGTCCGTGGTGTGGAATATTCATTGCAATCATCTCAGAAGATGCACCCGCATCAATGTTCACGTATACTTTGATGGATCTGCCGGCGGACATCCTAGAATGACCACCCCAGAACAGACCCCCATGGTACCCAACACGACCCAACCATCCGCCGGGGCGTCGTACACCTAAACGGGGTTATGTTGGCCGTAAATCATAACGTAGGGAACAAGTCACTCGTACCGTTGGATTCCGTGAACACGATAACAACAGAGCTGACAAGGGACTGTATCACTCTATGTGCGCAAAACGATCGAGTGATTCCCCGGTCTCTGCGAGAAGGATGGCAAGAGTTCAAGCCTGCCGCACTTTCGGTAATTCAAGGTCGACGTTTTCGAATGGTGCACCTCAGTGTTCACCAGGGGTAAACGTCATGACTGCACGTTCCATCGGTCCCATTGTCCTTGGCTACTTCCTCTGCTTAACAGCATTACCGGCAGGGTCAAAATACCCTCCTGCGAGTCGGATCAATCGCCAGTCCACAAGGTGCCTTCGGGGTTTTGTTGTTTGGGCTCGAGAGAATAGAGGTGCGGCAGGTTCCCGTCAACAACAACATTTAAAATGGGAGACCGGAGATGGACTTCCATTATTCGAAGACAGAAGCATCCGTCCGTGGTAGGGCTCACGAGCGGATAGCACCGGTATTGGGGGCCACGGATACAAACGAATCGTTACATAACGCGCAGGCGTTAGAGAACTCACGTTGAGACTGAATTGAAGAACAAATGTCGCCCCTCCGTTTCGAAATGCGGAGCGGATCCTGGGCGCCCCTTAATGACGAGGGCCCTTGGCGGTCGCGATGGGACCCAACAGGATCCGTAGGGGCGGATTCTTGGAGGAGCACTGTAGAACGCGATGCCGACCCATCCAGGAGTGGCACCGGGAAACTGGGACCTGATCAGCGCGGGAAATACCAGGTCCACCATGTCACCGATGGTTGACCGAGATAGCCGGAGGGTGGTGCTAGGAACACCGTTTTTGCGAACTTAGAAGTCATCCATGGCACTTGGCTCGGAACCCTTTGGGTTTCATGTGTCCCGGAAGAGTGGCACTGGCAGTCACCGCCAGACACATGAGAAAGGTGCTTCCGCCGGAGTTTGTCAACTCACCGGAGCTAATCACTCCGCGCTCGAGTGTTCAACATCCCACGAAATGCTTCAAGTATTCGTAATCTCACGATGAAACAGTTCAGCAATTGAGAAAAGCGCCCCTTGTCGGAGTACCACTGTGGGTCATACAGCGGCGGGAGTTTCCAGTGAGGCTACAGGACTGACGACCACAATTTCGCATTGGAGAGAGAGTGGTGGACGAGAAGACATAGTTGGCAATACAATCTGGTCTTGGGGCTCCAACGACGTGGACGAACATGCCACGGGATCTCTTGGTCCAGGGAAGTCGAGTCGTAACGCTCGCGTTTTATACAGGGGGAATCCCGTTGACTGACGGGTACATTTCATTCAGTCGTAGCCCCTGCGCCGAGAGTAAACGTTCCGAACCACCCACAGTGAACCTGGAATACATCGTTGTGTTCAGACCAGCCATACAAGAGCTCAGACCCACAAAAGTTCGCAGCTACACTGTCATGGAACCCATTGCCGTATCACTTCTCGTCGTAAAATCGATGTATTCTACTCGTCTTTTTGAGGCGGCGGCCCACAAGGTTGTAACATGCGCTTTACGCTAATGGTCAGTGCTCTCGAAAACCTAGCTGTAGAGGTTGAACGTTTGAGGTGCTCACCTCACACGTCTCAAACTTGACCCTCCCGATAGACTCTCCGTCCGCGATAGCAAGGTAAGAGTTCAAAGTCGAATGTCCGACGATCGACGCGAGCGTATCCCTGTGTTGGTGCGTCAACCACTCACTGAAAGCGACGGATCAGAGTGTCATCCTGATGAGTGTTGAACTCCGTCTTACTACTTGGTGATATCCGCGTGACCTATAAAATGCCATCAGAGCCCCCTCCCGAATGGAGAGAACACAGCAGCACACCTGTTCCCGTGTAACGAGCATGAACTGGACAACCGAGTCAGAAATTGATCGTACAGAAGTCCAGTAAGGGAAGACAAGCGACTCACGAGCCTCCAACTGAGTGTTGGCCGTATACCTGAGTTCCGAAGACTATGCAAAGGGGTCAAAACAGCGCAAATTCACACAAATTCTTCCTCACCATGTCGACAAGCGCGAAGAACGGCGGGGACGGGTGAGAGAGGCGATCCGGCGGTCACGTGTTTCAAAACTTAACTTCTCGAACCCTCGAATTCTCGTGTCCTCGACGTCCACGGAGGGTTCTACAAAATGTCTGCAACAGACACGAACAAACTACGAACTCGAGTGGCAATTCTCGACAAGCTGCTAGATGATTTCGATGGTCAACTTGACGACCTGTTGGCGAAATCTCTTCCGGAGACGCTGTTGGGATTGGATACACTGCAGCAAGCAAAGCTACAGGTTACGGTTCCGTATCTGGTTTACGACCTTGTGATCAGCGAGTTTTCTATCCCAAATCCCGCTATCCGGCGTGAATGATAACCCAACTTTTTTTGCTAGTCTATCTCAAGACCAAGGGGATCGACCCCAAGACTCATTCCGTGTTCCGTGAACTAGTGCGTTACTCTATCCGGCCGTTCAATTTGCTCCGCTTAGTGCAAATGCTGAAAAACCATAGGAACGCGTAAGAGGGTACATCGAAAAAGTCTCCAAAGCCGAGAAACAAGAAACTGAACAACGTACGTTCTCTCCACTTACCCGCCCTCTTTCAAAAGCGCATAAACTAAATTTCTACCGGAAAACGCCAGAGAGAATGACGGTAGACAAAGTTGCAGCGAACAGATTCATCAAACACGCAATAACCCAAGCGACCCGGACTCAAGGTCAACCCTCGACGGAACCGGCCGACCACCAGCCTACACCAGGACCTAGTGGAATTCCTGCTCGGCCTGTTCCCGCGGGCGCGACGAACAAGATGCTCGCTCGGACCGAATGGGAGAAACAGGTAAAAGAAGCGGCAGAAGAAGAGGAAGAAGACCTTCAAGTCTTCGAAGAGACCGACGGTTACGCTAATGCGGAAGCAGACGTCGAGATGATCAATGACGAAGCTCCAGCACCGACATCTCTCTCTGTAGGAACGGGAGAAACCACTCCATCAGAACAACGACCCGGTATGTTCGTCTCATAACGCTATACAACCCTTTTCTTTTCGTGTCCCAACGCGCGGTTAACCATCACCGCGGGACACGCAGTCGCTACCAAGAAGAAGAGAAAGTCAAAACGGGGTAAACTTCCTCTCACCGGTACCACCCCAGCAACCACCGCCACGGTAGACACGAACGCCGGTACTGGCTCATCTACCAACCTCCCGTTAGTGACGAGAACCGCCGATCCAACTCCCGAAAATCTCTCTTCCCTAAAGGTAGCCGGCAAGAAGCGTCCTCTCCCTCTCCCAGAAACTCCCGCCGGCGACTCAGAAGACCCCAGCGCATCCGCACCAGGTCCAAAGAACAAGAAACGGAAGCGGAGCAAGAAGAAACAAAACACTCAAATTATAATCCCTGGCGAGGGAGAAACCGACGAAGGAGCGACCTCTCAATCTCGGTCTCAATCTCAGTCACAGCCTCAGTCGCAGTCTCAGTCGAGGGACGTTTCAGTCGTTTCGACTCCTCAATTGTCAACTCAGCCGTTACCTGGTGCCGAGGCAGATGCTGCGGCGTCGGGTACGGGTGGGAAGCAGAGGAAGTGGAGGAAGTCTAATCGGAAAAAGAGGAATGCGAACTCCCAGCTGGCAGCAGAAACCGGCATTCAACCCTGATCCGTTCGACTCTACCTCTCTTGACCAACGATAGTTTTCCTCATGAACGATTCCCACTTTCACGTTAGCGATACCCCATTTAATGCACACAAACCACACAATACATCACACAACGAATCTTGTTCACCGTATGCGTGCACCCTGTCGAATCATGAGGGGTTCTATCCCAAGCTGTCAAAGTACCTAATACAAACAAAAGCTAAGAAAAAAAAAACCAAGATGGAGAAAGAGAAATACAAATCGCCAACTGAAAGGGGGGGACGAAACCCCCATACAAAAAGTATAATGAGGACTATAGCGAGGGAATTCCCCGTCTGGCGTCGACGTCCTACTGGCGGTGGAATAAGAGTACACCAGTCCATAGCTTACAACAGGGAGCAAGTCCGCGCATTCCTAATGGTTCCATCCCTCCTCTCGCACAACAACAACAAACCTCCAAAAAGGTACCCTTACATGAGGACGCACACCTCCCTATCCGGTCCAGTCTCGAGTATCGTCGGGGTCCCAGCACCCGCGAACCTCGAACTCCTCCCACTTCCCGCCCCGGGCCACCACCTCATCCTCGCCCCACCACCACCGCCACCTCCTCCAACGCCACCGACACCTGAATCGTCCGATGTTCTGTTCCTGCTATTCCTTCCTTTCCCAGCCGCCTTACCGGCTTTAGCTCGTTTCTCCCTCGCAGCCTTTACCTGATCCACGACCTGCCAAGTGTAGAACGTCTTGACGACAACCCGCTCGGGATCACACTCGTCCATGACCACGCTGTCGGCATTCCTCCTCCCGCTATCGCCCCCGCCCACCTCAGCAGCGATATCACCGTACTCGTCGTCCCTCGAATCGAGGTACCCGAGCTTCCTCGCCCCGTAAGCTCTCCACCCCAACCTGGGTCGGATGAGGGAGAAGATCTCCCTGGTAGCTCCATCCCCAACGCTCCTGCAATCTATCGCGACGAGCCTCGCGTCTCGCATCCCGCGTTCCCCGGAGAGTTTGACAAACTCCCTAACTGTCCCGGGTAAGATCCTCGTTCCGTCAGCTTCCAAAACCCGTAACCTCGCACACCTTCGCACCAAAGTGAGCAAAGCATCGTTGTTCACCCCAGCAGCGTGCGAGATAATCAGATCCTCGAGAGCGTGACCGGGCTGAGGCGCAGGACCGTCCGCCAAGACCGGCGACACGGCGTCTGAGGACGAAGGATCCGGAGTAAGAACCTCGATCAGAGCGTCGCCAACGTCCGCCGCATCCTCCAAATCGATCTTCCGAATCCAGGGCGTGGTCTTGAACAACCTGATCAACCCTTCCTCCCGAACTTCACCCCCAATCCCACCCATCTCGAAAAACTCCAACCTCGGGACGGTATGGGCGAGATGCGAAGCGGCGATATCCGTCAACAGAATACAGCAGGAGAAATTGACGTGTCGAAGTTGGGTTGAACGCCTTCGGTACTTGGTAGGGTCTCCGGGATCTCGACCCGCATCTTTAGAGGTAAGCAGAACAGATTCCTGACGGTGGTTCCACTTCAGCGCAGGGCCTACCACTCGCTCTCGTCTTTCTCTCTCTTCGGAAGCGGACAAGAACGAAGGCGGGAACGACGCCAGACTTGGCCACGAAGAAGGTGAAGGGAAAGGGTATCCCGTAGTCGGTGATGATGAGGAAGGGGGAAACGGCGAAGCAGGGGGAGAAGGTACGCCCCAATCTTCCGGCCACCTCACGAAGGCCTCCACAGCGGAATTGTGCAAGTCCTTGGCATAACTGAGATCCAGCACCTCCAACTCTGGACAGGTCCGACCTATCTTCTCCATAACATCGTCGTCCATCCTCCTCAGCCCAGAAACTCTGAGGTCCCTCAGCCGAAGCGTCTCTTCCCGGTCCATCACGGCGGTCAAGTACGATCTTAAGCCCTCCGCGTCGATGTTCATACACCTCGAAAGATTGAGATGCGTGATCAAAGGTGCAGAAGTCGACAGCACGTCCAGAGTGACATTCGTGACAGCCTTGAGCCCTTTCGCGTTCAGCCTCTCAAGCATGGGCGAACAACGAAGAAGACGATGGAAAGGTCGAGTGGTCACGCTGGAGCACCCTTGGATGTTGATCTCTGTCAGCTGGGTATGAGGTAGCGTGTGCGAAGGCGCGGGGTAAAGGCACAGGTGTTCTGCGATCGAGTCCAGCGTCGTTGGGGCGAGCCTGATATGACCGGTGAGGTTGAGCGAGGTAATAAACGGACCAGCAGTCTTGGCGAGCGTCGTTAACACAGGAGTAGGCAGGCGAGGGAATGAAGAGAGGTCGATTTGACGCCAGAGTTGACCGTCAAAGACCAGTTCCCGCCATGCTTTGGATACCTATGACTTCCATGAGTTCACCTCCAGCGGGAGATGGGAACTCGAACTCACCCTCCCGAGCTTGATCAACTCCCGGATACCTCTGTCCCTCCCAACCCACTTATTCCGTCCTATCCCTGCCTTATGGGCAGTCCACTTCACTGACCCCGATCTGGTCTTCGCGGTAACGTCGTCGGGACTGGCGTTGATCAGCCGTTCGTGGTCCATCTCATGGATCCAAACAACCCAAGCGAAGATGGTAAGCTTGACCTCCCTCGGAAGTAGCTCGTCAAACAACACCTTCTCTCGCTCCTCCTGCTCACCGCTACCCTCCGCGCCGCTGTCCAGATCGAATCGAAGGGGTTCAAAAACATCCAATTGAGGCGTGGAGATGATATCCAGCGCCGACGTCGGCCCGGAAACCGGAAGCGGGAAAGGCGAAGAGTAAGACCGTCCTTTGGCTTTTAATAACACGCCTCCGGAAGGTCGAGTGGTGATGATAGGGATCGGAACTGGTTCGGCGTACAACGTGGCCAGATTGTGTGGGAACTCCAATGGGGTCCCGGGAATTGGGGAAGTAGACGAAGAATCAGAAGGGGTGATTACACGACCACTAGGGCCACTGGGGGAATTAGTGGGGTTCGGAATGAGGTTGGGAGCAGGATTAGGATTTAAGTTGGGACTTAGAGTAGGCGAAGATTCAGCAGGAATAGTCAATCCACACTTGGGCAAGAAGCACGATGTCATCCTGACAGCTGAGGGATCCGGAAGGTCCAAATCCAGGACCCTGCTGCTTCGAGCGTTGTTGTTCTCCGCAACCGCAGTAGTATGGGGTGGGAGTCGGATGCCAGGAACGAAGGACGTCGCGAGAGACGGAGGTGGGGTCATAGGTCGACTGTTTCCTGCACTAGTCGGTTCCGAATTAGGCCCATCGCCCACGCGCCTTCGGAAGAACAACTTCCTCGCGATTCCGCTTCCAAGACCCAGGCTCGGTGGTGTTCGACTCCTCAAAACGGACCCCAGACGCCCTTTCGACTTTTCTTTGGCAGCTCTCTGGATGGGTGTCATACCCAGGGTCAACGCCGCATCTGAATTGGAGTGGTGGAGGTGGTGAGGTCGAGAACCGTTCGAGAACGAGTGTCGGCGGGATGGAATGTGATGGGGTGGTATGTAAGGAGGGCGGGTGAGTGGAGGGACGAAGCGCTGAAGAGTTCGCGGGGACTCTAGGAGGTGCCTTGAGAGTGGAGGTTGGAGACTGTAATTGGAGGGTGAGAACCGAGTTCTGTATTCGGTGATGTCGACTTCGATTCCGTCGTCCGTCTCGACCGGGTCATCAAAATCAGTGGGATGGACCCTCTTTCCTGGGATAGGTGAAGGAGAAGCAGAGACTTTGGATGAACCGGGGACGCCGATGTCTGGCCAAGAGTCGCTGGAGGAAGACAAGGTGGTTACCGGGGGTGAGAAACCCAAGGGCGGTAAAACGGGGGGCGAATCTTCATTTTCTCGGGTCCTCTCCTTGCCTTTACCCTTCAAGTCTCTCGTATACCTTTCATCGGAAATTTGAGAGGTAATCCGAGGAGGGGAGTGAGTGTATGCTCCGGGCCGATCTGCGGGCGTCTGCACTAGGACATCAGCGGAGGAGGTTGAAGCAAACGACGAGGGCGATAAGGAGAGCATCGGCAGCGCATTGTTCGGGTCGGAATCAGAATTGGATTGAGAGTTTGAGCGAGAAGATAAGGAAAAGGCTGGTTCAAGGGAGAGAGCGAAGAGGTCGTGTTGACTCGGACTCGCGGTACGCCGGATGAGCATTGGCTGAGAAGCGAGAGGGTTCTTGGCTTTTAACATACCGTCCGTCAGGATCTCCCCCGAAAATTGAGTGGATCTTCGTTCGGTGTGGGCAGAAAATGAGGGTTGGAGACGAAAGACGGAAGGGAGAT
>Ga0307515_10018055_pt1 | contig 12803 bp, 12 predicted proteins | sample 17_EM_MG_FD_194513 | JGI IMG/M metagenome (GOLD analysis project Ga0307515, IMG submission 194513) | Populus trichocarpa ectomycorrhiza microbial communities from riparian zone in the Pacific Northwest, United States - 17_EM | ecosystem: Host-associated > Plants > Roots > Unclassified | place... | reverse complement strand
CGCAATCGGCGTGGTGATCGGCCTGATCAACGGCGCGCTGATCGCGTTCACCGGCATCCCGCCATTCATCGCGACGCTGGGCACGATGGTCGCGGCGCGCGGCTTCGCAAAATGGTTCACCGGCGGCATGCCGGTGAGCATGCTGACCGAGGGCTTCGCCTGGATCGGCTCGGGCGCGAACCCGGTGGTCATCTTCCTCGCGCTGGCGGCGATATTCCACGTCGTGCTGCGCTACACCCGCTTCGGCAAGTTCACCTACGCGATCGGCGCGAACCGGCAGGCGGCGCTGGTGTCGGGCATCAACGTGAACCGCCACCTCGTCTGGGTCTATGCGATCGCCGGCTTGCTCAGCGGCATCGCCGGCGCCGTGACGGCCGCACGCGCGATCTCGGGCCAGTCGGGCATGGGCGTGATGTACGAGCTCGACGCGATCGCTGCGGTCGTGATCGGCGGCACCTCGCTGTCGGGTGGCATCGGGCGCGTCTCGGGCACCGTGATCGGCGTGCTGATCCTGGGCGTGATGACCTCGGGCTTCACCTTCATCCGCATCGACGCGTACTACCAGGAGATGGTCAAGGGCGCGATCATCGTCGCCGCGGTCGTGGCCGACATGTACCGCCAGCGCAAGCGCCGCAGCTGATCGCCGACCCAGTCCAACGTGACCAGGAGATACGCTCCATGAGCCAGACGATTCGCTTTGCGATCAACCGCATCAGCGCCCCGCGCATCCCGTTCGCCGCGTTCGCGGCGATGAGCCGCCGCCTCGGCGTCGACACCGTCGAGATTCGCAACGACCTGCCCGGCGTCGAACTGGTCGACGGCACGCCGGCGCGCGAGATCGCCGCCATCGCCCGTGAGCACGGTCTGGCGATCCGCTCGATCAACGCGCTGTATCCCTTCGACGTGTTCGACGACAAGCTCGAGGCCGCAGCGAAGACCTTGATCCGTTACGCCGCCGACTGCGGCGCGCAAGCGCTGGTGATGTGCCCGCTGAACAGCCGGGCCGACGAGCGCAGCGCCGACCAGCGCCACGCCGATCTGGTGAACGCGCTGCGCAAACTCAAACCGCAGCTCGACGACGCCGGTCTCGTCGGCCTGGTCGAGCCGCTGGGCTTCGAGGAATGCTCGCTGCGCCGCAAATCGCAGGCGGTGCACGCCTTCGAGAAGGTCGGCGCCGGCAACACCTTCCGACTGGTACATGACACCTTCCACCACCATCTGGCGGGTGAGGACCTGTTCTTCCCCGAGTGGACCGGGCTGGTCCACATCTCCGGTGTCGAAGACAAGGCACTGGCTGCCAACCAGATGCGCGACGGCCACCGCGTGCTGGTGGGCTCGGCTGACCGGCTGGGCAATATCCCGCAGTTGCGCAAGCTGCTGGCCGCGGGCTATGAGGGCCATGCCTCGTTCGAACCCTTCGCCGAGGAAATCGCCGTAGCCCAGGACATCGAGGCCCGACTCGCCGCGAGCATGGCCTATCTGCAGAACGCGGTTGGTGCCGTCACCGTCGTCGCGTGAGCTCCACGAAACCAGGAAACAGAACATGACCCTCAGACTCGGCGTTGTCGGCACCGGTGCCATCGGCCAGGACCACATCAAGCGCATCACCCGCAAGACCTCCGGCGCGCGCGTCGTAGCCGTCAACGACATCAACCTGGACGTGGCGCGCGCCTTCGTCGCCGCCGAGAACATCGACGCCCGCGTCGAAGCCTCGACGGCCGAGCTGATCGGCGCGACTGACGTCGACGCCGTGCTCGTCGCCTCCTGGGGGCCGGCGCACGAGGAGCAGGTGCTTGCCTGTATCGCCGCCGGCAAGCCGGTGTTCTGCGAGAAGCCGCTGGCCACCACAGCCGTCGGCGCGCGCCGCATCGTCGACGCCGAGATGAGGCATGGCCGCCAACTCGTGCAGGTGGGCTTCATGCGCCGCTACGACGCCGGCTACCGCGCGCTGAAGAAGGTGGTCGACGACGGCACGATCGGCGCGCCGCTGATGGTGCACTGCACCCATCGCAACCCGGCCGTGCCGACCCAGTACGTCGGCGACATGGGCATCACCGACACCTTCATCCACGAGATCGACACCCTGCGCTGGCTGCTCGACGACGACTATGTGTCTGCGCAGGTGATCGAGCCGCGCCGCACCCGCCACGTGCACGAAGGGCTGCACGACCCGATCATCGTGCTGCTGGAAACGCGCAAGGGCATCCGCATCGACTGCGAGGTCTTCGTCGCCTGCCGCTTCGGCTACGACATCCAGTGCCAAGTGGTCGGCGAGGACGGCGCGGCCAACCTGCCCGACCCAGCCAGCGTGCCGCTGCGCCTAGCCGGCCGCGCGTCGACCGAGATCCTGATGGACTGGAAGCAGCGCTTCATCGATTCGTACGACGTCGAGCTGCAGGAATGGATCGATTCGACGCGTCAAGGCCAGGTCCACGGGCCGAGCGCATGGGACGGCTACTTCGCCTCCGTGACGGCCGATGCTTGTATCGAGGCTCGGCATGCGCGCAAGATTGTTCCGATCTCGATTGCGGACCGGCCCGCGTTCTACGACAACAAGCGCTGAGGGATCTGAGTCCAACCCCGACCGATAGGAGACGAACGATGAAGGTCGCCCTCGACCCGTACATGATCCGCCACTTGCAGCTTCCCGAGTTGTGCCGCGCCACGGCCGAGCTGGGCTACGACCAGATCGAGCTGTCGCCGCGCGCCGACTTCCTCGACTGGTGGGTCATGCCGCGCGCCACCAAGGAGCGCATGGCCGCGTTCAAGAAGGCCCTGAAGGACCATGGTGTCGGCCTCGCCACGCTGCAGCCCATGTACCGCTGGGCCAGCCCGTTCGAGGACGAGCGCCAGTGGGCGGTGCGCTGCTGGAAGAAGGCCATCGAGGTGGCCGTCGAGATGGATTGCCGCTTGATGATCTCGGAGTTCGGCCGCGGCGCCTCGCCCGAGCGCTCCGTCGGCGAGAAGCCCGGTGCCAACACCAAGGAGATGTGCGAAGCAGCCTGGTTCCGGTCGATGGATGAGCTGCTGCCCATCCTGGAACGCGAAGACATCACCCTGTCCGTCGAGCCGCATCCCGAAGACTGGATCGAGCAGATGCAGCCCGCCATCGACATCGTCACCAACATCGGCTCGACGCACCTGAAGCTCAGCTACATCGCGCCGCACACCTTCTACTATGGCGACGACATGGCGGCCATGCTCAGGGCCGCCGCACCGCTGCTGGCGCATGTGCGCGTGGCCGACACCTTCGACCACAAGAAGAGTTCGCAGCTGCGTTACATCGTCAACCCGCCGGGCTCCGGCCACATCCGCGTGCACCAGCACCTGGACATCGGCCAGGGCGAGATCGACTGGGACGTGTTCTTCGGCACGCTGGCCGCGGTGGGCTTCGACGGCGTGCTGTCGTCGTGCGTGTTCGCCTGGGAAGAGCGCGCCCAGGAAAGCTCGCGCTTCATGCGCCAGGAAATGCAACGCCAGTTGGAACGCCACGGCGCCGGCCAAGGAAGCCGATGAGCATCAAGATATCGGGCGCCCCCTGCAGCTGGGGCGTGGACGACGTGCGCAACCCGCACCTGCCGAAGTGGACACTGGTCCTGGACGAGGCGTCCCAGGCCGGCTACCAAGGTATCGAACTCGGCCCCTACGGCTTCATGCCGCTCGACGCCGCGGTGGTCGACGCCGAACTGCAGAAGCAAGGCCTCAACATCGTGGCTGGCACGATCTTCGACGACCTGGTGTCCGAAGCGAATCTCGACAACCTGCTTCAGCAGGCCGACGACATCTGCGGCCTCGTCAAGCGCTTGCCGCCGCTGCCGGTCAACGCGGGCCAGAAGCACGAGGCGCCGTACCTCGTGATCATCGACTGGGGACACCCGGAGCGTGACATCAACGCCGGCCACCCGGACCGCGCGCCCCGCCTCTCGTCGCCGGACTGGGTCCGAATGGTCGAGCACATCAAGGCGATTGCTCGACTCGCGCACGAGAAGCACGGCGTGCGCAGCGTGATCCACCCGCATGCGGGCGGCTACATCGAGTTCGAGGACGAGATCCACCAGATCGTCCGGGACATCCCGCAGGACATCGCCGGCCTGTGCCTGGACACAGGCCATCTGTACTACTCGAAGATGGATCCGGCGCAGTGGCTGAAGGAGCAGGCCGACCGCATCGACTACGTCCACTTCAAGGACGTGGATGCCACCGTGTACGCGGAGGTGATGAACGAGAAGATCACCTTCTTCGATGCCTGCGCCAAGGGCGTGATGTGTCCGATCGGCCAGGGCGACATCGACTACCCGCAGCTCAAGAAGGTGCTCGAGGACATCGAATACCACGGGTACATCACGATCGAACAGGAACGCGATCCGCGCCATGCCGACACCAGTCTTCGCGACGTCAAGGCGAGCCTGGACTACCTCAAGAGCATCGGATTCAACTGAGCGGACCCTGAACATGATCAACGGTGAAATGCAACTCAAGGCGCCCATACGCTGGGCCATGGTCGGCGGCGGGCGGACCAGCCAGATCGGCTACAGCCACCGATCCGCGGCGCTGCGCGACAACTCGTTCCAGTTGGTCGCGGGCGCCCTCGACATCGACGCGGACGCGGGCCGGCAGTTCGGTGTTCGGCTGGGCATCGCCCCGGACCGCTGCTACCCGGACTACAAAGCCATGTTCGAGGCCGAGACTCGCCGCGCCGATGGCATCCAGGCCGTTTCGGTGGCCACGCCCAACGGCACGCACTTCGAGATCTGCAAGGCGGCGCTGCTGGCGGGGCTGCACGTCGTGTGCGAGAAGCCGCTGTGCTTCACGACGGCAGAGGCCAACGAGCTGCTGGCGCTGTCGCAACAAGCGAAGAAGATCATCGGCGTGACCTATGGCTACGCCGGGCACCAGTTGATCGAGCAGGCGCGGCAGATGATTGCGCGCGGCGATCTGGGCGAGATCCGCATCGTCAACATGCAGTTCGCGCACGGCTTTCACAGCGCCGCGGCCGAGGTTGACAACCCGAGCGCGAAATGGCGCATGGACCCGAAGTTCGCGGGGACTAGCTACGTGCTCGGCGACATCGGGACCCACCCACTGTACTTGTCCGAGGTCATGGTGCCGGACCTGAAGATCGAGTCCCTGCTGTGCACGCGCCAGAGCTTCGTCAAGAGCCGGGCGCCGCTGGAGGACAACGCGTTCACGATCATGAAGTACACGAGCGGCGCGGTCGGCTACGTGTGGTCCAGCGCGGTGAACGCGGGGTCAATGCATGAGCAGAAGATCCGCGTGATCGGAGCTAAGGCCAGCCTCGAGTGGTGGGACGAACGGCCGAATCAACTGTCGTATGAAGTTCAAGGGCAACCCGCTCAAATTCTCGAGCGCGGGATGGGCTACTTGCACCCTCGCGCGACCGAGGATGACCGGATCGGCGCCGGACATCCGGAGGGCCTCTTCGAGGCCTGGGCCAATCTCTACTATCGATATGCGCTGGCGATGGATGCGACCGATCGCGGCGATGCGCAAGCACTCCGCGAGATCCGGTACCCGGACATTCACGCCGGCATCGAAGGCGTCCGCTGGGTGGAAAACTGCGTGCGGTCTGCCGACAGCGGCGAAGTCTGGGTCAAGTACACCTGAGTCAAGTACACCCGAGAGTCGAGGTGGGTCGCGACCCTGCGTGGATTTAGAATCAAATTTCCAATTTCCAATTTGCCGTGGACGAACCTGATGGTCACTGCCGCCCCGAAGATGACCGTCGAGCAGTTGCTCAAGCGCATCACGCAGGAATACGAGATTCTGAGCAAGCAGCTCAAGGTCATCGCACGCCACGTCGAGCAACACCGCGATCACCTCGGCCTCGAAGGCATTCAGGACGTGGCCGCTCAGTGCGAGGTGCAGCCGTCGGCGGTGGTTCGCTTCGCCAAGCATTTCGGGTTCTCGGGCTTCACCGAGATGCAGCGCATCTTCCGCGACGGGCTGGCGCGCCAGATCGCGCCCAGCGGCAACTACAAGACGCGCATCCGCGAAGTGATCGAGTCTGGGGCCGGCAGCCTGTCGGCCGTCGAGATCGCGCATGAGTTCCTCGGCGGCAGCATTGCGGGCATGCAGGAGCTTCGCAATAGTCTGCAAGGCTCGAGCTTCAAGAAGGCCGTGGATCTGCTCGCCGCTGCCGACGCGATCTGGATCGCCGGCTCGCGCCGATCGTTCCCGATCGCGGCGTACCTCGACTACGCGCTGCAGCACACCGACAAGCGCATCGGCCTGGTCACCGCGCTCGGCAGCATGCATCAGGGCCAGATTCGTTCGGTGCGCAAGGGCGACGTGATGATTGCGATCTCGTACGCGCCGTACGCTGAAGAGACGCTAGCGGTCGCACAGGCCGCGGTGCGGCGGGGCGCACGTTTGATCGCGATCACCGACAGCCGCATGAGCCCACTGGCGCGCGAAGCGCACATCGCGTTGATCGTGCAGGACAACTCGACCTTCGGCTTCCGTTCGCTGACGAGCACGATGGGCTTGGCGCAAAGCCTGTTCATCGCGCTTGCTTACCGGCTCGAGTTGCCTTACCAGGCGAACACGACTCCTGCCGACGCCGCCGCGCGCTGAGCGGCTGCCTGGTGGCGGAGCGAACTCCAGGCCATCGGCTGGTTGTCCGCAGCCTTGAAATTGAACATATTGGTTCATCCGCGTGAGCGGCAATCGTCTTGTTGCGTACAGGCGAATTGGATGGTGTTTTCACCTACATGAACTGGTTCGACCACGCCTTCGTCATGTCAACCGAAAAGCCACCGGTCATGGTTGCGTGTCCATCCAGCCCGAGGATCGGAAACTTGATGCTGCGAAACACGCGCGGACCGCTCGGCGTGTCCACCATCTCCATGGCCTCGATCGGTTGCCGCACCTTGAGCGCCCAGTCGTCATTGGCGGCGAGGCGGTCTGCCACACCGGACGGATAGAGCTGATGCAGCGTCTTGCCGATGATCTGGCTGGCCGACAGACCGATCACGCGCTTGGCCACCGAATTGACATAGGTGAAGCGGCCGTCGAGGTCCTTCATGTAGACCGCGCCGGGCATGTGCTCCATGAACAGGCGAAAGCGGATCTCGCTTTCTTGCAACGCGCGTTCGGCCTCTGCGCGGGAGCGCCGCTCGTGGGTCACGTTCAGCGCGTGTGTCATCGCGGCCAGCAGTCTCGCGCGGTCGTTCCGGGGCACGCAGTCGAACGCGCCCTCTTGCAGCGCCTCGAGTTCGAGCTGCTCGTTGTGTTCTTCGCTGACGACAACGAGCGGGACACCGACCCGCCATTGGCGCACCAGCTCGAGCGCCTGCATTCTTTGCAGCGTCGCCACGCTGAACTCGGACAACACCAAATCCGGCTCGAACCAGCGCAGGGTCAGCTCGATGGCCTCGGCAGAAGCCGCATGCTCGACCAGCGGACTCTCGCCCCCTCGGAGCAAATCCAGGGGCAAGTAGTGCGGCGTTGACTCCGTCGCATCGATGAGCATTAACCGGACAGGCTTCATTGTGGTCGCCCCATGCGATGGCACTCTACGTGAGTACGGGCCATCGCACACCTGTAAGAGCTGACAGGGGCCGGGGCAGCGGTGCCGCTGCGGCCGAGGCCCTTTCGTCCGTCGGTTTGCCGCCTCGAACCTGCTCAGGTACCGACGCGAGCGTCGACTGGCGCGCTGCCGCGTGACCTGACGCTCGCATCGCGCAGCACGCCGCAGTCGCGCAAGATCGTTTTGCGCAGGCCGATCATCGCGGCCGGATGTGCGCGCTCACGCATCGCGATCGGCAGCAGCAGCTCGTTGGCGGCGGCCGCGGCGGCCCGGTCGCCGCGCCGAAAGCAGCGCATGACGGCGACGAGGTGCTCCGGGTGCGGGTAGCCGGTGAAGAAGCCATCCGCGCCGCTGTCGAGTTCGGACAGGCAATGGACGCCCCCCAGCCCGCCGAAGATCCGGATGCGCTGCCCCAGCAGGCCTCGCACCTGAGCCATCTTGTCGGCCGTGGGCTCCTCTTCGAGCTTGATGCCGCAGACCTCGGGCACGTTGTCAACCAGCGTCTGCACGAGGCTAGGCGGCAAGGTGGCGCCGAACCGCGGGTTGTCGAGCAGGATGATCGGCAGGTGCAACACCTGCGCGATGGCAGCCACGTGCGCGAGCACGCCCCGGGTGTCGCCCACGGGCGGCTTCACGAGCAATCCGCTCGCGCCGCATTCGGCCGCCACTTGGGCCTGGGTCAATGCGCTGTCGGTGTGGTCGTCCAGCACGCCGACGACGATAGGCGCACGCCCTGCCGAGCGGCGCACGACGCGCTCGATGACGAGCCGACGCTCGACCTCGTCGAGCAGATCGCCTTCGCCGGCAATGCTGGCAGGCACCAGGCCGACCGCGCCGCGGCCCAGGTAGTGGTCGACCACGCGGTCCAGGCTCTCCAGATCGAGGCTGCCGCCCGCCGCCATCGGCGTCGGCAGCACCGCGAACAGCCCTTGCAACCAGGGGGGAATCAGCGCCATCGTGGTGCCCTCAGTCGCTGCCGGCCACGGCGTTGGCGCCGTTGCGCTCGGCTTCCCGCAGGACGGCATCGAAGAAGCGGCAGCGCGCGTCGAGCGCGGTGCGAATCGCCTGCTCGACGAGGGACTCGTCGTGCGGCGTGCACAGCATCGGCAACAAGATGGCTTCGAGCTTGTCCGCGTGCCCGCCGTCGACGTGAATGTGCACCTCGAAGAACATCAGCGCTTCCTTGTCGAAGGCCGAGGCTTGCAGCAATCCGGCCTGGATGTGCGAGTACAAGGCGCCGACGATGCCTTCAGACGCGTAGCACAGCGCGCCGAGGATGCCCACCACGCCATAGGTGTCGCTCAAATGCCGGTAGGTGTCGATCAGCGCCGCGGTTTCTGGCAGCGCCGGCACCGCCGAGAGCTGCGCGTCGTCGATGCCGAGTGCTCTTGTGAAGCGCCGGAACAGTGCTGCATGGGCACGCTCCGGGTCGCCTTCTCCGAGTTCTTCCCAGAGGTTTTCGCCGATCACGATGCGCGCGTCTTCTTGCGAGCAGGCCGCGAGGGTGATCGCCAGAAAGCTCGGGAACTGATGGCAGAACTTGTACATCTGCGCGCCCAGCACGCGCACCTGGTCCAGCGTCAGCTGGCCGGCGCGGCAGCGCTCGACGAATGGATGCCGCCACAGCGCGTGGCTCTCGGCGATGTGCCTGAAACGCGCGGCTGCGACGGGGGCCAGGTGGACGAGTTCGGACTGAAGCGATTTCATGGGGCTTGCCTCGATGGGTGCGGGTGAAGGTCTCAGGGGCCGCCGTGCCGCCCCAAGGCGACTAAGCGCCCCCTCGGGGGGCAGGAGCGAAGCGACGTGGGGGCTGTCAGCTGCGCGCGACCTTGACGGCCAGGTGCAGCGGGAGATCGAAGAGCGGCGCGAAGAAGTCCGGGTTCGTGGCGAGCATGTCGCCGGTGACCGTCAGTTCGGTGACGCTGGGCATCGCGGCAAAGCCGGCCTTGCGCAGCCCCTCGAAGTAGTCTGCGAAGGTCTTGTGGACCAATTGCACATCGAGTGCGCTGCCGTCGATCTTCCAGATCCGCCCGCCGAACACGCTGTTGCGGGCGCTGAAGTAGCCGGCCGAACCGATGTCGAAGTAAAACGGCGGCGCGGCCTCGCGCATGAACGCGAACGCCGGGTGCGGCACCGCGAACACGAAGCTGCCGCCCGGCCTGAGCATGCGGTGCACATTGGCCATCGTCTGGTGCATCTGCTCGACATCGAGATAGTTGAACAGGAACACCGCAACGACAAGATCGACACTCGCGTCACCGAGATCGGCGGTAACGGCATCGGCCGTGTCGTAGCGAATCCCCAGCGGCTGTGCGCGTTCGCTCTCGCGGGCGAGATCGATCATGCGCTCGGACACATCGAGCCCGATGACCTCCGCACCCCGCTGGCGCAGCATGCGGCTGCAGTAGCCCTCGCCGCAGCCGAGATCGAGCACTACCTTGCCTGCGAGCGGCTCGCACAACGCCATCACCTGTGGGCGGGCGGTGTAGTCCGAGAGCGAGCTGGGCCGATGTCGCGACCAGTTGGTCGCCGTCTGGTCGTAGAGCGCGCGGGTATCGGTGGGCATTGTCATGGTCATGGTCAGCTGTCCTGTGGTGCTGTCGAGTGGTCGGGGTGCACGTCGTGCGCGATCAGAAATCTGGACAGGAGCTGCTTCAGTGCGTCCAGCTCGAAGGGTTTGCCGAGGACCGCATCGGCCCCGACCTCGGCGGCCCGGCCGTAGTCCACGCCCAGCATGCTGGCGGTCCAGATGACGATGGGCAGATGCCCGCCCTCGCGCTGCTGCACGCGGATGGCGCGGCAGGCGTCGAGCCCGTCCATGTCGGGCAGGCGCATGTCCAGCATCGCCAGGTCGTAGTGCTTGCGCGCTGCGGCCGCAACGGCGGCGGCGCCGTTGTCGACGATGTCCACGCTGAGCCCCAGCGCATTGAGATGCAACTTCGCCACCAGTTGATTGACCGGGTCGTCCTCGCAAATCAGCAAGTGGCCGCTGAAGGTCTCCCGGGCATTGGCAGATCCGGCCGGCGCCGGCTCGGTTGCCGCGCCCTTCTGAAGGCGCACGCTGAACCAGAACGTGCTGCCCTGGCCGACCTCGCTGCGCACGCCGACTTCGCCGCCCATCAGGCTTGCAAGCTTCTTGCAGATGGCGAGACCGAGTCCAGTGCCTTTGTACCTTCGCGTCGTGGACGCATCGGCCTGAGTGAAGGGTTCGAACAAGGTCCGCTGCGCCGTCGCGGCGATCCCGATGCCGGTGTCCTGGACCTCGAGCCGGATGGTCGCGTGCGTGTCCGTCTCGTCGAGCACGGAACTGCGCACGCTGACCCGGCCCGAGTGCGAGAACTTGATGGCGTTGCCAAGGTAGTTGACCAGCACCTGCCGGATGCGCGCCGGATCGCCTTTCAAGTCCTCAGGCGTTTCAGCGGCAATCTCGAGCTCGATATCGAGCCCCTTTTCGCGGGCCTGGAACTCCAGCAGTTCGATCACATCGCCCACGGTTCGTCGCAGGCTGAAATCGATGGTCTCGAGCTCGAGTTTGCCCGCCTCGACCTTCGAAAAATCCAGGATGTCGTCGATGATGCCGAGCAATGTCTTGCCGCTTTTCGCCGCGGTCGCCGCGCAGTGGCGCTGCTTCGCTGACAGCTCGTCGGCGAGCAGGTAGTCGAGCATGCCCAGCACGCCGTTCAGCGGCGTCCTGATCTCATGGCTCATGACCGCGAGAAATTCGCTCTTGGTTCGGTTGGCCTGCTCGGCAACCTCGGTCGCCAGCATCGCGATCTTCAGGTTGTCCTTTTGCTCCCTCAGCCGGCGCGACAGTTCCTGTGCATCGGCCAGGGCCTTGTTCTTCGTCTGCAGCAGGAACAGCATGTCGACGGCGGGGTCGTGCACCGCGAAGTCGTTGAGCGACAAGCCGATCTGCTGGAGGTCGGTCATGCCCGTCACCCAGGGCGAACCCAGAAAGAACAGGTGCCGCCCCTGGGCGACGATTTCCCCGCGCAAGCGCAGCGGCCCGTCTCGATGGTGCAGCACGAACAGCGAGTCGTGGTGCTTGGCCAGCGCGTCGAAATCCACGCGCGGCATGACAGGCCGCTGGATGACGAAGTGGTCGCCGAGCGCCGCGCCCTCGGTCAGCTTCGGACACAGCCCGCTCAGCACCGCGCCGGTCTGGAGCACCCGAAGCTCATCGTCCAGGACCATGTGAAACGGGAACGCTGCAGCGAACGCTTGCGGGGACAGGTTCAGTACAGCGGCACACATCATTGTTCAGCCGACGCGGGTGTGCCAACGTAGTCGATGCGAAACACATCGTGGTCGTCGAGCCCGCGATGCGCTGTCTGGCGGATCTCGATGTCCTGCGAGAAGCGCCGCCCCAGGCCCTTCAGCAGCCCGACCACCATCGGTGCCAGCCCGGTGCGCTCGCTGCGGTAGTGCAGCAGCAACCCGTGCCCGCCTGCGATGCGCTCGACCTGGAACGACGGCGGCCGAAGCGCAGGGAACGTCAACCCCACGTGGCTGTGCAGGTTGTCGAGGTTGAGAAGAAACTCTTCGAGGTTCGAGCCGAACATCGACAGCATCTGACCGTAGCCTTCTTGCGCGGTGTAGAGCACCCAGTGCTCGCCGAAGGCCTCGAGGATTCGCGCTGCGTCCAGGTTCAGCACCTCGGTGGCGGCAACAACGAGCTTGAACGTCATCTCGTCCGGATAGCTGTCCATCGACACGAACATCTCCAGGCTGATGTCTGCGTTGTCCCGGATCTGCTGCCAGGAAGCGTCGCCAAACCCTCGCCTGACGAAGTCCTCGAGTGCCTGATTGACCAGACCGTACATGCCGTGTCTCCCGGAGTCGTTGAGTGGATGGTCTTGCCGACCTAGACGGCGCGTCGGCCGACAAAGTCGGGCACGATCTGCAGCAGGCGCTCGAGGTCGGTGCCCTTGTGCAGAAAGTGATCGGCTCCCGACACGAACGCCTCGTCGCGCATCGCATGCTCGGAGTGGGCCGTCAGGATGATCGCCAGGCAGCGCGTCTTGCCTTCCTTCGCGCGAATGGCCTGCAGCACCTGGAAGCCGTTGAGCTCGGGCATCTCGATGTCGAGCACCACGGCATCGGGTGCGGTGTCGTCGAACAGTTGCAGCGCTTCGGCCCCGTCGCGGGCCGTGGCGACGACCTCGGCGCCGGCTTCGCGCAGCAGTGCGCCGACCAGGGCGGCCATTGCCGGCATGTCGTCGGCAACGAGAAACCGGGGCCGTGCGCGCTGTTT
>Ga0307515_10018054_pt1 | contig 12803 bp, 25 predicted proteins | sample 17_EM_MG_FD_194513 | JGI IMG/M metagenome (GOLD analysis project Ga0307515, IMG submission 194513) | Populus trichocarpa ectomycorrhiza microbial communities from riparian zone in the Pacific Northwest, United States - 17_EM | ecosystem: Host-associated > Plants > Roots > Unclassified | place... | reverse complement strand
AACGCTTACATTTCTTGTGGCGTTGATTTACCTCTAGGGCCGATAAGCCCGAGCAAAGTGTCAAGCCTAGTTGAAAGAGGTCACCGGGGACAGACTGCATTGAGATGGGAGATCTTCTGGGCGTGGAGCAAGACGATCGTCGGGTGGTTCCCTGTCGTTCCGGGCAGTGCTTCAACGTGTCATCCTATACGACACCTCTGACCAGCATGTGATTGTAACACCAAGCCGGAACCCGGGTCGCTCTCCGCGCAGAAACGCCGTCGGTCTCCACTCCTGCATGGTCTCAGCGCTACCGAGGACGCCACGACAGCAACAACCTGTCCACGTTCACACGTACGTGTTCTTTTCAGGGAAACAAGGAGTTGCAAGTCTATAAATACTTCTTCAATTATAGTCATTACACTAAGCCAGAGGACAGGAGACAGAGGGGTCCGATTTAGGCGAAATCGTCCGAGCGAAAAAAACAGACAGAGCTATCGTACAAATTTAACTAGGCGGGGGTTGGAATTTAGGGATCTTAGGAATAGAAGAGAGAGAGGGGTCTGAAACGGTGGAAAAGGAAAACATAAGGAGCGTTAACAAGGGACGACGAGATCTTCGAGCCCCAGGAATGGAAGGGGTCGTCTCTCGAGACGTGTATCCGGATACTCTAAAGAAAGTGTGGCATATGTAGGACACTGAGAGGTGGTTTTCACGGGATAACGACTGGAATTGCTCGTCGAGCGGCGAAGAGGTCGAGCAAACGACCCGAACGCCAGATGTGCTGGAGCACGACGCGGGCTGCGAAGTATCGCACAGAGTAAACTGCACAACGGTATGAGAATCTGGTTGGCATAGAGGGCAGTGGAGGGAATTGGACGTACGCATACAAGAACAAAACGCAGACCGAAATGCGTTTATCTGACTTCGTAGTTGCAGTTGCAGGACTTGTCTTTGCCACCGACCCAGCTCTTGCCACACTCCTGGCAACGAGTCCTAGACCCACGCTCGACACCAACGTGCGAGTCGTCAAGCGGGCTATCACGATGAATGGCGGTCATGTGGCGCCCAAGGTCATGCTTGCGAGAGAAGGAGCGTCCGCAGGATGGATGCGGGCACGTATGGGGCTTGGACCTGTTAGGGTTGTGGGTTTCCTTGTGAGTCTTGAGATTAAAGGCCCGAGCGAAGGCTAGAGAAGAATGAATTAGACTTGACTCCACTATGAGCAAGGAAATGACGATGCTTACATCGGGGACAATTGGGGCACTGATACTTCTTCTTTGGGTCGTCGGAAACCAACTTAATTTCATCGTTGTGCACGCTGGGCACGTATGGCTCAGGGGAGGCAGCGGGAGGGGAGACGGTGCTCGATGGCGTGAGGGTCGCTTGGCGGCGAACGACCGGGCGCTCGACCTTGATACCAGTGGAGGGGGTGTACTCGGACATAGTTGTCAACATGGGGGCCACGACTGAAAGAGGGGGCTCATAATCAGAGCGGGTATCCCTCGAGGTATAGGCAGGCATGCTGGGAGAGTTGTCCGGAGAGGACGAGTAGCTGTCAAAGCCAAAGGCGGCCGAGTACTCGGAGAGGTTCTCCATGCTTATCTTGGACAGGTCGAGATCGAAGTCGAAAGGCAGGTTGGAGGAGGGGGCGGAACCGAATACGGGACCGGGGCTGTAGAGGGAGCTGGAGTGGTTCGAGAAGGTGTCGTTATAGGCCGAGTCCGAGTCCGCAGTAAAGGCTGAGGGCGGCCCACAGAGGAAGGTTTCGGAGCGGAGGACTGTGAAAGCGGGGGTAGGGTCCGCAGCAAAGGCCTGCGGGATTTCAAAGGTAGCGACGGAAGGGTCAGAGTCGAGTTCCGACTCGAACTGGTCTATGCCTGGTGCGAATATATCCCCGTAGGCGTGGAAGGAGTCAAGATGACTGTGCTTTGAGATGTCGGAATGGAATTGTTGGAAGAACTCTTCAGACATTGTAAGCGGAAGACGGGGGAGGGGGGGAGGGCAGAGGTATATAAGAGGATTGGCAGTGGGTGATGGTAAGAGAGGAAGAGGATTAGAGATGAGGGTGAGTAAGGGGACTGAAATGGGGATCCGGGGGTGTGTGGCTGTGAATCCGCAGCCCCCGGCAGAAATCGTGCCGGCCGAGGAATGACAAATCGGGCTTACCTTCGGTCTATGGCTATCAGTCCCGCAGCCGGTTGGTTACCACCCCCCTAAGGCGGGTTCGCTCCCGCTGGGTGACCCACATCGACTCGTCATCCGAAAGCGCGACCCACCAGAGCGGTGGGTTGCTGCCTCCGGCGTCTCGCTCGCTCGGCCACTGGAGCCCTGCACTTCATCTTTTCGCAAATCGGGTCTGGACGTGACCGTTGACCGTGTTTCAAACTTTTTTTTTCCTTCTTCTTTCAATACATCAATCAAGTAGCCCGAGCCCTTCCCTTTGTCTGTTTTCCCACAAACTCATGATGATTCGGGGGACAATCTTGGGCGAATGCGACCACCCCTCTCGTCATCGGAAACGCGAAACAATGAAAGCACGTACGTGTACAGTCTACCGTAAGTCGTATGATTCCTCCCAAAGCAAAGATACAAAAGCAAAATAGCACAACCCGGAACGCCGCCGAGGCCATCTCCACTAAACACCGACCCTATATTGGGAAGAACGATTAGCACCATTTCCAGGACCGACAATAATACGACCAGTTGCCGTACCTGTGTACAACCTTCTTCTATTGACCCCCATGGAGACCGAAATGATTAAAACAAGCTCATCCGAGGGGAGCGTGGGTGCACTCGCCTGATTCGAGAACCTCAGAATCTCTCGCTTCTCCATCACGAACATCGTCCTTTCCAGCGCGTGGCTCGAGTATCCCTGCTGGTTCACAAACTCCTTCACCAGACTCTGGTAACTCGTGCTCCATCCAATCGGCAGTCGCCGTCGAATCTCCTTTTCAATCTTGTTCATCTCTTGGTTCAGCTCCCCTCTGGACATTCCATCCACTGGCCCCGCCGAGACCGCATCCATTGTCGAGAACTTGAATAGGCGTATAGCCTCATCCACGTGATGGTTCTGGACAACAGGCGAGAGCGTCAGCTTGGCCAATGCTTCCGAGATTCGTACGATTGCTTCCAGTTGCCTGATCCAAAAACGGTTTCAAGGGGTCAACCCCCGATCAAAATCCAAAGTTATTCCATGGAAAACGCACCGAACGGTTATTGGTATTGAGCTTCTCTCGTCGTTATCCTGTTCCACCTGCTGCACTTGCTTCCTTAACGCCACGAAGTGGCTGCTCAGCGTTTCCTGTGCCTCGGGCGACAGCCGAGGTGCGCATTTTCTGTCGCCGAGGACACGTTGTCAGTGCACCGACCGCATCAACATACGCGCCTCTGCCTCCACGTACGATTTGCAATACGCGATGTAGCGTTTCATCTTATCCAGATTTATCTCTCCCTCCGCATCGCCCCCATCCCCACCCGCATTTGGCCGGTTCATGTGTATGTTCATGACGTGCTTCGCAATCAGCTGTGGGGCATGTGCGTGATCAGTCGCACGGAGAATGGAGTTATTGGCGCCCGCGCTCACGTGCCTTATCTCTTGACTCATTGTGTTCGTCCTTTACGATGAAAATCATGTCGAACCGGGACAAGATCGTCGTCTGAAAGTCAATGTTCTAGAACCCGGGGGACACGTCAGCATCCACCCAGTGAATCATCCATCCCGTCATGTGTGGGAATCCAAGTGGGTCTCCCCACGTCCTCGAGCCGGTCGGAAAGAGCGCTCTGCTTACCTCACCGGGGCTTTTTTCGTCGTTATACCGACCCCACACAGGATTTGCCGCCGCCAACACGCTTGTTCGAGAGTTCAAAATTGTCGTGATACCCGCCTTCGCGATGGATATAGTTTGTTGTTCCATCGCCTCGTGTATGGCCACCCTGTCCTCGTCCCGCATCTTGTCGAACTCGTCTATACAAACCACCCCAGTATCCGCCAAGACCATTGCACCGCCTTCAAGATAGAATTCTCTCTGAAAAGAAAAAAGAACGGGGCCGAAAGGATCACGGGTTTCATTAGTCATTCCCCTCGGTGAATGGAGCGCAAAGCACGGAACCCATGGGAAAATGGTGCTATCGCGAGGGAGAAGATGATGAGAAACGATCAAGCTCACCGATACGGGGTCCCGCTGCACCGCCGCGGTCAAACCTGCCGCGCTTGATCCTTTACCAGATGTGTACACAGCAATTGGGGCAACCTATAGTGTTCACAATGTGTTTCAGGAAGTGGCCGATCGCGCTATATTAGCGCGTGGGATGCTTGGTGAACGAGGGGAGAGGTATTTTAAAACGCGCCTTTTCCACGAACTTGAGCAGTTGACTCTTGGCTGTACCGGGATCGCCAAGCAGCAGAACGTTGATGTCACCCCTTAGCCTCATCCCGTCTGGGAGCTGTTTTCGAGATCCCCCGAATAGCAGACAGGTGATCGCCTTCTTGATGTCTACGCAGCAATGAAAAAAAAAACATATGAGCGCTAGCCAAGGTATGGGGCTGAGAAACCGAATTACCCATGCTTCCATAGATACTGGGGGCCACGCTCGCTGCAAACTTTTCGTAGAAGTTCTCACTTCGGGCCATCTCGCCGAACTCTTCCTCTTCCTCCGGAGAGAACTGTTGTCCGAAAGGGTTCATTCCTTTGCCCCCTGCGGATGGAGTTGAAACCTCAAGGTGGACAATCCTGAGGTACGGAGTGCGCAGCGCCGCTGAAGATTTCTATAAATTGGTCAGAGAATCGTTTCAGGGGATAGGAGCCGCGCCCACATTCTTGGCGGATTGAAAGGTGGAGTATATCCCCGTTGCAATCACTCTCGAGCCAGGTACCACTCTCCCAGTCAAGTACCGTTCTGCGGACAAGAGCATATGCCTGGGGAGCTCTCCGACAGGAACCATGTCAGGAGCCTCCTGGAGCTTCAGCGTCTGGTGATCCGTAAAGGACGACTTGGGGTGGATGATCAGGTACGGATCCATGGGACAGTTTTTATCTTGTCCATCGACCTTTGGGCCCTCGCAAACGCGTGGTAAGCCTCTGTCTCCCCCTCCACCAACACCCCCAAGTCCGCTGCTCGGCCTGATCTTCATGTTGTGCTTACATGCTTGACATTGAAGCTGAAGCTCGGTGGCTCGAGATGAGAGGACAGAGGCGGATATGACGATTCCGGGTATCCGAACCATCTTGTTCATTGTATTTGCGGTAAGGTCTCGGAACTGAAGCATGTTGAGACCAGAGGTGATGAGAATTTGTATATTGGGGATGGAGATTGTCGATGTCTCTGGGTTCTCTTCTCTGGAGAGGGGGTATAAGATCACACGAGCTGCTTTGGTAGCGGATGATTCGAACTATTGGTGGATCGTGAGCTGCCAAAGTGGACTAGACGTGGCCAATTCCAACTTACCAGAGGGAGTACATCCGTGGGTCTGTCCTGGATGGCGTGAGCGAGCTCGTCGTTGTAAAGGCCGACATGTCGCAGATCGACTTCCAAGAAGTATTGTTTAAGCAAGAGGTTTGCTCTCAGTTTATCACTGGTGCGGCGAGATTAGTGAGACTCAGCCGGTGGACCAAGGAGTGACCAGACACACCGATAAATGAACTCTCCGCCCACCCGATACTGTAGCAGGAAGTCGTACAAGAGTTTTGCGGTTTCTGACGGAGCCTCTGGGGCAGTTGGGTCGGGTACACCGTGAACGGAGACATTCCAGATTTTATCAGCGTCGAATCCAGACATTATGGGGACGCGTCTGGGGGAAGTGATGGATCGAACCAGGACGCGACTTGTCAATTACGCCGGGTTTAGGGTAGGCCATCTCGTGCATCCCCCTCAACTCTGTGAGATCTACTTGGCGCCACTGCGGTGACTTGAGCCTTCCACTCTCCCCAGATTAGACACGATGAGCGCAATGGATACCGACGAACTGAACGTGGTTTTGCCGTCGACGACCACGTCCGGCTTATCTCTTTCTCTGTAAGTGTTTAAATTGCACGCTGATGTCTTGTGCGCTCAGATTTCGCCAGCCACCCTCTGCCCATCCTTAACATATCCGAGCATCTAACGCGGATGAAACTGCGGACTAACACGAACAATCCGTTTGGTGGGATACCTAGTTGGACCCTGTTACCCCAGCTGCTGACGATCTGGAATTACAGTCATAGGAGCGCTCCTCGGGACACAAAACGGCCGAGAGGTCGATATCGTCAATACATTTGAGCTCGCGGTAGAAGCAGGGGGTCAGCGAGTTGACCACGCATTCTTCACACATAGGAGGGACCAATGTACGTCGCAAGCACCCTTGATCTGAAGTAACGCCCTGACATTCCGAGAAAGATAAACAAGTGTTTCCATCGCTAGAATTTATCGGATGGTACACGGTTGCTCCGACACCTACAGCCAAGCACATCGCTCTTCACGAACAGGTAAGCAGTACCCTAACTCGTTGAATGCTGTGATCCTGATGAGTGTGTTCTGTCAATCAGTTCACCGCCTACACCCCCACGCCTTTGCTCTTGGTTTTACAGCCAACATCATCAGTGGCTTCATCAAATTCCACCATCACCTCACAAAACCTCCCGTTCCGAGCATACGAACCTTCATTGGAAATTCGGGATAGGAGGTCGCGTTCTGTTTTCATCGAGGCACCTTTCACTGTCGAGACCGGCGAGGCCGAGCGCATCGCGGTCGACTGGACGGCAAAGGGAGGTGCTGGTGGAACGAGCCGTACGTGTTTTAGATCCATGCTCATCTTCTTAGGCGTTTGACCGCCCAGCTAGTGGAATCACACCTTCAAACACAAAGGGCCGCTATCAAGATGCTCCACGAACGGATCATGGTGTTGGTAAAGTACGTGGCAGAAGTGATAGCAGGTAATCTTCCCTGTCATAAACTCGGGTTTCGCGGTTCTGAGAGATCATTCAAGGTCGGGCGACCAAAGATCATGCCGTCTTGAGGGCGTTGTCCGCGCTAATGGCTTCCCTGCCAGCAACCGAGAGTTCAGGGTTCCGTGAGGAGTTTGATACTGTAAGATTTCCAATTCAGAAGCGCGGCCTCGGGATTTCCTGACCCTGTTCCAGGAATATGAGGATGTACAGCTTACGGCGTACCTTTCGTCTCTCACAAAATCGGCTAACATTCTGAATGACGTGAGTAGCCGCGGGTACCCTCTCCGGTGCATAGCACTTACAACAAATATAGTTGGTGGATAAGCATATAGTCATCATCGGCCGCGATGATCGAGGCCAGGGAATCCCAGGCCGGAGACGTGGCCCGATGGGTGGCCGAGGCATGGAGTGGGATCGTATGCACTAACCTCACGTGTAATCAGTCTGGTGTTTTCATCGCAAATGTAGTTTTTAGCTCTCGACAAAAAGGCGCATATGCTTTTTGCGTGTATGATGTGATCTCGTGAGGGTTTTGTAAAACTACGACTAAAGGGTGTGTCACGCGCCTACTGCGTCGACACCTGGTAAGTATCCCTCACGCAAGCTTCGTTCTAGTCGCCTGACTTCCTCAACGGAAGAGGCGTTTGCGATTGCTTGACGAACACGATCGGCCTCCTCCTTGGTCATCAACCTTCCCGCCTTGGGGGCTGGACGAGGTTCGTCAGTCGTGATAGTGGCGGTCGTTGTTGACGACACTGTTGTCGAGAGTTGGGTTGCCAACGTATTGAGCAGATTGTCCGACGTGAGGAACAATCCCTTGGCTTGTTGGCGTTCCTAAAAGTTTCCGTCAATCTACCCGTTGCCGGACCCATGTGAGTGAATAGACATTACCTTGTCCTTGATTCTCTGGAAATCTAAAACTCTCAGTCCTGATATCCTCCAAACAAGCCATTCTCGATACCATTTCTTTTCTCGTACCGGGTTACCCAGCAATGATAGGTATTTGAGAGACCTCATGTCTTTCAGCGGCTCCAAGTCTCCCAGCTCGGAGACATTGTTATTTGTGAGCACGAGCGTTGTGAGATTTGGGACAGAGAGGTGCAAGGATTGAGAAAACATGGATATTCGGTTGTTGGCGAGGAGAAGAGTCCGCAATCGTCTCATCGAGGGTATGTTCCCGAGCGTGATGATGGCATTGTCTGTGAAATCGATGGCATCGTGTTGGTCCTGCAGAAAACGAAAGGGGGAATTCGTGGTTAGATTACCGGCGAAGCTAGGGGTGAAAGAACGCGATATCGCCTGACCTTGGTAACACCAAGATTTTCGATTGCAGGGATTTTGTGACCTGCGATGAACCGAGACGGTGCTTAGGATTTCGCAGTCGAAGTACGAGAGAAAATCAACGCGTACCTCGCAGGTCGAGCTGACGCTCCTTGAGTGGGTTCAAGGCCGACGGAGCCTGGGCAATGAGTTCTGGGGTGAGCTTCATGGCTTTGGCTTGATCGTGAGCCCTCGGCGTCTATTTGCCAACACGCCTAAACGGACAACCTCAGACAATGACCACCACCCAGAAAGTGAAGCCCCTGTTCAAGAATCTCCAATTGTATTCTCTTCCCGTCTTCGCTCTCCCCAATTTTATTGATTTTTCGATCCTAGGTACATTGACAATGAATCTTACACATTCTTCCCGACCGAACCTCCCAATGCGCCAACGCTGACGGTCTATAGGACCTCGGGCGATATTGTTGTCAACCGTACGTCCTGGTACATACGCCTCGCTTCTATTTCTCTCTTAACCGTCACATTTAGCCCCAGGAACTCCGCCACCAAAGGGCGCGATGCGATTTGGGAGAGCAATTCATGGGATTGTCGGTTTGATCTCCCTCACCCTATGTGCGTGTTCCCCGAAACGCGTGTTTCCCATGTGGCTCGCCCCGGACTTATTCCAAATGAACCGCCAGCGGAATACCTCATTCTTATCACCGAACGCGAGAGGTATGGAGGAATAACCATGAACGACATTCTGCACGCAACCGAGTTCGAGATCATGCCACTTGACCCGAATGTTTCCATCCAGAACCCTTCGCATCCCGTGGAAGCGTACCTGCTTGCGCTGGTCAAGACACACTTGAACGGAGGGTCATTTTTCTTCAGCCACACTTGGGACCTCACGAGGAGGTTGCAGGTGCAGTGGATGTCGGGGGAGACAGATGCGGGGAAGGCGATGTGGGAAGTCGTAAGTGTCATGCGTAATCGTGTGCGCAGCATAGGTCGAATGAAATTCGCTGTTTAGGCCGACGATCGATTCTTTTGGAATAAGTAAGTACTCGCGAGTCCGGCGGTGAACTAAACAACTGAGATCATTTCAGGTTCCTGCAGTCGAGGTTTATTGATGTCGCCACCGCTAACCCCGACCAAGATGTACGCTTTTTACCCCCTTGTATGAAGTCTTCTAATCAATGTCCGTAGTTGTCGGGCTACGTCATGCCAATGATCTACGGGAGTCAGTGTCTATTTTTTCGGACTGCGGACGCCACTGACGGGGTGCTTCTAGCTTTTGAGATTCGAAGACAGATCATTAAGGGTGTCCACGTCCTTCTCTATCTCATCAGCCGCCGTTCCAGATACAGGGCGGGAACACGGTACTTCCGTCGTGGCATAGACGAGGATGGGAATGTCGCCAACTTCAATGAAACCGAACAGATGGTCTTTGTTGACAACCCAGACTCGGAGGAGCAGAAGTTTCCTCATCTACTCAGCTACGTCCAGACGCGAGGAAGTGTACCCTTATACTGGGCAGAAATCAATACCCTTCGTTACAAGCCCGATTTGCAGATCATGGAAGGGGAAGGACGGGTTTGTTGGCTCATTTTAATTGTCCCTCTTCTTTTCTCACGTCCTCCCCAACAGTTAGCCGCCACGAAGAAGCACCTTGCAGATTTGGTCAAGATATATGGTGAACAGACGCTAGTGAACCTTGTTGACCACAAAGGGTACGAACAACCTGTGAAGGAGGCCTACGAGAAATACTTCAACCAGGTAGAGATGACATGCCGAAACGTTCCATAGTCCACAAAACTGAGCTTTTTCCCCAGCTCGAGGTCCAGAAAGTACACTATGAGTACTTTGATTTCCACACAGAGTGCAAGCGCATGAGGTGGGATAGGATCAGTGTCCTGATCGATAAGATCAAGGATGACATCGAGGTCCAGGGGTAAGCGGCAGTGTTGCGACAGGTTGACAATCATTAACTTCTCTATAGGTACTTCTCCCTGAGCTCCGAGTCGGGTGACGTCAAGTTGCAAGGGGGAACGGTACGGACAAACTGCATGGATAACCTGGACAGGACAAATGTCGCCCAGGCCGCCATTGCCAAATATGTCCTCACAAAACAATTGCGTAATGTGGGCGTATTCGGTGAGAACGAAACCGTAGACGACCATGAGGAGCTATTAGGAGCCTTCCGGGAAGGTAGACTTTTTCTATATTCACCTTCTCTGTCCGCTTAAAGTTGTTTGTGCAGTCTGGTCCGAGCACGCGGATGCCATCTCAAAAGCATACAGTGGAACTGGCGCTCTCAAGACCGATTTTACTCGGACCGGAACGCGCACGAAGAAGGGCGCCCTCAATGACTTTTATAAGTCTGCCATGCGATACCTGAAGAACAACTTCTTTGACGGTGCCCGCCAGGATGGGTTTGATCTCATCACAGGCACTTGGACGCCAGAACACGGCACTGCTGGATTCCTGGTTTCTGACGATCGACCGTTGATCATCCGAGCGGTACGCTGTTTCATTGTCACAAACCAATTCTCCTTGTATTTAACGCCGTTCTAGGCCCCTTACATTTTCTGGTTCTCGATCTTCATGGTCGCTGCGGGGTTGACCCTCCCGAGATCGTCTGGTAAGTAGAACGGCGCTTCACGTTGACCTGACTTAATGTTTTCACAGATTACTCTCTTTTCGTCTACTTCCTTCTTTGGTTTGCTATATTCGGGATTTCGCTTTTATTCATCCTCGCCCATGGCATCGATTATGTCTCGTGGCCGAGGCTGATCTCACTCTCCAGCATCATCAACTATAATGGGCCTGGTTACCGTGGTGGTAATCACGGCAAGGGCCTCAACATCCCAGCTCTCGACATGGCGCAGCTGAAGACCAAGACGAAGGCGAAAATGCTTGCTCGGACACATAAGCATGTGACGAGCGGTATGAACGAAGTCGAGATGGGGACCAAGAAGAGAGTGGATTGAGGTTCTTGGATTGTCAGTAAATATTTAGGTTACGCGCAGCATACGGTGCCGGCACTACCCTTTGTTTCCTACCTGAGCCGGTCTACCTAATAGTTACATATTGTAATTCCCTCCTTCCAACCCTTCCAGGTGTGCCCGGCTATCAAGCGGCATTCCCGTGTTTGCAGCCGTTTTCTGATCGAGAACTTTTTATCTGCATTCCTTCCCCCCACCCTCACACACCCCTCCCATTCACGCCCTTGCGAATTCGAAACGAGATGGGCAAAAAGCGTGCTTCTCCCGGTGCCGACACAGAAAAGAATCCGCTCGGCGACCCCGAGTTAAGCGACGCCCTCAATGCGAAACTCGAAAAGATCTCTGAGGAATCGAGTCGCGTCGACATCGCTCTCGGTACGCGACGACCTTCACCGAAGTATATCGCATGATCTAGAACCATGTTTCGTTAGAATTCCTCACACAGGAGAACTATGCTCCTTTCCTGGCGAAGCGACGCGAGGTTTTGAGAAGCATCCCCAAGTTCTGGCCCATTGCTTTGCTAAACCACCATACTGTCTCGATACACGCTGTACACCACCAAGACCAGGTTGCCCTGGACTATCTCGAGGATGTCTGGTTGAGCAGGGACCCCAAGGAGAAGAGATGTTTCATTTTGGAGTTCGTGCGTCGCCTCTCGTCCCTTTCGCAATAACAATAACGAACCTTACATGTTGTGATGCAGTACTTCAGAGAGAATCCGTTCTTCCATGACCCTGTGTTGAAAAAGGAATATAGGTACACCCCCTCAACAAGCGCTGATGGTGAGAAGAAGGATGAGTGGGGTATCACCGATGCCCAGGCTGCCTTCAGCTGGGACGCGGACGTCGAGCCCCAGGTACTAGAACGCATTTCTACTAGCTGCCACGAGTCATTCACATTCTTTCGTTTTGTAGGCCATCAAAATCAATTGGAAGGATGACGCCCATAACTTGACCAAGGCGCACCCCCGAATCATGGACGATGACGGTGAACTTTCCGAGCCTGGGAGTTTCTTCAACTTCTTTGAGGTCGCGAAAGATCACATGGAGGTGAGCCGGGTTTCTCCGCAGTTGAAGCATCATTCTCCCGGTATTTAAAGTGGCGACCTATAGTTGGGTGTTGCCATCGCCAACGAGATTTTCCCCGAAGCGATCGAGTATTTCAAAGGCACCGCTGCCCAAAACTTCAGCGACGATGATGAGGATGAGGAAGATGAAGAAGACGACGAGGACGAGGACGAGATTGATTTGGAGAAGCCAAGACCAAAAAAACAGAGGACTTAGATGGCCCTGCGGCACATAGACATTGACGTTGCTCGATGTGTTCTCCGAGTTCTTTTCGAAACCCGTGTCTTCCATTCTATACAATAATTGATCCGACCGCTTCTACTCCTCTTTCGCCCCCAGTGAGATGACCCGGCCTCACCGATGAGGCACCGTCTGTGTTATGAACTCTGGGAACATGCCGACTTTGCGAAGAACCATCACCCCTGCTCATTTCTTAGCATCCAACCATCTTCCCCGTTGCTCACGAGCGACCCTCTCCCGTCGATGCGGATTCTGGTCGCATGCTTGCGCCTCATTCCTCAAGCAGTCCTGTCTTCTTAATCCTCCGCTCAGCCCGGATATTA
>Ga0307515_10018053_pt1 | contig 12804 bp, 17 predicted proteins | sample 17_EM_MG_FD_194513 | JGI IMG/M metagenome (GOLD analysis project Ga0307515, IMG submission 194513) | Populus trichocarpa ectomycorrhiza microbial communities from riparian zone in the Pacific Northwest, United States - 17_EM | ecosystem: Host-associated > Plants > Roots > Unclassified | place... | reverse complement strand
TTCTCATGATGATTTCCCCCATCTCCTCTGATCTCTCTCTTTCTTGTGCTCAACTCTACCATCACCTAAGAACACGAAGTTAAGTCATCCCTCTCTATCTCTCCATGCCATAATCATGAGTTATCACCAAGTACAGCATACAACAAGTACAGCATCATCCCAAGATCGACAGTCTCCCGCTCCCAGCCAGTTTCTGATCCAATTACAAGTTAACCAATGAATAGAGTCTCAGCTGCCGTCGCGCCTCCCTCCAAATCGACCGCCTCCAAGTACTCTTCCAATCTCGCTCGATCATAGCCTCCAGGTGCATCTCCAAACTCGCTCGGTCACACCGTCAGAGTGCATCGCTGAGTTCACTCGATCTCGGCCTCCACGTGGATGTCCAAACTCGCTTGATCTCGGCCTCCAAGTGCATCTGTGAGTTCACTCAATCTCGGTCTCCAAGTGCATCTCCAAACTCGCTCGATCGCGGCCTCCCAGTGCATCTCTGGGTTCACTCCACCTCGGCCCCCAAGTGCATCTCCAAACTTGATCGATCACGGCCTCCAAGTATATTGTTAAGGAGTGACGGTGGGTGTACGGAGATACAGGGGTAACAGAGGCGGAATGAGCGACACGGAGTATATATTCGGGAGACCCCGGGGTAGATAGACAGCATCTCATTTTCATCTCATCTTGTCATACAGCAAAAATACACACTCTATCTTTCCCAACTTTTGGTCTCACTCCCTCTTTCCATGGATCCCCACCGCCGGGTAGTATCATATCTTCTCACCTTCTTCCTACGCTCCTCGAGCTCAATGTAGAAGGAACGCGAGGTGAGATTTTCGCAGCTTCACCCATTGCATTGCAATCCCGATGCAAGCGTGTACCCAATGAACCCATTCCGACGTATGGTCACAGTTCGCAACAACGCCAGAGTGTTTGTTTAAAATAGAAGACCGACAGAGCGAGAAGAAATGGCGGAACGGCGATCGGAGGGCAATATACAACGCCACGCGCGTTATTGACGCCGGGCGCTGGGTAATCCGCCACCCGGGTGTCTCTGACGGCTCTGACAGATCGCGTCCACTCTGACGCAGCCATTCTGCCCGGACGGAAATGTTTTTTGCTGATGATGTGCAAATTTCTGAGCTATTGGGAGTTTTGGCAGCGTGTTCAAGACTATTCCAGTGCATCTCGAACCTGGAGCCATACTCACCTGGAGTGATTATTATACTGTTTATATCAAATTGTACAATTCAATTAACTATCTTCCTCCTGTGCACCTTGATTCAGGCATTGTAACTTAATATACAGTCTAGTAGGTATCTAAATCCACAGGATTATTTACAAGCCATACACTATTGATCCTATCTGATGCAGCATTCTCTCGCGCCAAATGTGCTGGTGCAACAATTGCTCGAACAGGAACAATATGGATCGTATCACTCTGTGTGATACCCTGGATGAACCTGTCAACACAATCAGGCCAACCATGTGGTTCTTTGAACTTTATTGCAATCACCACTGCATATTCTTGAGCTTGATGACCAAATATCCATTGTTGAGTCATCTTGCACCATTCAGAAACGGTCCATATCATTTTACTGCCGGGCAGGCCCTCCTGCAATTGTTGAATCTGATCTGGTGGGGGCCAGCTGGATTATAATAGAGGAAATGAAGGAACTAGGCCTTGGAACGTGTTATCGAGGTCACTGTCTGTATATTGGACCCTGATCTTGTGAGATTCAGGAATGATCCCTTGGTTGGCACTGGTATATTCTACCTTGCAATCAAGTCCCAGACGCTTAACAGATATTGGGCAGTGAAATGGTTGATGCTGGTATGACAGCCCATTTTGAAGTTTGATAAATATACTGTCTTCGAGTACATTCTGATTATATCCAAGCAGCAGTCCACCAACTTTGTATCACCAGTCCCCTTCGAATTGTGTATGGAATAGCTGTCCAAAGTTGGAAATTCTGAAATCGTCTGATGCATATCTCAGTGAGGATAATTTGATACTTCTGTACACTCTGCGGATATGATTGTCTCTCAAATGATGTACCTGATGCCACAGTTGGTGGAAAAACAGCTTGTCATGACAATGCTGGAGGTGTAACTGATGGGCTCTGCGAGTATTTCGCTATTTATCAGAAGCAGATTGTCGGTAAAAAACTTTTGCAGAGTCAACTCCGCACCTGTCTTGCAGGGAAAGATAAAACATTTTCTCCTCGATACAGGCGAGACCAGTACACCGATCATTGTGTTTGAACATCTGTTCAATGTATTTGACTTCGTTGGTAGATATATATGCCTGCTTTAAATTGCCGATTATTAACCTTTCAGAAATGTCGGTGGTGAAATGTATGCCAGAACTCATTCGCCGAATTGACTCTGATATGGGGCTCCCGGGATGCATCTTTGGATATTCGCAGCAGATGATACACCATGGCATGGTTTTCAAGATCACCTGAAAACCGATTGGGTGCCATCAAAATCCAAATTTGACCAAGCGGATGGACAATTCCCTCTTGAACCACATCTGCTCATTCAATGTGATACCATAAATCTCTCTCTCCAGCTGACTCACAATGTGGTCAGTATCAGCAATACTCCTGGTGGTGGCCTCAGTCTCAGCATCAGATAGACGGATCTGATATTCCAGACGCTTGTCTGCGGTCATGTTCGCAGCCCTATCAACCTCTCCTTTTGCAGCAGTCTGTATTTCAGCATGTTTTTTGTCGAATGTGCTTCTGGGACCGGTTGCCTTAGTCCCTACTTCTTGCAATAGTTGTCACTCATGATGTAGGAATAATTTCTCAAAAAGCTTCCATTTCACAGGTGTCACCTGATGGATTCCGCGCTCCAATCCGTCTTTTGCCCTCTGCTGATCAGCATTTGACCATTTTGTTGCCACTTGTTAGGCTCAATTCAGGCACACTTGACCTTCCCTTGGGTTTGTTGTGGTAACCATTTTAGTCCCGTCAACCTGAACTTCTATTGCAGCATGGCTTATATGAATGATTTGTTCTTGTAACTCATGGGATTCTCTGGCAAACTGTTAATCTACTTTGGCCTTCGCAGACATCCACATTGTCTGTTCCCCAAAGGCTCCCGTCTGCTGGTAATATCAATTCAGTGCATCATCCAGTGCTGTGAGGGATAGGGCAGAGTGATTTGGTTGGCTAATAAGTAGACAGAATTCGCATAATGCCCACATTGCTCCCATTACCATTTCATCAGAGGCTGTTTCCACCGCAGTTTTCCGGTCATCCTTGGAGCAGTCACAAATTGAAGCGCATTTCACTGCCAGTGTTCTGATCATTCCCTGGATCTCTTTTCCCTGCCAGGAGCTGCTTATCATTGAATCGAATGGGTTAGAGCAGCTCTGGAGGCCAGGATAGCGTGATACTGATTTGAATCAATTGTCAATTTGACCCCTGACATTTCAAGCTTTCTGGTATTTGAGCAGCCATTGCAATTAGTCTTTAACTAAACCCAAGAGCAGCTGATGCAATTCATCAGGCTGCCAAAGTTGATAGACAGTGCAGAGAGGGATTTCCCAGAACTGGTTGTGGATTGCATGAACATGGAGAGTGTGCAGAACATCAATATTGGTTTTGTCCAAAATGTCCAAGTCAACATGCGGAGCTCTTGGGTTATTGAGTGGTGGAACAGATGAATACCCCATTGGCACACCATTAGGAATTTCACACATCGGGCATGAGCCATATGAGCCTTGAGCAACCATGACTTGTTCTGGATAATCCCTGACACAGCCAGCCAAAAGATGGTGACATTGTCTCTGGAATCCATCAGCACAACTTCATTTCAAACTGGGACCAGTTATGTGATGATTCCCAAGTAGAAACAGCACAGTTCGAACCGCAGAATGCGATCTCTTGTCCGTATATTTGGCACCTTGTTGGGGCGGCATGCAATCAGCTTAAAGTGAATCCGGGTGCACGGTGTAGGTGTGTGGTGAATAGCTTTTCGATTATTACCAACTGTTGGTTAACGTGGCCAGGCATGCTGGTCGTCCGACAAATTGATCAACTGAGTTATGTTGGATGCAGATCTGACTTGCACAATACTTTCTCCGGCGGGATGCGGATCATGCATATCCCACCACTAATTGACGGCATTCATCTCGCTGAATATTTGGTGATTGCTCAGGTTCGTGAGGCACAGCAGGTCAAAATTGAGGTGCAGCTGAAATGGGAAATGTGCCAAAACAAACTGGAGACATTTGAACATATCCCTATAGTATTATGTTCTGAAGATATGCAAATGTTCTCGAACGCAATAACCAGCGCGGAGCGCAAAATCAAATTCTGAGAAGAACTTTTGCAGGGCAGGTGCTGTTTGAAATGGATCGATTTCTAAGCGGTCCAGTCGGTGCCTCAGGTGCTGATCGATCCATGTTTTTGTTTGCTGGCTAAATGATTTAGCTGGTTGAAAGTCATGTGCTTACCAAACTAGATTCAATGGATTCCATTGATCTGAGTACTTGCAATGCTTGTTGTACAATCCAGTTGCTTTGTGGCAAGGTTTCGCACTGGCATTTTCCACACCAACTATGTGCCAATGAGCCTTCATCTTCATTGGATCTGGGGTACATTCCAGATCAGGCTGCTGGGGGTCTGTAGTTTGTTCATTGGGAGTATCTTCAGGTGGTGGTACACCAGCTACTACGTCCATAGGTAGATCATCAGTTGACTAGCTCATCGATGGCCATTCAGGTGCCCCAACTGAAGTCAAACCCTGATGGCTTGGGTCAATCCCATGCTGCAGGTGGTAAAGTCCTGCCAGGAAATAGCCCTTCATTCATCCATATTGGGTGATATTGTTCATAGTCAGCCTCCAGTCGGTTCTCATTGAATAATTACTTTTTCAAGATAAAGCACTTACCTTATTTCCAGTGAGTATTGACTATATTTGAGAAATGGCCAGCAAACCCGCGTTTGGATGCATCCCGATGATGCTTCACGGGGTGATTCAGAGCCTCAGACATATTAGTGTAAAGCGAGCTACATCGCATGTTAGCATATCACATCCACAGCAGCATCACACCCCACCAAATGTGGGGAGGGGTAATATATAGTCACATCACAATCAGTTTTCTTCATATACTAGGAGGTACATATCACATCCCACACAATAATAATGCACATCGTCTGCGAAAAATTGTTGCTAGAGACGAGATGGTTTCTGTTGTCATCACTTCATTCACCACCATGGGCGGTATACAACTCGACAGCGGTAGTGTGAGTCATCCCTAACGTCGAGCCATTGAGTATCTGATATAATAGATAGGTCGTCTTCATACAATCAACACCTGAGTCTCCTCGCTAGCTGTGGGCCCACACAATAATAATCGAGAACTGATATGCTGGCAGGATGGTGTATTCAGTGACAATCCTTGACAGGAGCATGTATCCCGACTAGAACAATGATGTCCACACAAGGCGCTCAACAGGAAGCATCACTGTCACTGCTCGACTTACTGGCCACACATTGAATGATGTTGCCAGGTGGTACACCCACAACCAATGTGTTCTTACTCTAGTCGTGCTAAACTCCATACTAGATACAGTTTTGGTTGGGTTCCTGGAGATATCGTATCATGTCACTTCAATGACCTATGAAGTCATGGGAGTATATGAAGGTGAGCATCCGTCCAGTGTCGCAGTAGATACATTTGAGTATATATCAAGGAAAGGTGGAATGTGTGTAATTAAGGTTTCTTTTTCCAAAACCTGGCTGCTTTCATGGATCAAAGGTGTAGTGAAAAACCACAGTTCATAACAACAGAATGGGATATTAAAAGCCCTTCATTCTGCTGATGGAAACTGCTACCTGCACATACTCAACCACACTCTAATTTTTGTTACATCCCATCATGCATCTGTACTCGTTCACAACAATCTTCGTTCACAGAGAATGACGACAAATGGATCTCCACTGAAGTCAGCAAACATGGCTCTAGGAGGTGGCCAATGTCGCTCGCAACAATGCTGTGGTGACAATTCAGCATTCTCGGATAATAGTTCACCAACTGGCACTTGCAATGACCATCGATCTGGGAAACAGACCAATCTATATCAACTCCCGCATGCGTATTGTTACCCTCCCTCATAGCAAATATTTCCAGAAGCTTTGCTGTTTTACTACGATTCTCCATTCAACAAAACAGACAACAGTTCACAACCGACCACCAGTGGAAGCCAATGATATCGAAGTTATGGGCCACCGTGGACAGGATATAACCTCCATGCAGATGGTTATGGTGAGTCTCAAATGTTCCCCCCGGAGCAGTTCCCAGGACAAGATCCACCATCTGCAGCTACACTGAGAGTGCCTCCAGGACTGCAGGGAACCAATCCAGTCAATCGGCCAACATCCTCTAGCTCTACTCCTCCACCTGGACCTCCGTCCAGCGCAGATGAGAGACCCCCCATCAGCCTCCCAACGACTGGATTCCGGCCGCCAGTGGCACTGCTGGAATGGGATGTTGCAACGATTGCACAATTACCCCCACTGCCAGGGATTTTCAAAGACGATTATGATGCAGATGATGAGCGTGACGATTCGTCAGACATGGGTGGTGCAGAGGGTAATCCCCCAATCAGCCTGATGGAAACCAAATTCTTCTTGAAGCAATTTGCCAAAAGAATGGGGCAGACCAACTACAGTGCGCTCAACAAGTGGAAGAGATTTTGGGTGCCTGTGCGTCTTGAGAAAAATCATCGGTCCATCTTGCAGGGGCAGAACCATTTGATAACACTCCGAGATGGACCCCTCCACTTGGAGCCAGCATTGGCAGCTTATTTCACCACATCCGAGATCTGGCTGCCATTGTATAATCTCGATCACGCTGAATGGATTCGGCAGCTGTGGGTTGTGATGTTTCTGAAGCAATGTTTAAGTGCATTTCGGGAGGCAAGAATAAAGGAATGGCAAGGCAACAAGTGACTGGCGACAGATTTGGGAGGGCTCACAGCCATCCAGGCTTGAGGTAACTGCCTAGAGTTGTCATAAACAATGTGCATGGTTGTGATTCGATTGGTGTCGAATGCTAATGATATCATGCTATCCTGGAAACAACTCCATCTGCTGTACACCACTGTGGGGCAGCGGGAGGAGCTGATTGATTTAATCAACAAAAAGGGAGGCCCGAAGAAGCAGTGCATACTAACATCGCTGTTCACATGCACCTTCGAGCGGGACCAATTGGATGAGGAGTACATCTGACTATATACACACTGGCAATTGTGAATTGATCCCATATATGGCCTGATTTTGTTCAACTGTTGCCTTTCAGATGGTTTCAAGTAGAAACATGAACACAATCCCAACATATTTATGGTAGAATTGAAGAGAGCTACAGTGCAGGAGATTGCCGAGCATGTCCTTAGACCAGAGAAGATAATCCCTGTTGGCTGTGTTAAGGCTAGATGTGCGCAACTGCTAATCAATATACATAGACTTTGGAAGGTTCTAAAGAGGGTGGAAGAGAGGAGGGAGAGGAGGATGGTGGGCAAGAGAATGATACTTGTATTAATGTAAGTTCTGATTGAAAGAACAGAATTGATTGTATACCATCCAAATATATCAGTTCCAATGGTTGCGTGTCTGTGAAATACGTAACATTACCATGATTTTTAGAAGCGCCGGAGTATGAGCCCATCTGCCCCGCTTACATTGGAGCAACTGAAAGAGATCATTAAGAATGAAATGAAAAGAGGCAAAGGTGCAAGGGAAGATCAGGAGCAAGTGGAGGATGGTGAGGAGGTCCTCAATCCAGATAATAGTAGTACAGTAATGAAAACTATTCGGAATATAAGCAACAACAAACATGAACACCAGTGTCTTGACGAGGCAGTCAATGTGCTGAATGCCCGTCAGAGTCACCAATTGCAAGCTGACAAAGTCCCTGTCAACATGCCGTAAATTCCAGGACCCCCAGGATCCAGGAATCTGGCCCAACCGGTTCGGGATATATGGTTCATTGTGAGGAGATGGGTTTGGGATTCAGATATGCCAGGAGTGCTGGTGGCAGATGCAATGGGTCTCGGCCAGACAGTTACCCCAGTGGCCATGGCTGTGATATGCAAATTGTTGACTGAGAAGGTTGTTATGGGGTTACCGCTGTCAAATCTTGTAGGTGAATACCTTTGAAGAGTGGGTGAATATGGTGCAGAACGACTATCCTGGGATTATCGGTGAAGACTGGGAGTGGTATTCATTGCAGAGACTCAATTCAGTACCTTGGCACCATTTAGAGATCCAGACAACTGCACCTAAGTGGTATCCAGAGCTTACATCGGCACTTCAACCAATCCAGGTGGTCACAATGCCTTGAGTGGCAAAGACATTTGAGAGTGTCATCAACGAGATGACATATGGACGCAATTTGCAACTGGTGAACCTGTTGCACATGTAAAATGATAATCTCACCCACCAGGATCGAGGGTTAGGAAGAGTTCTGGACCATCGGTTCGGGTCCAGGTCGGGGTATGAGCCGAACTGTTCCCAAATTGACTGTCCGGGTGATCAATACACCAAAACTATCAATTCGGGAATGGTTGATGGCAATCTCGCAACCTGTCTGATATTTGCGGGTTCTCAGCGGGTCCCTCAGTAGATTCATATAATGCTCTGGTTTTTGGCTGATTGATAATATTATCTGATCAAAATCGCGTATTCAACAGCCAATAATCTCGGCTTGCATATTTCGCAGTGTATGAAATCGATTATTTTGGAATCCGTGTTTCTCCTGTAATATGTCGTATTTTGCCTATAGAGGGAGTTAATAGTTCTGTTATGAACACATATATCCACGCGAGACAATGATTACTCAATATCCATAACCAAAAATTGTTGACGCTGATTTTCATGATGGGGTAATGTATGTTATGCGCTGTTGTGGTTGAAAAGGCCGCCATTACTTCATAAACAAATTAATGCCACAAAGCGACACTTAGATTGGGCAAGATGCAAGAACAAAAATTGTTGACGCTCCATTGACTCTCATTTTCATGATGGTGCAGGGAGTGTGTCACTATCGTTTTTGCCCCTGAAGGCAGCTATTACTACATTTATGGATGTTTACAACCAATCGCCAGTTAGATTACCCAAGATGTAACACCAAACATTGTTGACGCTCCTTTGACACTCAGTTTCAGGATCGGGCAGGGAGCACATCGCTATTGTTGTTGTCTCTAAAAGTGGCCAATACCTGACTTCTGGATGTTTGCAACCAATAGCCAGGTACATTACCCAAAATGCAAGACTAAAAATCATTGATGCGCAGTCGACACTCATTTTCAGCATAGGGCAGGGACCCTGTCACTATTGTCTTTGCATCTGATGGCAGCCAGTGCCTCATTCATGGCTGATTGCAACCATTCACCACTTGGGATACCCAGGATGCAAAGCCAAAAATCGTTGCCGCTACGTTCTGGCTCCGTTGCCGCTCCGTTGCCGCTCATTTTCAGAACAGGGCAGTGACTGTGTCGCATTATACTTTGCCTATAAAGGCTGCCAATATGATGGTTATGTATAACAGCGACAAAATCACTTTTCAATTACTTTACTTACAAGACTACAAATCATTGATGCTCCATTGAAGCTCATTTCAATGGATTGTCCATTCACACTGTGCTGCCATTGATTACTGGATTCATAATTATTTGACCTTATTGGTTGCCTTTCTGCCAGATCGAGACATGGCCCTTTGGCAAATCCGAGCCCACTAATATTCTTGCACTGTTCGCTCCCATTCTATTGAAATTTATATATTTTGGCAAATGATTTATTTTGCCCGCTATAGTTCTGTTTATTGACCAATATTCACATGTGACTGCTCAATATTCTCCCATAATATTTCTCTAGATGAAATTCTCAACCAAACAACCTAAGGAACCTGGTGAAAATACATTGACGCATCATGTCTGACATTTTTTTGTTACTCTTATTCCTCCTCGTATCCATTGTATTGACCGTCATCAACTCCTCTCTAGCCTTCATCAGTGACATCCATGTTGGCTGAATCAATCCAGGAATATTTGGTGCGGCACTCACATCATGCTGCTCTCTGGTTGCTGCATCGTCATTACCTTTGTCATGGACTATGTTGGATTGAATGTTGGCCTCCCTGTCCTCATAGCTGTCATTAGGAATATCAAAGTCCCCATTCCAGTGAAGCCAATTTTCGGTGTCTGAAATGCTTTCATGTGCACAATCTTCATCACTTTCCGCTCGCGGGAAGTGGATTCTTTGGATTTGTTGCACATTCAATACTTCAGTTCGTCCTCCAGGGAGGTCCTTTGCAGACAATTCTGGTGGCACTGGTGACATTTTATTCAATTTGAATGCAGCCGCATGATCATGTTGACAGTTTGACCAGATTGCCTTGATAATCTCTTCGGTATATGAAATGTATCCTATGGCTGTCATTTGTTTGTTTTGAGTGATGGATTGCATATGTGTTGCACATCAGTTTTCGCTGCGCTGACACATCTCCCATATGTCATGGACCTTGGCCATTCTGTGGAAATTTGTTTCCTCCGCGTCCCTCTTCATTTCCAAGTCGTTTTCAGTATTCATTGTATCCAGTGCTGGGATATAGCCTGCCAATGTCCTGTTACGGGCTTGAGCAAACTGCCTTTCGACGACATTTTCACAAATGGTGCTCGGGAGGGCTCAACGGGTAATTGTAATTCGCCAGTCACTGAGTAATTCCAGGAAGCGTTATCAGTTGAAATTGCAACTAAACGGCTGTTGGTCAGCTCCAAAATGACCCTCCACTTCGTTTAAATGTATGGCTAGCCGTGCTCCAGTATGTTGACCCTTGACCTATCATCCTTAATTAGCTTTCAAAACATGAAAAGAATAGGCTATCAACCTCATTGAATGCGAGTTTTACTTCTTGCAATGCCCAATTTTGATGCATAAAATATGCAATGACAACTGTTATGGCGAATGTGTTCCATCATGTCCGCCCGTCTGGAGCGAAACTAACTATATTTCTTGACAGCAATTGCTTCTAATAGCATCCACTGTCAGGGTGCAGTCCCTCTGGTAAATGTTAATCAGCATGCTGGTGGATGGTAGAACCAACCCGCTCGTGACGCATTATATGGCCATAGTAGCTCGAGGTTTAATATAGTATTCCATGGAATGTGAGCCGAAAGAAATCCTAATATAAGGTAGCGATTCCAGGTGTTTTGGTGACATTTGGCAGTTTGAACGTCTGTCACTGCCAGTTTGTAGCGTTTCGTCTATCAATTCAGTTCATATAGATAAAATCTAAATGTGAAATATGAATTTGCTTTGCAAACTTACTATTGTAATTCCTTGACTTCTTTGCATCATCAGTATGGCTGGAGCTGTTTCATCGACCATTGAACAAGTCAATTCAGTAACATCTGACTCTGTTAATTCGTTTAACTTTGTGATGTGGGATTCTGCCACCAAGTGTTTCCCCATTGAGCTGGTCCCATGTTCTGATGGATGGCAAAGAACTTGATGACAGACAATACATATTATGCCAGGGTTGCAGTTGTCCTCTATTCCGCAGTGTACGTAGAATTGCCACAACAGTGCATGCTTAGACTAATTCCAAGCAATAGGACACTCCGACCTTACATTCATTGATGCCCGCCCATCATCAAAGAAGATTTGCACAGTAAGGTCGCATAGATTGCGAATAAAGACACGTTCATTTGTGAAAGATATCATAACCTCCAGCAACAAGGTATTTCAAGATGTTGAATCTGACATCATGGTAGGAATTTGAATGCTGGGTAATTCGACTTGCGAGACTGTCAAAACATCAGCAACAACCCAAGTTTCCGTCTGAAACACCCGGGTGTTCCGGACGGCTCTGATGGCTCTGACGGAACCTCGAACCCTCTGACAGAGAATTACACGCAACCCGTCGCCCAGGCGACGTGTCGCGTTGCATACTCACCTCCATTACTATGCACCCGGTATACGCACCATCAGAACGACACGTGTGTTACACTCTTCGCAGGGGCTGCAGTTATGCTGTAGCCGTTCACACAACGCCTGGCAATGTTTATGCCTTTCTTCGGCCGATAGCCACATTTTACCTCTCCGCTATTGCTATAATATACCGGATGCCGCACTCGCCCCATATATGATTAGCTTTGAGATTTTGTCACATATTGCAATACAGTCTTCGCTTCGGATACCTCGCTTGCCGTTGCATTTGCTTCGCCATTATCGTATTTTACAGGTCTGAAATATGAAGGCTAATCTTCACACTCTCTAGTACTATGCCCTCAGTCCTCCATATTCTGCGTTGATCCATCATCGGCTTGCGATGCTTCTTCCTCCTCATCGGCATCCGCATCGTCGCCATCCTCGCCCTCATACCCGTCGACATCACTGGGTCCCAGGTCAGTCCTCCACATTCTGCGTTGATCCATCATCGGCTTGCGATGCTTCTTCCTTTTCATCCTCATCCGCATCGTCGCCATCCTCCCCATCATACCCATCGACATCACTGGGTCCCAGGTCAGTCCTCCACATTCTGCGTTGATCCATCCTCGACTTGCGATGAATCTTCCTCCTCACCCGCATCCGCATCCGCATCGTCCCCATCCTCGCCCTCATACCTGTCGACATCACTGGTTCCCAGGTCAAACCTCTCGAGTTCCGTTGCGGGCCGTCGTCGCCGGCTGGCGGTGGGGATGGCATCGCGATCGTCGCTTTCATCACCTTCATCTTCGTAATCCCCGCTGCCCCCTGGCATCCCGAAATGAAGTTCGTCATCCGTGCAATTGTTGT